>JADMIO011298072.1_pt1 | contig 22933 bp, 17 predicted proteins | sample 8958161 | NCBI WGS metagenome assembly JADMIO01 (sample SAMN16585339, study PRJNA669376) | soil metagenome | isolation source: Crop rotation soil | place: USA: Cullars Rotation, Alabama | collected 2011 | reverse complement strand
TGGTGCAGGGCGTCGCGATCGTGCAAACGCTCCACGTCCCGGTGGTGGCGGCGCCCCGCCAGGGGGTCCGGCAGCCGGCGGTTCTGCTCAAGGCAGCCAGGCCAGCGGTGATTTGCGGCACTTCACATTGAGTTTTCGAGACTGCAAGTCCGCTAAATTCTCAATCGAATCGGTGCGGCTGCTGAGTGAGAGAGAGGAGAAACTCAAGGACGCCTCCGGCCAGCAGTGGGCAGGATTGGCCGAGATCTATCGCGCAACTCTCGCGGCGAAGACGCCCGAAGTCATTCGCATTCCGTTACGCGAACTGCCGAAGGAACCGTTCCTCGAACTCGCGGTCGGAACGAAGGAAGATGCCCCTATTAAGTTCAAGGTCTTGATTTCCCAGCGCGACGGTTCAAAGGAATCATCTCCGGCCACAGTATTCGAACGGACGGTGACCATTCCGAATCGATGGCAAACGGCGCGCATTGATTTGGGAGCGTATGCAGGCAAAAGCATTGTCATGCAATTTGCGTTAGCGGCCGAATCGAAAGGGCTGTGGGGCTATTGGGGCGCCCCGGTTGTGCGAAGTCACGTCGCTCCGGCTTTGATGGCAGCCTCAAAAAATGGCCAGCGTAAACCGCGCGGAGTCATTTTTCTGGTGACCGATACTTTGCGGAAGGATCACCTGAATATTTATGGCTACCAGCGCGAGACGTTGGTGAACCTCAAGAAGTTCGCGGGCGAAGGGGTGGCTTTCAGCCATAACATTTCGCAGGCGACCATGACGAAGATTTCCATTCCTTCCATGGTCACATCGCTCTATCCGCTTTCTCACACGGTGCTGGGCTTCGACCACGGTTTGCCGGCATCTGCCAAGACGATTGCAGAAGTGTTCCGCGAGGAGGGCTATGCCACGGTCGGTTATTCGTCTGTGCCGTTCACCGGTAAATCGAACAACATGCATCAGGGGTACGATGAGCTGCACGAGGTCGCCTCGATTTCGGACAATGATTATCGAACGAAGACGGCGCGCCACTACGTCGACCGCCTCATTGTCTGGCTGCAGGAGCACCGTGATGTGCCGTTCTTTGTTTTCCTTCATGTGTTTGATCCGCATTCGCCATTTCGGCCGCGACCTCCTTACGACACGATGTGGGGTGCTCCTGGCGCAAAGGATCGGCTCGCAGAGTTGGAAGCCGACATGAAGAAGAAAAATATTAAAGGCAGCATGGATAATATGCCGACGAAGGAAGATTACCTGAAGACCGGCAATAAACCCGAAGAGCTGCTCAAGATCTATATGGATTGGTATGACGGTTCGATTCGCGGCATGGACGCCGAAGTCGGCCGCCTCTTCGAAGCACTCCGTGAAATGGGTGTGGAGCAGGATACTTTGATGGTTTGGGCCGCGGATCATGGCGAAGAATTTTGGGAGCATGGGCGCTTCTTCCATGGTCACAGCGTCTATGGCGAATTGAACCAGGTTCCTATGGTTTTCCATTGGCCGAATAATCCCGAGATCCGCAAGGGAGCGATGGTCGACAAGCAGGTGCAGAACCTCGACATCATGCCGACTATCCTCGCGCTGGCAGGAATTCAGGGTCCCACGAATATGCAGGGACGCAGCTTGGTATCGCTCTTGAATGGCAGCGGCGTCGCTAAGTGGCAGGAGGAGCCTGCGATCACCCAGGCGATGGTCGGTCCGCGCGATGGGGGTCCGCCGGGCGGGACCAACAATGTTGAGAGAGCGCATTTTGGCATTATCGATCACGGTTGGAAATTGATTCGCAAGGAAACCGATCCCAATGTCGAGGAACTCTACGAACATCCCGCTGATTATTTGAACCTGACGAATGTGATCAAGGCGGATGCCTCCACTCCTCGTGTGCAAGTGCTCGCTAAGACATTCGACGCGTGGAAGGCGCGGGCCAAGTCTGCACAGCTTCCGAGCGATGATACGATGACCCAACAACTCAGCTCGGAGGAATTGCGCCGGTTGCGCGCTCTCGGATATGTCGGTGGCGGAACAACGCCGAAACCGGCAACCAACGCCCCACCGACGAACGCTCCCGCCGCTACTCGAACAAATAGGGCGGCCAACGCCAGCAGCAATATAGTTACAAGAACAAATGTCCCCGGCGCTGTCCCGGACCACGACGATGACCACCGGTAAACGGCGGTGTTCGCATTTCGCTGAGTTGCGCTGAAATGAAGTCTCTTTACTACCGCATCAGATTTGGGCGACCGATCGTTTTAGTTTCCGGTCTGCCGCGCTCGGGCACCTCCATGCTCATGCAGATGCTGGACCGGGGCGGAATGCCGATCGTGACCGACAAGCTCCGGACACCCGATGAAGATAACCCACGTGGATATCACGAGTTGGAGCGCGTGAAGGAACTCGACAAGACGACAGACAAAAGCTGGCTCAAGGATCACCGGGGGCAGGTCATCAAGCTCATCTCTTTTCTCCTGCAGGATCTTCCTTTGGACCTGAACTATCAGGTCCTTTTCATGCGACGCAATCTCGATGAGGTGCTGCGTTCTCAAAACAAAATGCTCGAACGCAAGGGCGCGACTGCAATCACGATTTCGGACGAAAAGATGCGGCAGAATTACGAGTTCCATCTGAAGAAAGTTTATTACCGCCTCAGCCATATCCCGAATTTTCGCGCGCTATACCTCGACTACCCTGCTGTCGTCGAAGATCCGCGCCGGGAAGCCAAGCGCATCGCTGAATTTCTCGGCCGCAATCTCGATATCGAAGCGATGGCCGGTGCCGTGGAAGCAAGTCTCTACCGCAATCGTCAGCCGGCCGCCGCCCATGCCTAGGTTCATACGCCGATGCCTCCTTCTGTTGCTGGCAGGAGCTTTCTTGTGTCCCACGGCCGCGCATGCTTATCTCGGGCCAGGCGCTGGATTTACAATCGTCTCCACATTTTTCGTTCTCTTCGCGGCAATCGCTTCCGCATTCGTCGTGCTTCTCACGTGGCCATTCCGCTGGGTGATCAAGAGAGTCTTTCGTCCGAAACGCTCGAAAGCGGCCCGCACTCAGCGCGTAGTGATTGTCGGGCTCGATGGACAGGATCCCGAACTCACGGAGAAGTGGATGAATGCGGGCTTGTTGCCGAACTTTTCTCGTTTGCGTGAGAAGGGCGCCTTCGCCCGCTTGGGAACGACGCTTCCCGCGGAGTCCCCGGTTGCCTGGTCTTCTTTTCAAACCGGGTGCAATCCCGGCAAGCATCGCATTTACGATTTTCTGGTGCCGAATCGGAAGTCGCTCATGCCCGAATTGAGTTCGGCGAACGTGACCGCACCGGCGCGGACTTTGCGATTGGGCAAGTACCAGATTCCGCTGGGAAGACCTTCCATTGCCGCTGGCCGCAAGAGCGAGTCGTTCTGGTCGATCCTCGGGAAGTTTGGCGTCTTCAGCGCCGTGTTGCGTGTGCCCATCACGTTTCCGCCGGAACGTTTCAATGGTGTTTTGCTTTCGGCGATGAATGTTCCTGATGTGAAGGGAAGCCAGGGGACCTACTTCTATTTCACAACCGATGCGAAGGACAAAAGAATCCTCGTGAGCGGACAGCAATGTCCATTCGAACTGATCGACGGAGGAGCCAAGGGTGAATTGCCGGGTCCGCAAAACACGCTTGTCAAGGACGGCGGCGAATTGCGGATTCCATTTACAATCACTCTTTCCAAGAGCGTTCCGGGCACGGCACAACTGCGGCTTCCGGACAGGACGATCGAGCTTCGGCAGAACCAATATACACCGTGGGTGTCACTCTCGTATAAAGCGGCGCCCGGATTCACCGTAAAAGCGATCGCGCGATTCCTGCTTCTGGATGTTCAGCCGCATGTTCGACTTTATGTCACTCCAATCCAAATTGATCCTGAGAGCCCGGCGTTGCCCATTTCACATCCGGTGTCTTACTCGATTTATTTGGCGAAGCGGCAGGGTCCTTTTGCCACGCTCGGTGTCGCCGAAGATACCTCGGGGCTCAACGAAGGTGTTATCGGTGAGGAGGCGTTTCTTCAACAATCCCAGGATATCCACCAGGAGCGCGAAACGATGTTCTTCGATGCGCTCAACAAGACGCGAAGAGGATCAGTCGTGTGCGTTTTCGACATCACGGATCGCCTCCAGCACATGTTCTTTCGTTTCCATAAAGACGAACGCTGGGGCACGGGGATTTCCGATGAGCGCTACGCCAACGTCCTGCGCGACCTTTACATTCAGATGGATGGGCTCGTCGGGCGCGTGATGAAAGAGATCGACGATGAAGCCGTTCTGATGGTGCTGTCCGATCATGGCTTCAAACCCTTTCGGCGCGCGGTCGAACTGAATCGATGGCTGCAAGAGAACGGCTATCTGACGGAGAATCCATCCGCCACAACTCCCGACCTATTGCAGCGGGTCGATTGGGCGAAGACGCAGGCGTACGCAGTCGGTTTTGGCGGCATCTATCTTAACCTCGCCGGGCGCGAAGCGAAGGGAATCGTGTCGACGGAGGACGCTGCGCGTTTGAAGCGTGAAATCATTGAGAAGCTAAAAGGTCTGAAAGACCCGGACCGCCCCGGCTCCCCAATTAGCGAAGTCTACGATCGCGATCAGGCCTACAAAGGGCCATACGTCGAGGATGCGCCCGATCTCTTCGTGGGATTCGCTCCCGGCTATCGCGTCGCGTGGGAAACCGTGACAGGCGGGTTCGGCGAGAAGGTGATTTCAGACAACACCCGCCCATGGGCCGGTGACCACAACATGAATCCTCCTGAAGTCCCCGGCATGCTTTTCTGCAATCGGCAGATTGATGTGGATCGGCCGAACATCGTAGACATCGCTCCGACCGTGCTCGATCTGTTTGGCGTTCCAATTCCTGCGCACATGGATGGAAAAGCGATCATGACCGGAAAACCACCCGCGCAAGATCAAGTGAACGGGCGGCGGCCTGGCAACGCTCCACTCGTGGAGCAACCGACACACGGCAAATGAAACTCGCGCTCCGAACGAAACTTCAGCGCCTCGCGGTGCAAAATTGCTCGCAGCCTTCGACGTTCGATAGCGGCGCAGTAGTGCCGCACTCCAAAACCTTGCGGAAGTTCCACGCTGGCCTTGCGAGTTCTATTCCTGCGCTACTGGTTGCCTTCTCGCTCCTTGGCTCACTGAATCTCCCGGCCGCTGCGAAAAAAGTCATCGTGCTCGGCATCGACGGGATGGATCCCAAACTTTTGCAGACCTTCGTCGATCAGGGGCGCATGCCCAATTTTAAGGCCCTGATGCAGGAAGGTGACTTTCGTCCGCTTCAGACCACGATGCCGCCTCAAAGCCCTGTTGCCTGGTCCACGTTCATGACCGGGTTGGATCCCGGTGGACACGGTATCTTTGATTTCATCCACGTCGATAAAGAGAAGATGACGCCTTATTCGTCGATGGCGCAGGCCTATCCGGGAGGGCGTCCAATCAATATTGGATCATGGTCATTCCCAACCTCGGGCGGCGGCGTCCGAATGCTGCGAAAAGGGACGACTTTCTGGGAGATGCTGGGAAAGCGCGGGCTTCGTTCGACGATCTTTCGTATGCCGGTGAATTTTCCGCCGGTGAAAGCACCGGGCCGAGCACTCGCGGGAATGGGCACGCCCGATCTTGTCGGTTCGCTCGGCACTTTTTCATTCTATACCGATCATCGTGCCGACTTCGCGCCTGTTGTTTCGGGCGGCGAAATCTATGAAGTGGCCGTTCGCAGCAACAAAGTAACGGCCCAGCTCAATGGCCCAGTGAACACGTTCCGTCGATTTCCGAGCAAGGAAAGTTTGGACCTGATCGAAAAGGGCAGGGCGGTTGCGGTGACTTATGACAATCCGAAGATGCTTCAGGATTTCGTTGTTTACCTCGATGCCAAAGCGGGAGCGGCCAGGTTCGTCGTCGGCGATCAGGAATTCATTCTCAAGGAGAAAGAATGGAGCGATTGGGTGCATGTTGAATTCGAAGCGATTCCGCACGCCCTGAAGGTGAGTTCCGCGGCCCGGTTCTATCTGAAGCAGCTGAGCCCGAAATTTGAGCTCTACGTCACGCCTTTGCAAATCGATCCCGAAGATCCGGTCATGCCGATATCACATCCGGCGAACTGGTCGAAGGAACTGGCCGCGAGCCTGGGGCGCTTCTACACGCACAATATCCCGGAGGACACACAAGCATTCAATCACGGGGTGCTGACTGCGCGCGAATTCTGGGATCAAATGATGTTCGCTTACGAAGAACGGTCGCGTGCCCTCGATTATCTGTTGCAGCATCAGGAGGAGGATTTTCTCTTCGTCTATTTTGGGACCGTCGATCAAGGTTGCCACATGCTTTGGCATTTCATGGACCGCGAGCATCCGGGCTACGTCCAGGATGATGTCCTGAAGGATGGGATCGCGAAACTTTACGAGATGCTGGATGGCCGTCTCGGCCGCGTTCGCCAGGCGATTGGCAAAGACACCGCGCTCATCGTCATGTCAGACCATGGCTTCGCCCCATTTTATTGGGAAGTGAACTTGAACACATGGCTGCTCGAACAAGGATACGTCACGCTCAGAGACCCGGCGAAACAGGAATCGGGTGAGTTTTTCTCTAATGTGGACTGGTCACGCACTCGCGCGTATGCGGCAGGATTGAACGGGCTTTACCTCAATGTGAAGGGCCGCGAAAAAGCCGGCGCGGTAGCGCGCGGGGCGGAATACGATGCACTCCTGGATGAACTCGAACGCGCTTTGCTGGCGATGAAAGACGATCGGAACGGCAAATCACCCGTCTCTCTCGTCTTGCGGCCGGGCCGGGACTTTCATGGATCCGAGAAGGATAATGGGCCCGATATTCTCGTCGGCTACAGTCGCGGCTATCGCAGCTCATCTGACAGTCCGCTCGGGTTATTTCCGAAAGCTGTGTTTGTTGATAATCGCAGCCCATGGAGCGGTGATCATTGCATCGATTACCGGTTGGTGCCCGGAATTCTCGTGACGAACCGTCGCATCACGAGCCAAACACCAACTCTGGCGGACCTTACGGTTTCAATTCTGCACGAATACGATCTCGCCCCGCCGGCGGGACTCATTGGCAAGGACGTTCTCGAAGCTAAACGATAAGGCAAAACTTATGTTCGGACCCAAAGTGAAAGTCGATAAAGCGCTCTACGAAAAGATTAAGATGTACTCGAAGATCGCGGGCTATTCTTCGGTCGACGAATTTGTTCACCACGCCCTCGAGAAGGAGTTGAAGCAATTTGAAGGGGCTGAATCGGAGGAACAGATTCGCCAGAAGCTGAAAGGTCTCGGCTATATTTCCTGACCGGTATGATGTCGATCGTCGCACTGCTCAACACGGTCTTCACCTTCCTCTTCGGCCTGGTCCACACGGCCGTCAAATGGCTCGGTCCATTTTGGTCGCTGGTCGCGATTTCGGGTCTCGGCGGAATCCTTCTCGTGTGGATGTTCGGCAAAGTTTCCAACCAGGCCGCCATTGAGAAAACCCGAAATCGGCTCAGCTCGGAATTGATTGGCCTTCGGCTCTTCAAAGATGACCTGCGGATCTTCTTCGGAATACAATTTCAGGTTCTGGTCTGGACCGTGAAGTATCTGCGGCATTCGCTCGTTCCGATGCTGACCCTCATGGTTCCGGCCATGATCATCCTCATTCAACTGAACCTTCATTACGGCGCCCGTCCGCTGCGCGTGGGGGAACAGGCTCTTGTGAAAGTGAAGCTGCGCGACTCGCACGCGCTGTCGAGCGGAGCGAATTTAGCTCTTCAGGCACCAACGAATTTGAAAATCGAAACTGATGGAGTGCGAGCCGAAGAACTGAAAGAGGTGGCCTGGCGAGTCCGAGGTGCTTCGCCGGGAAGCTTTGCCCTGACCCTCACCGACGGTAAGGAAACGGTGACAAAGCAGATGGTCGTGGGCGCTCGCAGGGAAGGGGTTTCCACGCTGCGCACGGGAGAAAGCTGGCTTACGAGCCTGCTCTATCCGGGGGAAGCTCCCATCGGGAAGCAATCCATGATCGAATCAGTTGAAATCCGGTATCCCGAACTTGAAATCATGGTCTTCGGAAAACATATCAATTGGGTGATCATTTTCCTGTTGCTATCACTCGTTGTCGGTTTCGCCTTTAAAGGTGTTCTAGGAGTAAAGATTTAGAATTGGTGAGCAGTGTGGCCGTAACACTACTTGCTGATGGATGGCCCAAACGCGGGACGACCTCGGCGGCGGTTGATCAAAGGCCAAGGCAGGGCTGCAAAAGGGAAAACTCCAACAGCATTCGGAAACGCGCAAGCCCGAATTAATCATCCCTTGGTACAACTGGTCTTCATCTCACATGGCTGTATTTTCGCAAATGAGAATTCGACTTCTTTTACCTGGATTAATACTGCCGTTCTTTCTAACCGCTTGTGCCTCGAGCAACAGAAATGTGGCGCACACTTTGGACAAGTACCAGCCTGGTGTCACCACCTGGAACGACTTTACGAAGGACGCGAAGGTAACGCAGGAAAGGCCGGGTCCGGCGGCTAAACAAGCGCATTATCTCGATACTAGCGCTCCGGAGACAATAAAAGTATGGGTTGCTCAAAAGGATCCGTGGAGGATCTATGAGCAAAGGGAAACCGTCAGCACTGCGAAGACAGAAGTTGTTGTGGGAGATGACAAGCACCCGCTGGCACTCCTGACGTTTACAGGCCCGACGTTGTCTGATAAGCGACCGCTTCAGTGAGCCGCACACAGCGCGCTCGAACAAATAAAGTCTGATCCGCAGTTTACGTCGGACGCATCGCTCAGGTTTCACGCGGTTCTCGGTCGGACTTCGCCTGAAGGTCTGCCGATCCAATGCAAAGCCAAACTAAAGATCAGGTTCATCGGCACCGAAATGCCGCTGAACGCGATGACTAACCCGATCATTTTGCTGTCAGGCGGGAGGCCGGCGTAAAGCAAGAGGACGATACCCACGTTGCGCATACTGGTCGCGATCGCGAGAGATTTCCGGGTGGCAAGATCAGGTCCGCCCAGACCCCACGCGACTACCCAGGAACCCGTGACGAGCAGTATCAATGCGGCCATCGCTCGCCTGTCGAGGGCGCCGATTGCCGGGTTGCGGGCGTGGATGGCTGCGATGTTCGCTGCCACAAAGAGAAGGAAGGAAAGAATATTCAACGGGCGGGAAAGTGCCTGGGTAATTCTCCGGTTCCCTCTCCGCACCCATCGTCCCAGTAGCAGCGGGACCAGGCCTAACGCCAACAGGAGCCCGAAGGCACGCGCCTCTGGAAATCTCAATTCGCTTACGACATGCAGCCAGCGCAACAAAAGTGGCATCAACGCTATCGCGACAAGATTGAGAATAAACACCAGCCCCACTGTGAAAGGCATGTTTCCCCTGGCTGATTTTGCGAAATTCAACGCCAGGAAACCGCCCGGCAGGAATGCGATCAACAGAAACTCTGTCTGCAAAGCAGGAGACAGCTCGAAAATCTGGGCCAGCGCCAAACCAAGCGCCGGCACAACCAGAACATTTACGAGAACAGCGCGGGCCATCAAGTTCGGGTCGTGTGTAGCCGCCACGATCTCGCTGGTGGAGGCTTCCAGTCCTGTCCAAAACATGAAGGTGATCAAAAAAAGGATGGCGAGAAGAATCGGTGTGTTCATGAACTGCGTATCAGGACCGCGATAAAAGCAAACAAACCGATGAGGCAAAGCATGACCGCGATGATCAGTGTTGTCGATTTGGGCATGGCCTCTACCTGCGCAATATCGCGAAAATCCTCGCTATGCAGGTAGAGCACGAGTCGCCGGTATTGCCACATGGCAACGACCAGGCCGATGACACCGGTGCCGATTAGCAGCAGACCCACATAGTGGGCCAGTTGTGGCGCTTTCGGAGGCTTGAACCCCTGGAGCGTGTTCAGATGCGCAAAGAATTGCACGATCGTGAAACCAAAGCCGATCAGCGCCAGGGCTGTGCGAAGCCATGCTTCCAGCGTGCGCTCGGCACTCATGCGCGTCCGAATCCATGCGAAGTGAGTCTGAACATTTAAGTGGGGCTGCGGATCATTTGACGGCTCCTGGCTATGCCCTCGCTTCGCGGAAATCAAAGTCCCGGTTTCCATCTCGAGCTAACGAACAGCCCTCCCGGCCAATTAGCGATGTTGGACTTTAGTCCAGCGTTCAACCTGAGGGGACGCCGATGCGGAAACCTCAAGCCGTGGCCGTGGTGTCGGTGTTTTCGGCACCCCTCTGCAAATCTCTCTCGAGGAAATAGTTCAGGAAAGTCCGGATAACCGCGATGGCTCCGAGTTGACCGATTTCGGTCCATGTCGGAGAGATCGCGGTGCGAACGATGTCGGCGCCAAGCTCAAACTCTAAACCGAGCAGGAGCCACATCCCAAATCCCAACCAGACCTTCTTCTTGCGTCCAATCGGCTTCGGGCCACGAGCAAGAACGGCTGCGAGCGTGCCGACGACGGCCTGGATAGCACCCGTGCCAATGATCAGTACTGCCGCCGCTTCCAGGCCCAGCGCTATATAACCTGCGATTTCCTTGAAGAACGCTTCCATTCGAATTTTGGAACGGGACGTTAGAATCCAACAGGCGGTACTCCTGAAAGCTTGACCCGTGGCCCGCGGACGATGCAGCGAAAACCAACGTGGCAGGTGGACGTATCGATCGGTTCAGGGAAACGCGCGGCTGGGCGATATCGGCGACAATAATTGTGCGAGCAAAGGTGTGATCCGCCTTTGAGCACCTTGCGTGGAATTTTAATTTGCGGCTGGGCGGGGTCGTAGCTTGCCGTTTGATTGCCGCCCCGGGCATTTTGTGGAATACAGCAAGCTTTCTGCTTCTCGTCAGGATGGCGTGGCTGGTACGAATCGGTGGTCCACTCCCAGACATTCCCAACCATGTCGTGCAGCCCGTATGCATTTGCAGGGAACGCGTCCACAGGCGAAGTGCCTTCGAATCCGTCCTGGCAAAGGTTCTGCCATGGAAATTCACCCTGCCAGAAATTGGCCATCGGTTTGCCGCCGGGAAAAAGTTCATTGCCCCACGGATAATCCGCGCCGTCCAGCCCGCCGCGCGCCGCAAATTCCCACTCGGCTTCGCTCGGAAGCGCTTTCCCTTCCCAGGCAGCAAATGCTTCAGCGTCACCAAAACTCACGTGGACCACAGGGTGCCGCTCGCGTGCTTCGAGCGAACTTCTGGGTCCTTGCGGATGCCGCCAGTCCGCCCCTTTCATGAAGTGCCACCACCCTGCGATGTTGCGAAGATCCACTGGCCCCTTCGGCTTCACGAACACGAGGGATCCCGCATACAACATGTGAGGCAATGAGCCAGGATAGTCCTCGGCACGAGGAGCAATCTCCGCGAATGTGACATGTTTCGTCGCCTCGATGAACCGTGCAAAACGCTCGTTTGTCACCGGATAACGATCCATCCAATAGCCATCGACAGTGACACGATGAACCGGGCGTTCCTCCGGATAATGCTTGTCCGAACCCATTCGAAACGTTCCGCCCGGAATCCAGACCATATCCGGAAATGGCGGTCGCTGCGGTTCCATTTTTGGCGGGAGCGCTGGCTCGCTCACGGTAGAGAAACTCAGGGGCGTAAAGGTCTTTTCCATAGTGAGACTGTCGGAGTCGGAGAAGCGCCGGCCAGACGAGTGTCTGGCCGGCGCCGGCTATGGTTCATTGTTCTCCTTGACTGTCTTTGGATGACGATGCGTCGGACGAGCGCTTCTACTTCTTGCTTTGTTCTTCGTGCAGGCGCTTGCTTCGAGGGTTGATTCCGCTGTGACGATTCTACTGCTCCAGCGTGCTCCCTCCTCCTCAGCTTCGGGCTTTTTCAATCGCCGCGTGATGTCCGGGCAACTTCTCCATCGCCAAAAAATCACCGTGGTCTCCTTCTGCGGGCCGCTCATCGGATGTGGACGCCGCCAGGAAAGCGGGAACGAAGTGATGGGCCTTCATGACAAGATTACAAGTTGGCTTAAGATAAGTTTGTGCAAAAGGATCCAGTTACTCCGTCACTCCCTGGAGCAATGCTCCCGGGTTGACCAACAGCCTCCGAATGTAGAGTGAGTGCACGAGCCGGCGCTATAGGACTTTGGAACAATCGGCTGAGCCCTGCGAAAACAGCCAACCGATGTTTTTGGACCTCGCAGAATTTCGCTGCTTTCGGCCCGAGTTGTAATTCTATTCCCGGTCTCCGTAAAAGTCCTGCCTCGGCGATTTAGGCGGCCTTACGACATGAGGACCAGGCGTTCGTGATCGCTTCACTCTCGAAGGTGATCTCGACTTCCTCGCGGACTTTTTGGTTGTAACAGTCGGTTTCTCGCCCGTCGGGATTCGTTCACGTTCAGGAATGGCGTCGATCAGCCCGGCCATCCCGTGATCGAGCACGTCCTCTGCTTTCAGTCGGCTGAAGATATACGTGAATGCCGAAACCAGCCCCGTCCATCCTGTTTGGTGGCTCGCGCCGAGGCCGGCGCCGTTATCGCCATGGAAGTACTCATAGAATAGAAGCAGGTCCCGCCAGTGAGGATCGTTGTGGAACTTCTCAGCTCCTCCATAGACCGGGCGCCGGCCTTGTGAATTGCGGAAAAAGATTCGTCCAAGGCGATCGCTTATCTCCTTCGCAACATCAAACAACGTGGTCCATTTGCCCGAACCGGTGGGACATTCCACTTTGAACTGATTGCCGTAAAAACTATACATCTGCAGAAGCGAACGAATGATCAAGGCGTTCATTGGCACCCAGATCGGCCCGCGCCAATTCGAGTTCCCTCCGAACATGCCAGTATCCGATTCTGCAGGCAGGTAGCCTGCCGAGTATTCCTGTGAACCGACGCGGAAGGTATAAGGGTGATTCTCGTGATAGCGCGAGATGGAGCGAATGCCGTAGTCACTCAGGAATTCATTCGGATCGAGCAGTCGCGCGAGCACGCGGCGAAGCTTGCGCTCATTCAGAATCGCGAGCATGTGCCGGCCTTTCATCCCCTGTTGGGTCGGCGGATTCATTCCCCCGGTCAGGTCAGGACGATGCTCGTTGAACCAACGGATGCGTGCGGTTAATTCAGGCAAGCGTAAGCTGACTTCACCAGGATAGACCGTGACAGCACAGAGCGGCAGGAGACCGACCATGGATCTGAGTTTTAACCGTGTGCAGCTGCCATCCGGCAATCGCAAGAGGTCATAATAAAAACCGTCCTCTTCATCCCACATCGAATCCTGGCCGGCATCGCTGCGCGTCATGGCCGAGGCGATCCACACGAAGTGCTCGTAGAATTTCAGGGCCAGGCTTTCATACGATCGATCGTGCAGCGCGAGTTCAACCGCGATTTCGAACATGTTTTGAGAGTAGAAGACCATCCATGCCGTGCCGTCGGCTTGCTCAAGGTATCCGCCTGTCGGCAGGGGAGCGCTGCGATCGAAGATGCCGATATTGTCGAGGCCCAGGAAACCGCCCTCGAAAACATTTCGGCCTTCACGGTCTTTCCGGTTCACCCACCAGGTGAAATTCAGGAGGAGCTTGTGGAAAACATTCTTCAGATTCTCGATGGCTTTCTCTCCCATGAATCGTTTACCAAGACGGTAATTGAACAGCGTGGCCCACGCATGGACTGGCGGGTTCACGTCTCCAAAATTCCATTCGTAAGCGGGGATTTGTCCATTTGGATGCAAGTAGCGTTCGCGCAGCATCAGATCCAGCTGATCGGATGCAAAATCAGGGTCAATGAAGGAAAGCGCTGTTGTGTGGAACGCGAGGTCCCACGCTGCAAACCAGGGATATTCCCATTTATCGGGCATGGAAATCACATCGCTGGAGGTCATGTGAAACCATTGGCTGTTCCGAATGGGTACGGGACCGTTCGGTCCGGATTGATGCTCTTTCAGCCATTCGTTTACTTCGTAAACGTAGGCTTGTTTGCTCCAAAGCATCCCTGAGAAGCCCTGACGGATCACGCGCTTCGCATCCTCATTCGCCGCATGGGCGAGGAGGGGTGCATAAAACTGGTCAGCCTCCCGTTCTCGCGATTCAAAGATTTTGTCGAACTCATTTCCGAACAGCGCGCCGCCTGCCGATGGCAGCGACTTGCAAAGTCGCAACTGGACCATCCTCGCCGCGCCCGCTGGAACAGAGAGTGCATAATGTGCGGCCGCTTTCGTTCCCAAGTGTTCGGGATTGACCGCGCTGGCCTCTCGTCCCACGACATAGTTATTAATGCCGTCCTTGAGATACCGGGCCGTGTTGGGGATACCGAAGATCCGCTCGAGATTCGTTTCGTTGTTCGTGAACAGCAGTTCATTTGGCGTCTCGCAGCATAAATACATTTCCCCAAGTTCCCGGTGCTGGGCCACGATGACAGCTCCTCGCTGCCCCCATGAATCGCGAGAAAGGGAAGGGACCTCGGGCGGAGATTTGTCCCACCAGGTATTCCGAAACCAGAGATGGGGCAGCACATGCAGGGGGGCTACTTCCGGCCCGCGGTTGAAGGCTATGATGCGGATCAGGATGTCTTCCGGCCCAGCCTTCGCATATTCCACGAACACATCAAAGAAACGGTTCTCATCAAAGATTCCCGTATCCATTAGTTCGTACTCGAACTCTTTCCGTCCGCGGGACCTGTTTCCTTCGATAAGCTGCATGTAGGGGAATGCAGCCTGCGGATATTTGTAGAGCATCTTCATGTAGGAATGAGTCGGGGTGCTATCCAGGTAGAAATAGTACTCCTTCACATCCTCGCCATGATTGCCCTCCCCGTTCGTGAGGCCGAAGAAGCGCTCCTTTAAAATTGGGTCCTTGCCGTTCCAGAGAGCCAACCCGAAACACAATCTCATCTCCGAATCAGAGAAACCGGCGATGCCATCTTCGCCTGCACGATACGCTCGCGAGCGTGCCTGGTCGTGACTGAAATAATTCCAGGCATCTCCGTTGTTGCTGTAATCTTCACGGACGGTTCCCCACTGCCGCTCGCTCAGGTAAGGCCCCCACTTGCGCCAAGGAAGTTTTTGAGCGCGCGCTTCCTGCAGTCGTTCTCTTTCCCGGTCCCGAACATTCATTTGCCGATTTTCTCCCTCTCCTGGTCGCAAAAGCCGCGTTGAACATTCGTCCAAGGAGTCCATATCGCTATTGGCCTTTTGTCCAATACCCCGCATCGAACAGAAACCTACAATGTCGTGCAGATGCGGGCTTACTCAGGGCAGCGAAGGTTGTGTTTACTGTATTTCATTCCAGTTAGGCATGACCCCGGCGTTGTTACTGAGGCGAACTACTGGAGGGTCGTTCGGCGTCAGGCAGCAGGAAGGAACACTGTAGATGGATTGCAAGAAGATGTCCCATTGTGCATGGAGGCCGCCGGCGGACATTCTTACCCGAACCGAAGAAAAGCCTCGAGGTATCGCTATGAACAACCCCAACACCATCGTGCTCGTGATCGACGATGATCCCTCATCGCTCCACTGGCTGGAACATATTTTGGAGAAAGCGGGGTACCGCATCCAAATCTTTTCGTCGAAAACCAACCTTTACGCCTCTTTTATCGAACCAAATTCCGCTCGTTGTGCCATCATCGATTTGCACCTCGCAGAACGAAGCGGCCTGGAAGTGCAGGCTGCATTGCAGCACCGATTTCCTGATATTCCTGTGATCTTTGTCTCGGGCGAAGGAGATGTTCCTACCACCGTGCAGGCGATGAAAGCCGGAGCCACAGATTTCCTCGTCAAGCCGCTCGACGAAGGCGTCGTCCTCGATTCGGTTCGCCGCGCGCTAGATAACGACCGGAACTCCCAGAACGAGCGCAACGAATTGATGGAGCTCGGAAGGCGTTTCAATAGTTTAACGCCACGCGAGCACGAAGTTTTGGAGTTGGTCGTAAGCGGAAGACTCAACAAGCAGGTCGGCGCGGAGTTGGGCACCTCCGAAAAGACCGTGAAAGTTCATCGCGCACGCATTATGAGAAAAATGGGAGTGCAATCATTGGCGCAGTTGGTCCAGATCATCATCCGGCTGCGCAGCGCCTCAGGCGCGATGACAGGTTCTCCCCGGCCGGCGCCATGGAGCAGGGGCGTGACACAAGGATCGTGAGAATGAAAAAATTTCACCGACAATCCGTGGGACGTTGGTCCAACTACCCGCGGGAAATATGGGGTGAGATATTCAGCCAGGAGTAGGAAATCTGCCCATATGGAAAGAGTGAACACTTCCAACCAAAAAACCGTCCGCGTCTTGATCGCTGATGACTCGCAGGAAGACCGCGCGTTGTTTCGCCATATCCTGAAAACCTTTGACGATTTCGAAGTCGTCGGTTTGACGATCAACGGTGCCGATACCATTGCGTATCTCAACGGTGTTACGCCTTACGACAACCGAAACCTCTATCTGGAGCCCGACCTCGTGCTGCTGGATTTTCAAATGCCTCCCTTTACCGGACTCGATGTCTTGCGCGCATTGCGCCACCAGCCTCGTGGCCGCAAGATTGTGCTCTGGAGCGACTCGCCGGACCTGATCCATGAACCCTCAGCCTATCGCTTCGGCGCGAGTGTCGTCTGCGCCAAACCTTTGATCCGATCGGATCTCGTCAGGATTTTGACACGGGCCTTTATGGCCCCGGGTCCTAAGCTTTCGTCCCGCCACGTTTCCGAGTTAGCTGGGAAAGCAGTCGTAGCCCAGCCAGCGAAGTCTCTGTAGCCGGTTGCGCAGCCCTCCAGGCGAGAACTGCAAGCGGGCTGCATCTGCTCATTGCGCCCTCGTTGCACCCGGCCAGTTGCTTGCATCGGCGCTGTGGCAATGCACGCTCCGGGACCTCGCTCCTTAGCGTAAGAAGTTGAAGCTTCCCCTTAAGGTTAAAGGCCTAAAAGAACGCGAGTCGTATGAAGTGTGTGCGTTCCATACCACTCACGGGTCCTGTTATGAAGGTTCTGGAGGAAATCTTCTTCGGCAAAGCTACAAAATCATATTTCCATGCAGGTCAGACTGCCATTACTTCCAAGCCTTCGGCGCGCCGTTTCCTCGCTGGCGTTGCCTGCTTTGCAACCGGCGCCACATCGAACAGGTGATATCCCCACGGCGGCAAATTCAGGTAAAGCCCGCGAGCTTTTACTTCAGCGCCTGTGTGCTCGAATGGAGCCGCCCCGAATTGATCGGCAAAGCGAATGTTTTCATCCGGCAGCAGATCCAGGTTCAGTTCCATATAGCATTGACTCTGGGACGGAGAATAATTCACAACCACCAGCGAACAGTGCTCTGCTTCGTCCTGCCATGAGAAGCAGATGAAATTGTTCGACGTTTCGTTTGCTGCCCATGCACGTTGCGCTCGCAACATTTCAAAGCGGCCCTGGTGAACTTCCGGACGGTGAAGGCAGCGCAGCAACAACGAATAGAAAGAATGGATTTCCGGGTCCCTTGGCTCCTGCGGGCGGCGGCCCAGGTGCGTCGATACGTGGTGCTTCCACCCCTCCAGCTGTCCTTCATGGAAGAAGCGCAATCCGGGTGATAAAAATGCAATTACCGCGGCGGCATAGTGCATTTCAGGGCTAAACGTATTGGCCGCGCGCGGCTCGTCATGGTTTTCCAGGAACCGCGCGGATCGGTTCTGGAAATCTTCTTCGGCGAGCAGATGTTCTCGCACGTTTGTCGCCGCGCCATCGTGCAAACGATCGTAAAGGCGCTTGTCGTAAGTGAAATCAAAACCTTCCTGCTGCAGCCGCCATTCCATATCCCAGTACACTTCCGCCATGAACGTAAAAGAGGGATGCCTTTTACGAACTCGGGCGATTGCCTCCGGCCAAAAAGGTGAATTTGTCGGTTCAGTTCCGTCTGCGGGCAGCGAACGCTCACCCCACGTCTTAAGAAAGATATCCGGCTCCACCAGCATCGCCATGTCGCAGCGTACGCCGTCGCACATATCAGCGACTTCATCCAATTGCTTGATCATCGCCTGCCGAAATCCCTGATGCCTGTAGTTCAGCTGGACCGTGTCCGACCAGCCCTGGAAGTAAGGATCGCGCCCGAATGCAAATACCCGCCGTCCACCCGGCGTCTCAAAATGCCCCCAATTCCGCGGTTCCCGCGTTATGTCCTGTTCATTACCGGCTATCAGAAATTGTGGATGAGAAAGGACCCAGTGGTGGTCTGGCGCGATATGGTTGGGGACAAAGTCGAGCATCAACTTCATTCCCCGCATATGGCCGCGCTTCCGCAGGCGGGCCAGCGCCGCCTTATCGCCGAGATCATGATTCGGTTCATAGGCCTGCACAGCGAAAGCAGACCCGACGATGTCTTTTTGAGTAAAATCGGGAAGATACTGCTGTGCTTCCTTCAGCACAGTTTCGCTTGATCGCGAAATGTCGCGGGCGGCTGCCCCGGTCTGCCAGATCCCGAGAAGATAGATCCAACCGAATCCCTCATCGGTCAATTGATCCAGGAGCGTATCCGCGATGTCATCGAAGCATGCGGGGCGACCCAGTTGCCGGGTTCGTTCAGTGAGATACACCCTTGTGTTCAACTGAAACAACAGTGGATGGCGCATCCTGATAGCTTTCATGGTTTTCGGTTTTCTGACGGCCTCTGATCCAACCTTGAAAACCTATCCAGGAAAGAATCTGCCACGATTGGACCTTGGTCTGACAGTTACTCCGCGAACGTCCCCTAAAAAATGCGAGTCCCCGATCGGATAATCGGGGACTCGCTCACACTCGCAGGAGGATGCGAGAATGTTCAAAGTGCGGCAAGGGCCCGTTCAACACGGTACCACTTGTGCACACGAGAGCGGAGGTCCTCGAGCCCCTGTCGCATATCGAAATAGATGTGAGCCCAATCGCTTTTCCCCAATCTCTCCGTGGCGGTTCATAAATCAATCCTGGGCGTCCGTGCAGTGACACGCGAGCTAACGCGTTCGCCGATTTGATTTCAGGTGCGCCATCGTGCCAGAGAATTTGAAAGAGTGAACTGGCCCTTGGTGCAGGGACGTTTAGGACTTTAGTACGTACCCGTACCCGATGGTATGTTCTGGATTCGCGATGCCCGGGGAAACATCGCAGGAAATTCTTGCAGTAGGGGAAGCTTGAGTGCAGGTCGGAAGAGGAACGTCCTTTAAAGCAGGCGAAAGTGGCTTTTAGCCTTGCGATCGCGAATGTTGGCCTGCGGGATCCGAATGCAGTTGATGAAAGATATGCACGAGCTGCGCAACCGATTGAACTCGCATCTTCTCCATTACCTGTGCCCGATGCGCTTTGATGGTGCGTTCGGAAATGCCCAATTCAGCCGCGATTTGCTTGTTAAGCTTGCCTGTGACCACGCCATCAAAAACCTGCTGCTCCCGCGGCGTTAGACTTTGAACGCATTGTTTCCACGCCGACAGCTCGGCGCGCAAGGCACTTTCCTGGCAATGCAGATCAAGGGCCTTTCGGATCGCATTCAGGAGGTCTTCTTTGTTCACCGGTTTGGTGAGGAAATCGACAGCACCAGCCTTCATCGCACGCACTGTGATCGGAATCGTCGCGTGGCCAGTGAGAAAGATAATTGGGCAGCTTATTTGCTTCGCGGCAAGGGATGCCTGCAGGTCCAATCCGCTCGGACCGGGCATCCGCACGTCCAACAGCACGCACGCCAGGTCATCACCCTGGTACGAAAGAAGAAAATCGCCCGCCGATGCGTAGGTGTGAACTTCATACCCGGCGGCGCGTAACATGCGCGAAACCGCCTTCCTGAAAGACTCATCATCATCAATCAGATGAATGACAGCTTCCATGCTTCCTTTTCCATCTCCGTTCCCTTCCGGTGCCATGGATTACAAATTCTAAATACGTTATTGCTCCATGTCTACTCATTAGTTGAACCCAGTTCGGATTCACTCTGATAATTCGGAAATCGGCAGCGGAACAATGCCCCCCCGTCTGCGCTGTTCTCCGCATGGATATTCCCTTCGTGCGCTTCCACGATCGAACGCGCGATGGCCAGGCCCAGTCCCATCCCATCTGGCTTGGTGCTGAAAAAGAAATCGAACACGCGCGCCAGTTTTTCGGCGGGAATGCCCGGCCCATTATCCGCAACGGTCATCTCCACCGCTTTGCCCTCAAGCAAGGATGTGCTGATAGTGAGTTTCCGGTTTTTCGAGAGCTGCGCAGTCGCATCCATCCCGTTTAGAATCAGATTAAGCAGCAATTGCTGCAGGTGGACTTTGTCTCCTGCCACAAAGGCAGCCGTTGCGCTCAGGTCGCGCTCGATTTGCACTCGCCTCAACATGGCGTCGCCGGAGACGAGTTGCACGACATCAGAAGCCACGTCGTTCAGGTTGACAGGTAACATCTCCATTGGCCGCTTTCGCAGCAAAGTCCGAATCCGGCGAATCGCCTCACTCGCTCGCAAGTTATCTCTTCGGATATCCGCGAGTATCTGCTGGACTTCCGGCAGGTTCGGCTGGCTCGACTGCAACAACATCTCCGCAGCCTCCGCGTTGCTGAGAATGGCGCCCAAAGGCTGGTTGATTTCGTGCGCCACCATGGCCGTCAGTTCCCCGGCCAGCACCAGGCGGGACGTGTGCGCCAGGTTCAGTTGCGCCTGCTCAACCCGCTTGCGCTCCGTTACGTCCCGGCCGATTCCTTGGAACTCGAGGATTTCTCCGTCTATCCCGAACACGGGCCGGTCTATCCATGATTGCCAGCGGATCGTTCCGTCCGGGAGGCACACCTCATGTTCTATTGTTCCCCCGCTGCCATCACGCGTCATTGACTGAAGCTTTTCGAGAATCGCAGGCCGCGAGGAGGCAGGAATCAGGTCGAGAAATCTTGTTCCAAGGAGGCTTTCGCGAGGCATTTTGAAAAATCGGCAGTAAGACTCATTCACAAACGTCAGTGTCGTATCGAACATGTACCGGCAGATCAGGTCGGTATGGCTGTCTACTACATCACGGTAGCGGTCCTCGCTCTGTTCCAGCGCTTGTTGGATTTTTCGACGCTCGTACAGCACCACCGCAAGTGTCATCAGCGTAACCGAGCTCACGATGATATAGAGCTGCATCGAAAGAGCGCTTTCCTCAGGCAACACGGACGAAAAAGGCCCAAGCTGGTGTACCGCTCCCCAGATCACCAGCAACGCCAGGCCAAGAACCCCCGCGCTCGATGCTGCAGGCCCAAATCGCACCGCCGCCCAGAGCAAAAACGGAAGTGGCGCGTAGACCAATATAGGCGTGGTCCAGGCGCGCCGGCCCGATTCCCAAAAAACACTCACGCAAACTGCGCAGAACGTTAGCGCGAAAAAAGTGCCCTCAGCCACTCGCTTCGCGTTCGCTCTTGCCAGGGCGCTCCAATGAAACGAGGCCACCGAGACGATCACCGGAGTCACGATCAGCCCCGTCATGGAATTGGAGACGAATCGCATCCGCCAGTTAGCCCAATAGGCTTCGGAGCCGAAGTGATTCACGGCGACGAAGGCAGCGTCAAGGAATGAGCTGAAAAACGGCGCCAGAAAACCGGCGCACGCCAAAAAAATCCAGGTCGTTTCCAGCGAATCGAACTTGATCGGACCGGGAACAAACATCCGAACCAGGCCGGCTCCGATCAGCGCTTCGGAGGAATTGCTGATAAACCAGCAGCACGCCATTCGCAAAGGCACGTTCTGTGGCAGTTCGACGGCCAGATGCGCCGGAAATGCGGCGAGCACGAATATCCACCAGGTACGGACTGGCGCCAGCAGTAGAGCGCCCATCAGTATCGAATTGGGAGGCCACATCACCGACACGGCGTGTGGTTGGAAAGTTAACCCCATCCCGATGGCAGCGCCCGCATAGTAACCCACGTAAACCAGCACCGCCGCCAGCAGTGTTCGTCGATTCAGAGCTATCCGCCTGGATAGTTCGCTTTTTTGCCAGGCTCTTTCCAGAGCTCGGAGCCGCAATCTTTGCTGTAGGGGAACAACCTCAATATATGGCGAGTTTTCCTGACCCGAGTGTTGCTGGTTGTTTTCCATAACAGATCGTCATGCTTGGAACTCCATTCCTTTTAGCCCCGCCCCCAGACCTTACCGAATCCGCATTCGACAATGCAACTCATTAATCAGGAAAGGTATGTCCAATGGCAGGCCATCGATGTGAGTTACATCTTCACGCCTCACGCCAGCTCGCTCTAATCAGGATTGATGTTTGTCAGGACTCTTAGAGAGACATCTTTTATCGATCGGGAATTTTCTTCCTCAGTTTAGCGCCGAGTCCTACCAACGGACAATCATCGCCTCACCAAAGGCCAACTAGCAAAGCCGCCTCCGTTGGCAGACGATGGCCCAAGTTAGAGACGTGACCGAGATCGCCATCGCGCGGATCACGTTTGGAGGCACGGAATGGCAGGGCAGAAATATGTTCTCGTGGTCGACGATGACAGCGCGTTTCCGGAAGGCAGGACAGTCCGTTGCGAAGTTTTCAGTCGCTCGAGAGCTTCCCTTGCGGCCTCGGAAAAACTTACGGAGTGAACTGATTCCGACGTGAATTCGATACAACCATTTCCCGGAACTAATGATTTTGTTGCCATGGCGGCATCGCCCGTGACACCTGTGCGAGCAGGCTCGCCAGCAACGAACAATTTGGGCTCCCCACCCCCGGCAGGGCTGGTATGGATACCTGGTGGGGAGTTCCGATTTACTACAGCTTGCACGCGGTACAGATGAAAAGGCTCAATTCCATCTTGCTCTGGGCCGGCCTGGCGTTTCTCGCCTATTTGATTTATACGACTGGCCCTCGCGAACTGTGGCGTCAGTTGGCCTTGCTCGGCTGGGGATTGTTGCCCTTCGTTCTGGGAGAAGGTATCGCAGAAATGATTCACACCATCGGATGGCGTCGATGCCTGAGCGAGCCCTACCGCTCTGTTTCCTGGTGGAACCTTTTCCGAATTCGGATGAGCGGTTATGCCATCAACTACCTGACTCCAAGCGCTTCCATCGGCGGCGAGG
>JADMIO010023009.1_pt1 | contig 22933 bp, 25 predicted proteins | sample 8958161 | NCBI WGS metagenome assembly JADMIO01 (sample SAMN16585339, study PRJNA669376) | soil metagenome | isolation source: Crop rotation soil | place: USA: Cullars Rotation, Alabama | collected 2011 | reverse complement strand
GACAACTTGTCCACGTGGAATTCTAAGCTTAGGATCCCAATGTGCTGGAAAGACGACGGTCGAAGATGCGCGCGCCATCATCGAACGCTATCGATTGGCGGTGCCCCAGCATCTGCTGCAGGAGACTCCCAAGCCGGGGGATCCTGAGATGGCCCGCACCGAATATCGCATCGTCGCCCGCGCGCAGGACGCGCTCGACGCTGCCGCTGCGACGGCGCGCGCCGCTGGCGTGGACGTCGTCGTCCTGGGCGATGCCATCCAAGGCGAAACCCGCGAGGTCGCGCGCGCACACGCCGCGCTCGCGAGACAACAGAGCGCCCCTTGCGTCATCCTCTCCGGCGGCGAGACGACCGTGACGGTGACCGGCAAAGGCCGCGGCGGGCGCAACGCGGAATATGCGCTGGCGCTCGCTTTGGCGCTGGACGGCACGCCGGGCATCCAGGCCTTCGCCGCCGACACCGACGGCATCGACGGCACCGAGCACAATGCCGGCGCCGTGGTCGCGCCCGATACGCTGGCGCGCGCGCGCGCACTGGGCATCGACGCACACGCGCGCCTGTTCGACAACGATGCCTATAGCGTCTTCGAAGCGCTGGGCAACCTGATCGTGACCGGGCCGACCTTGACCAACGTCAACGACTTCCGCGCCATCCTCGTCACGTAAAGACGATATCCCATTGCAGGAGCTTGTGGCCCGACGGGAACGCGTCGGTGCCGCCGCGATAGGTGAAGAAGCGTCCGTCCTTCGCGGCGCGGCCGGCGCGCGAATAGGTGAAGCCGGTGCGCACTTGGGAATGCACGTCGACGTCGAAGAGATGCACCAGCTGCGGCTCGTGCACCGCTTTCGGCATCAGGAAGACGCCCGGCATCTTCTCTTCCATCGTCGCGTCGGCGCGGTTGCAGCCCTGGGTCAGGATCACCAGGAACTCGCCGACGTCGACCATGTTCCTGATCTGCCATTTCGAGCGGCCGACCACGGCGGGCATCAGCGTGTCGGCGCAAGGGCTGCGGAACATCCGCGAGCCCTGCACGTCGCCCTTGATGGCATAAAGAAAATCGTCGGTGCCCCAGATCACGTCGTTTTCCCACCAGGCGAGGTCGGTGAGCCGGAACAGGGTCTTGGGATATTGTACGTCGCCGATCTGGATCGGCGTGCCGTAGGCCGCGGTGACGTCGTGCCAGGTCTCGCCGTGATCCTTGCTGACCCAGATGCGCGACTCCAGCGCGCCGTCGCCCGCGGTCAGCCACCACTCGCCGGTGCGGCCGGGGCGCGCCTGCAGGAAGTGGAAGTGGCGGATGTCGCGCGCCTCGAACACCACGTGCCACGTCCGCCCGCGGTCGCGGCTCTGCCACACGCGCGAGGTGTCGCGCTGCTCGGGCGTCGCGCCCGGGATCTCGTGCGGATACTCCGCATACATCAACACGCCGTCCGCGATGTCGACCGAGCGGCAGCCGTGCCACAGCGACGCGGCGAGGCGGTTCGCGGCCAGGACCGCGCCCTCTTCGTTCACCACCAGCACGTCGACCGCGCGCGGCAGCGAGCGGTCGGGGATGCGCTCGGTCACCTGCAAGAGGTATTCGCCGCCACCCAAATCCTTCACATGCACCACGCGCTTGTCGGCCTGGCCCTCGACCTTCACATAGGTCCAGCTTTTCCCGAGGTCGCGGCTGATGCCGAAGCCGCCCATCGCCGAGGCCAGCACCAGGTCGGTCGCGTTGCCCTGCGCGTCGACGACGTGCTCGGCGAACTCCAGATGCGGACGCGGCGGGATGGCCGGCACCGAGATGCGCACCTTCACGGCGCGCGCGGGATAGCCGGGCGGCAGCTCCACTCTATATGTGCGCGTATAGACCGGGATCTCGGCCGCCTTGACGGTCTTGCCGCTGACGCCGCGCATGGCGAAGCGGTTGCCCAGCCGCGTGCTGAGCAGGAACTTCCACACGATCCGCGGGATGGCGCGCACGCCCTGGCGCGCGACCGCGCCCAAGAACGACCTCCACAGATCGGCGATCCGACGCATCGTTGCGCTCCTCGACAAGCGTCACTAAGTTCCGCCTCGCGCGGATGTGTCAAGGCGGCGAGTGGAAAACTTCTTCATCAACGACAAGGTGCTGCCCCGGGCGGGCGACGCGAACGCGCTCATCGTCCATCCGCATGCCCAGCGCACGGGCGGCAACACCATGCGCCGCATCGTCTTCGCCAAGGTCTATGGGGCCGAGCGCGTCTATAGCCGCATATACCGCAAGGACCCGCCGGTCTGGAAAGAGGTGAGCGACGCCGACCTCGAAGGCGTCAAGGTGTTCTGCGACCATTTCGACTTCCGCAACAACCCCAAGGTCACCCGCCCGCTGCTGCCCGTGGCCGTGATCCGCCACCCGCTCTATCGCACCGTCTCGCTCTATCACTTCGTGCGGCGCAAGAAGACGCATCGCGAGCACGCGCTGGCCCGCGACCTCGACCTCGAGGCGTTCTACGACAAGGCCTCGACCGGGAACCCGCGCTATTACCGCAACCTGCAATGCCGGCGCATCTGCGGCGTCGACGACGCGCGCATGGCGCTGGAATGGATCGACGAGAAGTACCTGGGCGTGGGTTACACCGAGCAGCTCGACGAGTTCGTCGCGGCTCTCGGAAAAATATTCGGCTGGCCCAAGCTCGACGTCCGCGGCGCCCAGCCCGACGCCGCGCGCTACGATGCGCTGATCACGCCCAAGTTCCGCGAGCGCGTGCTCGCCGAAAATGCCGAGGACCTGGCGCTGTGGGAGACGATGAAGAAAGGCCCGCCGCACACCCTGCCCATCCGCGCGCCCAAGGACGAGGCGCGGACGATCGTCAACCGCGCGAGACAGTGGGCGAAGGGGTTGCTGGGGCGTTAGCGGGGAAGAGGCTTTGCGCTCACGTCGCTGCGTTCGGCCACGGCTTTCTTGAATTCGCGGACGATCGCGGTCACCGGCGTGAAATAGAGCCGGACAACTTCGCCCAGATCGGCAACGAAGGATTTAGCGAGCTGCATCGGCGTCTCCGCTGTTTCGATGGCGCCAGATTTCGCGAAGGAATTTGGCCGCCTCGACCAGGATGAAGAATACCGCACAAATGAGGTCGACCGCCAGCAAAAGCGCCGCCAAGCCGTGAAAAATCATAGCCAGCCACCAGGGAGCGCCGATCTGCTCCATCCAGCGCGTCAATTCCCAAAGGCCGAGAGCCGGCGCGGCCAGCAGCACGAACAGGCACGCACCGAGCAGGATGTGCACAGCGAAATGCCAGATCAAGCGCGAGCTTGGCCCCATGGCCTTCTTGTAGCTTATAACCCGTTGGATTTTAACCGACCGCCCGCCCGGCGGTCAGATAGCTCCGCGTCGCCGCTCCCACCCAGTAGTCGAGGATCGAGCCGAGGTCGAGCGCGACGGCGCCGCGCGCCTTGGCGGCTTGGATGATGACTTTGCCGGCAAAGCCGGCGCCGACGATGACGAGGCGGCCGCTGAGGTCGGCGGGGAGTTGCGCGATCACGTCGTCGAGCACCTCCGGCAATATCTTCGGACCCATCTCCATGCCGAAGCTTGTGAGCGAGGCGTGGCGCGGCGGTACCACGATGGTCTGCGCGACGGGGGGCGGGAGCTTCGTGTGGCACGACACCGCGATGACGTCGCGGTCGCCGAAGAGCGCGTCGTAGAGACCCCATTTTTCGAGGTCATGTTGAATGTGCGCGGAGGTGAAGGGCCGCAATGCGCCCGCCTCGACCGCCGCCATCACGGTTGCCAACCCGCGGCCGGCGCGGCCCGCGGCCAGGTATTCGCGCCGCTCCAGCCGCACATCGCGCAGCAAGCGTTCCAAGGTCGGCACGCCGAGCGCGTCGGCGTCGTCTATTGCCGAGCGCACGCGGGCGTTCAGCGCCGCGCGATCCACCCCCTCCAAGGCCCGGCCCCACCAGACGATTTCGCGCTCCTGTGCGTCGCTCTGCGCAAAGCGAGCGATATCCGGCGCGTAAGCGAGCGCGTTGCTTTCGCCGTCGCCGATCCGGATGAAGGACCATGGTGTTTTCGAAGACAGCTTGTCCCGGACCACGGCAACGAAGCGTTCGCACTCGTCGCGGCGGATGTCGGTGTCGGCCAAGGTGCCGTCGAGGGCCGTCATCGCGCCTTCGAGGAACCCGCGCGCCGCGGCGTCGACCGCTGCATGGCGCAGCATCGCGCGCGTGTTCTTCGCCGACACGACCGGCGCATGCGCAAACGACGCAAAGATCGCCCGGCTCAAGCGGATCGCCAGACGCCGGTAATCCGACGTGCCGCGGAAGCGCTTCAGGTAGGTGCGGATCAGCCCTCTCGGATCGCCGCCCTCCAAGTTGATCAACCCGATGACGAAGTTCACGTCGCTGGCCCTGAGCAGCGTGCCGGCGAACAGCTCGTCGAGCGCGGCGCGCGCCTCGTCCACCTTGCCGTCGCGCAGCGCGGCATGGAGATACTTGCGCAGGAAGTCCGCATTGTCCGGCCACGCGCCGTGCGCCGCGCGCCAGAAGCCGCTGTGCCCGATCTCGGGCGCACGCTCGGCGAGCAGCTGACCCTCCAGCCGCAAGCCGTTCTGCGGATCGCTCGCTTTCAGCTTGGCGATCAACGCTTCGCATTCCTCGAACTGATGCGCGACGACCAGCGCCGCGCCGAGGTCGCGCCAGTATTGCGTCACCTGCGAGAACTTGCCCGTCAGGATGCGCCGCTGCCGAACCGCCTCGTCGAGGTCGCCTTGCGCCGTCGCCATCTCGGCCAGCACCTGGATCGCGGCCGGGTTGTCGGGCGCCACCATCGCAAGCTTGTCGGCGCACACCTTCGCCTTGCCGAACTCGCCGCGCGCGATCATCAGCCGGCTGAGCCGGATCAGCGCCTGGCTGCGCGTCGGCGCGATCTCGAGCACGCGACGCCAGCCGGCGACCGCGCCCGCTTCGTCGCCATGCTCCTCGGCTAGGCGCGCATGCACGGTCGGCCCGTTCTCGTCGGCGGGCCATTTCGCCACCAGCTCGTCGGCAAGCCGCGCGGCCTCGTCGAGCTTGCCGTTATAGACGAGCACCTGCGCCAACCCGGCCGTCGCCGCGCGCTCGCCCGGCTCGGCGTCCAGCGCCTTGCGCCACAGGCTCTCGGCCAGCGCCCAGTTTTTCGCGGCTTGGGCGGTGCGCGCATTTTGCCGCAGTTGCGCCGCGCCGCGCTTGTCGAAGGCCCGTTTGGCGCCTTCGGCGGCTCGCATCAACCGATCGTGAGGATTTGGCTTTTGCGCCACCCTTCGTCTCTATATAAGGCGCCTTCCGCCAGTTAAGGATAAATCACCGGTCGGTTGCAAGTTTGCGTTTGGATTCAGCAATATAGACCGTCCGCCGAAGGGGTCCCATGTCGTCGCGTCTGTCCCATCTGAAGCGCCTGGAAGCCGAGAGCATTCACATCATCCGCGAGGTTGCGGCCGAGTTCCGCAACCCGGTGATGCTGTACTCGATCGGCAAGGATTCGGGCGTCATGCTGCATCTGGCCGTGAAGGCGTTCTATCCGTCCAAGCCGCCCTTCCCGCTGATGCATGTCGACACGACGTGGAAGTTCCGCGACATGATCAAGTTCCGCGACGAGACCGCCAAGCGGCTGGGCCTGGACCTGATCGTCTATACCAACCAGGACGGCGTGGCGCGCGGCATCAATCCCTTCGCCTCCGGCTCGTCGCTGCACACCCAGGTGATGAAGACCGAGGCCCTGAAGCAGGCGCTCGACAAATACGGCTTCGACGCGGCCTTCGGCGGCGCGCGCCGCGACGAGGAGAAGAGCCGCGCCAAGGAGCGCGTGTTCTCGTTCCGCAACGCCCAGCACGCCTGGGACCCCAAGAGCCAGCGGCCCGAGCTCTGGCGCGTCTACAACACGCGCGTGAACAAGGGCGAGAGCATCCGCGTCTTCCCGCTGTCGAACTGGACCGAGCTCGACATCTGGCAATACACGATGATGGAAGGCCTCCCCATCGTGCCGCTCTACTTCGCCGCCAAGCGGCCGATCGTGATGCGCGACGGCGCCATGATCATGGTCGACGACGAGCGCATGCCGCTGAAGCCCGGCGAGACGCCGGAGATGAAGCTGGTGCGGTTCCGCACGCTCGGCTGCTATCCGCTGACCGGCGCGGTCGAGTCCTCGGCCGTCACCTTGGAAGAGATCGTGGCCGAGATGTTCACCGCGCGCACCAGCGAGCGCCAGGGCCGCGTCATCGATCACGACGAGAACGCGTCGATGGAGAAGAAGAAGAAGGAGGGGTATTTCTGATGGCCTTCCTTCTTAACCTCCCCCTTGTGGGGAGGTCGGCGAGCGAAGCGAGCCGGGTGGGGGTCGCGCTCCACTCATCCGCCCAGACCCCCACCCGAAGCGCTGCGCGCTTCGACCTCCCCACAAGGGGGAGGTAAAGAGAACGCCATGACCGCTCCTCTCGATCTCAAGACCTTTCTTCAAGAGCAGGAAAACAAGTCCTTCCTGCGCTTCCTCACCTGCGGCTCCGTCGACGACGGCAAGTCGACGCTGATCGGGCGCCTGCTCTACGATTCCAAGATGCTGTTCGAGGACCACCTCTCGGCGCTGGAGAAGGACTCGCGCAAGTTCGGCACCACCGGCGAGGACATCGACTTCGCGCTCCTGGTCGACGGGCTGGAGGCCGAGCGCGAGCAGGGCATCACCATCGACGTCGCCTACCGCTTCTTCGCCACCGACAAGCGCAAGTTCGTCGTCGCCGACACGCCCGGCCACGAGCAGTACACCCGCAACATGGCGACCGGCGCGTCGAACTCCGAGCTCGCCGTCGTGCTCATCGATGCGCGCAAGGGCGTGCTCACCCAGTCGCGGCGCCATTCCTACATCGCCTCGCTGCTCGGCATCCGCCACATCGTGCTGGCGGTGAACAAGATCGACCTGGTCGGATTCTCCGAAGAGATCTTCAAAGACATCGTCGCGGACTACCAGGCCTTCGCCAAGGACCTGGGCTTCAAGACCCTGGTCCCGATCCCGATCAGCGCGCGCTACGGCGACAACGTCATCACGCGCTCCGACAAGATGCCCTGGTACAAGGGCCCGGCGCTGCTCGATCATCTCAATACCGTCGACGTCGAATCCGATCTCGAGTCCAAGCCGTTCCGCATGCCGGTGCAGTGGGTGAACCGCCCCGACCTGAACTTCCGCGGCTTCTCGGGTACGATCTCGAGCGGCCGCATCAAGCCGGGCGACGCGGTCGCGGTGGCGGCCTCGGGCCGCACCTCGAAAGTCACGCGCGTCGTCACCATGGACGGCGACCTGGACGAAGGCCGCGCCGGCGAAGCGGTCACCATCTGCCTCGCCGACGAGATCGACATCAGCCGCGGCGACGTGCTGTCGCCGGCGGCGGCGCGCCCCGAGGTCTCCGACCAGTTCTCGGCGCATATCCTTTGGATGGGCGAGGACGAGATGCTGCCCGGCCGCCAGTACCTGCTCAAGGTCGGCGCCAAGACGGTGCCGGCGACGGTAACCGAGCTCAAGCACAAGGTCGACGTCAACACCTTCGAGCACCTGGCGGCGAAGACGCTGCACCTGAACGAGGTCGGCAACGCCAACGTCTCGCTGTCGACGCCGATCGCCTTCGATCCGTATACGGAGAACCGCGACACCGGCGGCTTCATCCTGATCGACCGCTTCACCAACGGCACCGTCGCCGCCGGCATGATCGACTTCGGCCTGCGCCGCGCGACCAACGTGCATTGGCAGGCGCTGGACGTGAACAAGGCGGCGCGCGCCGGCGCCAAGGTCCAGAAGCCCGCGGTGCTGTGGTTCACCGGCCTGTCGGGCTCGGGCAAGTCGACCATCGCCAACCTGGTCGAGAAGGCGCTGTTCGCCGACGGCCGCCACACCTACATCCTCGACGGCGACAACGTGCGTCACGGCCTGAACCGCGACCTCGGCTTCACCGATGCCGACCGCGTGGAGAACATCCGCCGCGTCGGCGAGGCCGCGCGGCTGTTCGTGGACGCAGGCCTCATCGTGCTGGTCTCGTTCATCTCGCCGTTCAGGAGCGAGCGGCGCATGGCGCGCGAGTTGGTCGGCGACGGCGAGTTCATCGAGATCTTCGTCGACACTCCGATCGAGATCTGCATGCAGCGCGACCCCAAGGGGCTGTACGAGAAGGCCAAGGCCGGCGAGATCAAGAACTTCACCGGCATCTCGAGCCCGTACGAGGAGCCCGAGCGCGCCGAGATCGACGTCAAGACCGCCGGCCGGACGCCGGAGGACTGCGCCGCCGAGATCGTGACCTTCCTGCGCAAGACGGGGATCGTGCCTTAACGGGACGGTTCCCGGCTGCGGCCGCCGACCTTCGCGAGCACGGCGTACGTGGCCAGGACGGCAACGAATGCGTCGCGCTCCGGGGGTGCGCTTATGGCGCGCCAGGACAGGAGCAGCTTCATCACCGCTTCGCTTGGCTTGTTCTGTACGACGCAGGCCGAGATTTCGGCTTCGACGCCGTCCATCAACGCGTCCAGTCCGGGTGGTGTCATGGGCATCGTTCGAGCTCCTTTCGCGCAACTTCCCGCCGCTTCGCGCGGCAACCTTCCGGCCCCTTCGCGCGTTGAAGGGGCATGCGGGGACGGATCGCAGCCATTCTGATGCTTGCCGCGGCCTTGGGCGGCGTCCAGGGCTGCCAGACTTCGCGCTCGGTCTACCGCTATTTCGTCGGCACACCGACCACCTTCATCGTGTTCTTCCCGGTCAAGAGCGCCGAGCTCACGCCCGAGGGCGCCGCCATCGTCCGCGACGCGGCGACGATCATCGAAAAGACCCATCCCGACCAGGTCATCATCGCCGCGGGCGTCTCTGCCGGCGGCAACATGGAGATGTCGCAGCCGCGCTTCGAGGCGGTGCGCCAGGCCCTGGTCGCCGACGGCGTCGACCAGGACGTCATCGCCCGCGCAGCCATCGCCGACCCCAAGCTCGACACCATGCCCGCCAAGCAGCGGGTGGAGATCAGGCTGGTGAAGAAGGGGATGGCGCCGGCGAGCTAGGCGCGCACAAATAGGCTGGGCACAAGGCCCGCGCTATCGAATACAACCGATGAATTACAGACCGTGTTTGCGGAGAAAAAACGAGAGCACCGCTCCGACGGCTGATACGACGATAGCCGCAACTTCAATCAATGCTGTCATAGCTTGCACGCTCCGTACCCCTATGTAGGTAAGCTAGCTAAGGAATGCAACCACTAAGTTGACGGTGTGTCATTAATTTTAATCTGCGCCATTGCGATTTCAAAATTTAACGAACATATCCCTGAGAGAAACACCAACACCGCGGCAACGATCCAAGACTTGCCGTTGTCAGCCCCCGTTACATCGACACCGTATAGCATTGAGGCAAGCGCAAAGCAGACTAGCAAAGCGACCCATACTATACGCGTTAGCGGCTTGAACTTCGCTGCAGGATGATCGCCCGCCAACATCTTAATAAAGACTGCCACCGCAGCCATTCCTGAATTGCTAATGCTGATGAATAACAGGTCTGGGGCCCAGTTCGAATTCAGCCCTTATCAGGTCGCCCTGCAAAATAGAGCAGGAGATGAGCCAGTAACGGCATCAATCCGATTATGATACCCGCCAACCAATCATAACAAGCAATCTTGGTTTCTCGTCGCATCCGCCCCAATCCGCAAAGCGTCCTTGTTCAACGCTAGCGTAACTGGTTGTCGAGTTTCCAGCTTCGCGAAAAGATAGTAACAGCTACCCGCGAGATCAGTCCCCTACCCCCTCACGCTCACCCACTCCTCGAGCGGCGCACGCTCGCTGGCGCAGCCGTTCACCGGGTGCTCTTCGTCCGCATAGCCGATGCCCATGCCGCAGAAGATCATCTCGTTCTGCGGCACCTCCAGGTATTCCCGGATCACGCGGTGCCACACCGCCCAGGCCTCTTGCGGGCAGGTGTGCAGGCCGTGCTCGCGCGCCAGCAGCATGACGTTCTGAAGGAACATGCCGAGGTCGGCCCATTGGCCCTGCTGCATCATGCGGTCGATGGTGACGATGAGGCCGACCGGCGCGCCGAAGAACGCCCAATTGCCGGCGAAGAACTTGAGCCGCGCCATCTTGTCCTCGCGCGGGATGCCCATGGTCGCGTACATCGCCTCGCCGATGCGGAAGCGCCGCGACTTGTAGGGCTCGCTCAGCTCGGGCGGATAGATGAGATATTCCGGCGCCTCGCCCATCGGGTTGGTCTTGCGCGCCTCGGCCGTCAGCCGCACGAGCTCGTCGCGCGCTTCGCCGAACAGCGCATGCACCTTCCACGGCTGCAGATTGCCGCCCGACGGCGCACGCGCCGCGAGCCGCAATATCTCCATCACCGTCTCGCGCGGCACGGCATCGGGCTTGAACGCGCGGATCGTCTTGCGCGACGCGATCGCTTCACTGACTTTCATCGGCGCATCATGCACGCCTATTTCTGAAACCACAAAGCTGCCGTCCCGTCATAGATGAAATCCGCCGCGGCGTTGTCCGCGATACTCGCGATCAGCGTCGTGCCGTCGGCCTGGTAGACGTCGCGGGTCTTTCCGCCCGACGATCCGCGGCGGCTGAGCTCGACCCGGTGCCCGTCGGTGACGTTGGTCGCGGCAAGCGTGAGCTTGCGGTTGGCGGTGAGTGCGGCGACGTCGCGAACGATGCGGCCGTCGGCGCGCGGCGTGTACGTCGCGTTGGCATCGGTGGTGAGGCGCTTGAGCGCGGCCTGGCCGGCGTGGCGCCAGGCGCTGGCCGTGTCGACCGCAACCTCGCCCGCGCCGCCTTGCGCGTCGGAATGATAGAACAAGGTGCCGGCGACCGCCGGCGTCACCGCGCCCGCGATCGTGGTCGAGCGCAACCTGTGGCCGCGGTTCTGGTCGATCACCGGATTGGCGCCGAACAGCGACAGCCCGTTCTCGTTGTCGAGGCGCGCCACCTCGGCCAGCGACGCCGATCCCACCGGCGCCAAGCGGAAGCGCAGATAGCCGCCCAGCGCGGTCGTGCCGTAGGTCGTCTCGGACACCACCGTGCCGATCTCGGCGGTGTTGCCGAAGGTCGGCCCCGACGAGACATAGCCGCCGAAGCGCAGGATGCCGAGCACATCGCCGGTCAGGGGAACGGACGGCGCCGCGATCGTGCCGCGGCCCTTGCGCAGCGCATAGACCGGCGAGTTCGCGCCCGACTGGAACACGATGTTCTGGAAGGTGGTCGAGGATTCGCCCGTGGCGGTGAAGGTGAAGCCCCCGCCCACGACCGACGCACTCAGCGACGGGCCGCCCAGGCTCAGCGCGCCGCTGGTCTTGTCGACGACGAAGGCCTCGGCCCAGCTCGATCCGTCGGGCGAGACCTTGCAGTGGAAGTTGTCGTCGCCGGTGAGCCCCAGCTCCGCGCGTCCGGAATAGTTCGTCTGATAGAGCAGCGAGGCGGTGTCGGAGGCGGCATGCTTGTTGAGCTTGGCCTGCATCCCGGCGCCGACATTGTCGAACAGCAGCGCGGAGGATTTCACCGCCAGCTTGTTGGTCGCGTCCGCCGTGGTGTTGACGCCGAGCAGCGGCACGTTCTGCAAGGAGAGCAGGCTCGCCAGGTCCTGCCACGCGGCGCCGTCGTAAGCGATGAGCCTGGTCTCGTCCGCGACATAGGCGATCAGGCCCTGATACGGCGCATAGAAGCGCCACGCCCCGTCGACCGCGAAGGCGATGTTGCCGTCCTGCCCCGTCCAGTCGCCGGTCGCCGTCGCCTTCACCAGATAGGTGTCGCCGTCGGCGGGTGAACCGGGCGGCACGGTCAGATCGCGGTCGAGCAGCCGCGCGCAAGAGAGCGCGTCGAGCATCAAGAGCGCCTCGTTGTGGGTGACGTGCTTCTGCGCCTGGGCGGCGGCGAGCAGCGGCAGGTGGCTTCGGGGCGTGGTGTCGGTCATGGGAGACTCCTCAAATGGCGAACCAGATTTCCGCTTCCGCGCTCTGGCCGCTGCCGTAAGCGGTCGAGAGCTGGGCGACGGAGAAGCGGAACGGCGTGGCGACGCCGCCGTCGGCGGCGATTTCGGCGGCGGTATAGGTGGTGGTGGGCTCCGTCACGGTCACGACGCGCGCGCCGATGGTGAGCTGATAGGCCTCGCTCTCTTCCGCCAGCGGCACCTCGGTCTGGTCCCAGCTGTCGCCGCCGATGCGCGTGCGGCGGATCCAGCCGAGCACCAGGTCGCCGCCCTGCCACACCGCACTCAGATGCACCGGCGACAGCGGCCGCAGGCCCACGCCGTCGAACGACATCACCGCGCCCTGGAAGGCGGGATCGGACAGGCCCTTGCCCTTCGGTCCCCAGAGATAGTGGAACGGCAATCCATACTGGTCCTGCGTCAGCGCGAGCTGCGCGGGCGCGCGGTCGAGCAGCACCACGCGCGCGCGCGCCGGCACCGGATCGCGCATCGCGCCCTCGGTCCCCGCTTGGCCGCGCAAGAGGCGCGTGAGCCTCCATTCGTTCGGCGCGGTGAGCGTGGCGGAGGCGTACTGCAGCACTTCCCAATCGCCGTCGCCGTTCTGCACCGCCAGCGCATTGGCGCCGCCGAGCACCAGCAGGTCGTCCAGCGACGCACAGCCGCCGTTGATGAGGCGGATCGACAACGACCCGCCCTCGTCCCAGCGCCATAGCGGTCCGGAATAGAAGTCCGCCGTGGTCTCGCCTATCGCCGCCGGCCTGGTCAGCGCGGTGTCGAGCGCATAGCCGGAATCGCTCGCGCTCTTCAGCACGAAGACCTCGCCCGGCCAGGGGCTGGCGAAGGCGGCGGCCGTGGGAGCCCAAGCCACCTCGTCGCCCGTGAGCAGCGGCAGGTCGAGGAACACGACCAGCGGCCGGCCATAGAGGACGAGGCCCTGGCCAAAGCCGGGCGCTCGCGACGGTCCGGTCAACGGTTCGTACACGGACGGATCGGTCGCGACCGCCTCCATCGCCCTTTGCCCCGCGTCCGACACCGCGGTCAGGCGCAGGCGGCGCGTGCGGCCTCCGGCGTCGAGCGCGACCTCGTCGGTGGGATCGAGCGCCAGCGCGGAAGGCGGCAGCGCGAACGTCGCGCTCTCGCGCATCGTCCAGGCGTCCATCAACAACCGCTGGCCGATACCGATTGCCTGGCCCTGATCGAGCACCAGGGGCAGCGACGACGTCGCAACGCGGTCGGAATGTCCGGCCAGCCGCCGCGCCTCCGCGACCGCTTGGCGATAGTCGGTGTCGGCATCGATGTAGGAGATGCGCGAGGCGACGGGCAGGTCGGTTTCCTGCGCGCGCTCGAAAGCGAAGCCGAAGCCGTCGTCCTTGTCGGGCAGCGCGAGATCGTCTTGCGCGAACGCCGTCGCGGTCGGCCGCCCGCGCATCACGAAGCGGATGACGCCGCCGCTTTCCACCGCGTCGAAATGATAGGCGAGCGCGAGCGGGCCTAAGGCGTCGCGCGGGCTCATCGTATCGGTGACGCCGAAGCCGGTGACGAGGCCCACCAGTCCCGACACGTCGACCTCGGCCAGCCCGGCGCAGACGTCGTCGACCAGATCGGCCAGCGCCACCGCGCCCAGCCGCCCGTTCAGCCAGTGACCGAGCCGGTAGTTCGCCGTGTCGCCCCAGATGTCGGCGCGCGCCGGGAAGAAGGGAAAGGGGCGCGCGTCCCAGCACCAGGCGAAGAGCCGCGTCGGTTCGACCATCGCTCCACCGTATACGGACGATACCGGGTTGTTCGCCGCATCGTTCCAGAAGGCGAAGTGCGCGGCGAGGAAGCGGCGCTGGATCAGGTCGTCGCGCTCGCCGTTGGAGAAATAGGGAAGCCGGCTTTCGCTCGATTTCGGATCGAAGAACACGTTGGGCCGGTTGGCGCCCTTGTCGACGGCGGGACAGCCGAGTTCCGTGAACCAGATCGGCTTGCCTTGCGGCACCCAATCGGTCGCGGCGCCGATCGCGCCGTCGGGACGGTCATGGTGCGCGTTGCCCCACCAGTTCCAGACGTCCTTCTGGCGGAACACCCAATCCGCGATCGGCGTGCGCGTTTGCGCGGCGCGGTCTGCGTCGCTGGCATAGTACCAGTCGTAGTCTTCGCCGCCTTGGATATTGGCCGTGATATAGGCGAGATCGTGGGTCGAGGTCGGACCGTTGACCGCGTCGTAGTCGATGCCGCCGCCGTCGCGCCAATCGGCCAAGGGCATGTAGTTGTCGATGCCGACGAAATCGATGTTCGCGTCCGACCACAGCGGATCGAGGTTGAACAGCACCGCGCCGGGCGCGTCGCCGGTCTGGTGCGCGTTGTATTCCGACCAGTCCGCGGCATAGCCGATCTTCGTGTCGGGACCGAGGATCGCGCGCACGTCGGCGGCGAGCGCCTTCAGCTGCGACACCGCGGGATAGGCGGTCGCGCTGCTGCGCAATCGCGTGAGGCCTGTGAGCTCGGAACCGATCAGGAAGGCATCCACCCCGCCGGCATCCGCGCAGAGCTGCGCGTAATGCAGCACCATGCGGCGCCAGCCCCAGGTGCCGCCGAAGAAATCTTCGACCTGGTCGGCGCAGGCCGCCGTCTTGTCGGGCGAGCCGGACGCACCCGGCGGCGGATCGCACACGATGCGTCCGCGCCAAGGGAATCCGGCGCAATCCATGAACAGGAACGGACAGACCATCACGCCGAGCCCGCGGCTTTTGAGCTCGCCGATGGCGTCGCTGACGCTTTCATCCGACGGCGTGCCGCCATAGGCCGGGCGGCCGTCCACCTGGCTCACCACATGCGCCTCGTCGCGCGCGAGCCCCGCGACGCTCCACGTTTCCGGATAGGTGGTCTTGGTCGCCGTCTCGACGCCGGGCCGGATCTCGCAACTCCCGCAGCGCACGTCGTTGCCGAACCAGCCGATCACCAGCGACACCGCAGCCACGTTGGGCGCCAGCGCCTGAAGCTCGTCGAGCGAGACCTTCACGTCGGCGGTGGCCGAGGCGTTGTGCGCGTTCTCGACCACGGTCGTGCCTTCGCCGTCGTCGGCGGTGACGATGTCGGTGGCATAGACGAACTCGCCCGCGCCCGGAATCAGCGCCACCGCGGGCAGCAGGTTCTCGAGCGCGTTCGGGTCCGATGCCGAGAGCGAGCGGATGACCTCGAACTGGAGCTGCGGGATGCGGTTGCCGAACTGCTCCAGCGGCAGATCCTCGAACACGATGTAGCTGAGCCCGCGATAGGACGGCGTGTTGCCCTCGCCCTCGATCTCCTCGATCAGCGGATCGGCCAATTGCATCTCGTCGCCGCGATAGAACCGCGTGGTGAAGGGCGCGATGTCGATCAAGGTGCCGTCGGCCCAGACGCGGCCGATCTTGGTGACTCGGCCTGCGCACAATCCGACCGCGATCGAGATCGAATAGAGGTAGTCGGTCTCGGTCACCGTCACCGCGGGCGCACCCTTGCCGCCCTCGCTCGTTTCGGTGGTCTTGACGGTCTCCTTGAACCTGGTCGCCCAGATCAGCTGCCCCGCCACGCGCATGCGGCCGTAGAGCGCGGGGATGGCCGCGCCCTCGGTCGAGGCCTGGATGGAGATGTCGGTGAGGCGCGGCCCCTTGCGTTCGACGTGGCTGCCGCCCATCAGCGCGGAATCGATCGTGCTTCCCGCCAGCGTGCCGATCATGCCGCCGATCTCGGCGCCCGAAACCAGCGTGCCCAGCAGCGAGAAGCTGCCGAGCAACGAGCCGCCGATCGCCGACCCGGCGATACCCAGAACCAGTGCTGCCATGTGCGTTTGCCTTTAAGGCGTTATGCCGATGCCGGCGTAGTATTCCGCGACGGCGGGATCCATCGCCTTCGCCGCCGCGAAGTCGTCCGCGGCCGACGCGTCGTTCAATTTGCTTTTTGCCAGGCCCCGCAGATAGTACGCCCCGGCGGGCTTGGACGCCTTCCGAAGCTCCACGTCCAGATCGGCGCGGGCTTTCGCATAGTCGCCGCGGCGCAAGCGGATGAGGGCGCGCGCCTCCAGCGCGTCGCCGTCGTCTTCTTGACGCTCCAGTGCCAAGTTGCAGCGGGTGAGCGCCACGTCGAGGTCGAAGTTGCCGATCGCGCGCGCGCGGCAGCCGCCCGCGAGCGCGTCGATGTCGGACGAATCTATCGTATAGGCCGCGTGGAAATCGCGCGTCGCATCGACATAGCGTCCGACCTTGATATAGGCGTTGCCGCGAGACTCGAGGAACAGCGGCATGTCCTCGCGCTTGAGCTCGCGCCAGGCCAGCACCCCGGTGCAGGCCGAGATGGCGCGCTCCGGCGAGGCGTGGATGCCCTGGCATTGCCCGAACATCTCGCCTGGCATGGCTTGAGCTCGCGCGCCAAGCAGCAGCGCGGCGCAACCGAGTGCTATCGCCAACTTTTTCATCGCGCGCATTCGGATCACAACCGGAATGCATAGGCCAGCCTCTGCCGCCAGAAGGCGCCGAACGGCTCCTCGCTCACGCGCTTGTTCTGGCGCGCATGGATGAGGGTGAGCGCGCCGTCCTTCCCGGCCACAATGCCGCAATGCTTGGCGGGGCCGCGCGGCGCCATGCGGAACAGCGCCACGTCGCCGGGACGAAGGGCCGTGGGCGCGACCGCGCTCAGGTGCCGGGCGAGCGCGTCGCGCAGCGTCTCGGTCCGCGTCGCTTCGGCCCAATCGGGCGCATAGGGCGGCGCGTCTTCGGGCTCCTCACCGCGCAATTCGCGCCACACGCCGCGCAACAGGCCCAGGCAATCGCAGCCCACGCCCTTGACGCTCGCCTGGTGCACGTAGGGTGTGCCGATCCAGCTGCGCGCGATGTCGACAATCGCGCTTTGCGAGTCGCCATCGCCCCCCACCCGAAGCGCTGCGCGCTTCGACCTCCCCTCAAGGGGGAGGTTGCTTTCAATTTCCATAGCGGCTGCCTCCGTCGAGGGCCTGGCTGCGCGCCGGATAGGACAGCACCGCGTCGTTGCCGGGCATGTAAGGAAAGCCGCGGAAGTTCGCCGCGTTGGCGAACTTCGCCTTGCAGGTCGCGAACTGCTTGTCGCAGCCCGCGGTCACGGCGAAGGCGTCGCCGGGCGCTATCGTCCCGCTCATCGCCTGCCACAGCTCGATGGTGCACAGCGTGCCGCTGAGCGCATGGCGCTTGACGTCCATCGCGCGCCCCGCATTGGCGCCGCTGGTGAAGCCGAGCTTGCCGCCGGCGAACCAGCCGTCGGCAAAGGCGGCGAGTCCCGACACGGTGAAGCGCCGCCCGTCACCCGCGCCGGTGACCAGGCCCGTGCCGTTGAACGCCGGCGCCGACAGGTCGACCGTGCAGCGCGCATCGCCCAGATCGGCGTCGCAGGAATAGCCGTAGGCGCGGCCGACGCTCTGGTTCAGCTTGTGCGCCAGCCCGCGCACCTCCGCCTGGAACGCGGATTTGCCGCGGCTCACCTGGCCGAGGTTGCCCTTGCGCATCAAGACGCGCTGATCGACCGCCTGCCAGTTCACGCGCCGGATCTCGATATCCGCATCGTCGTAGAGTCCGGCGGCGAGATCGTCCTCGTTCAGGCTTGCCGAAGACAGCGCGCCCATGACGGTGAGGTTGTCGACGGCCAGCCCGAGGCTCGACTGTACCTCGCTGGCGGTGAAGCCGCTCGCCGCCTCGTATGTCACGCCGTCGAAAGCGAGCGGCGCGTCGTGGTCGGTGAAGCCCTGCACTTGGCCGTCGTTGCGCGCGATCTTCCAGCACCAGCACAAGGTCGTGGCGCCCGACGACAGATGGTCCTGAAGGCCGGGGGGAAGGGTTTTCACAGCCGCACCTCCACCAGCGGGATGGATGGCACCTCGCCCGCCGCGAAGCTCGCGAGATTGACGAGCAGAGAGTCAGTGTCGAAGCGCGCCGGCACGTCGTATTCATAGCCCGCGGTGACGGCGCCGATGGGAGCCGTGTCGAACACCACCGCGCCGTCGACGACCGCGAAGCCCGACACGACCTCGCTGCCCGCCACCGCGACGCGCACGGTGCCGTCCACCGGCAGCGCGAGCGCGCGCGTCCAGCGCGACGGGCCCGACGTGTAGGTCTTGATCAGCGGGAACGACAAGACGACGCCGTCGCCGGTGCCCAGCGCCTGGTCGAGCGGCGCAACGGCGGCGCCCGGCGCGCACGACTTGAAGTCGGCGAAATCCTTGAAGCGGAAGGCATGCAGCCGCCCGAGCCGCGCTTCGAAGAACGCAATCACCTGGGCGAGGTCGTCGAGCGTCCGCACACCCGAGCCCACGTCGTAGCGGCGCCGCGAATTGGCCCAGACCGCATTGCGCTCCTCGAAACCGGAGCCGAGGCTCACGATCTCGGTGCGCCGCTCCGGCCCGCCGGTCGAATGGAACGCGACGGCCGTGGGGAATCTCACGTCATGGAAGCTCATAGGTTGCGTTGCCCTCTTGCCAGCGCGCGCGACATCATCGCGGCGATCTGGCTCTGCGATTTCAGGAAGCTCGCGGCGTCCTGCGCCTGCACGTTGACGACGATGCGCGGCCCCATCGCCTTCAGATCGGCGTTGGGGGTGATCGTGCCGGCGCCGGACGGCGTGAACAGCTCCGGCCCCTGCTCGCCGACAAGATAGGTCTCGCCCGGCGCGACCGGCCCGCCTTGCGCCAGCGCGCCGGCGACGGGCAGGAACGAGCTCGCGATCGAGCCGACCAGGTTCTCCAGCGGCTTGGTGATGAACTGGCTGATCGCGATGCGCTCGAAATCGGCGAGCACCGCCTCGACCAGCTGGTCGATGGAGAGTTTCCCCGAAGCGGCGGCGCGCGCGATGGTGCGCGCCACCGCGTCGAAGCTCCTGGTCACCGCGGTCTCGATGGTGTTCGTCGCCTGCACCACGGGGCCGTTTGCGAATTCGTTCAGCGCCGCCGCGGCCTTGTCCAAACTGGGATCGAAATCAGGTTCTGGCATCGGGATGCTCCTTCATCATCGTTTCCAGTTCCGCGTGGCCGAGCGGACGCGCATGTCCCGACCGCACCGTCGCCGCGCGCCACTCCGCGAGCGACATCGCCCAGAAGGTCTTCGGTGCGAGACGCATGCGGCCTAATCCGAGCGCGAGCAGGTCGTCCCAGCGAAAGGGCCGCCGCTCTCTTTCGCCTCCCCCGAAAGCCCGGCCGCCGCGAAGGCCTGGCCCACCGCTTCGACCAGGGTCGCAAGATCGCAAGACAGCTTGAGCACGTCGCGCGGCGTCATCGCGTCGTGCCCGCCGCCGCGCAGCAGCGCCGCCGCGACGACGGCGAGATCGCCCGAGCTGGCGCGCTTCAGCCGCTGGCCCACGTCGGAGAGATTGGCGAGGCCGAGCCCGTCCTCGATCTCGGCCAGCGCGCCCAAGGTGAGCAGCAGCACGTAACGGTGCTCGCCGGCGACCAGCTCGACCTCGCCGCGGATTTTATTGGCCATGGTCACGCTCCCGAGAACGACAGCGCGCCGGCCGAGGCGAGCGAGAGCGCGACCTTCACCTCGCCGTCGAACGGGCCGTCATACTGCAGCGAGACGATCTTGAAGGCGCCGCTCACCGTGCCGAAGCTCGGGATCACGACCTGCCAGTTGGCGAGGCGCTGGTCGAAGAAGGCGCTGCGGATCGCGGCGTCCGACTCCGCGTCCTTGAACACGCCGGCGCCCGACACCGTCGCGGACTTGACGCCGCTGTCGAGCAGCTCGCGCCACATCTCCACCGAGTCCGAATTGGTGACGTCGATGCTCTGGGCGTTGAAGGCGAGCGTGGTGGCGCGCAGGCCTGCCACGGTGGTGAAGGCTTCGGGCTCCGCCCCGTCGCCGATCTTGAGCAAGAGGTTCTTGCCCGATTGTGCGGTCATGCTGGTCTCCTTAGGTGGGTTCGAGGACGGCGCGGAACTTCAGCACCGCGTGCACGCTTTCGCCGTCGCCGGCGAACTCCGTCGAGAGGTGGCGGATGCCGATCAGCGCCTGGCCGGTGACGTCGAGCGCCGCGCCGTCGAGCGCCAGGCGCAGCGTTTCGGCGGCGAGCTTCGCCTCTTTGTGTCCCGGCGCGCGCGACCACAGATGCAGGGTCAGCGCATGCTCGCTGCCGGCTTCGGTCGCGGTGCTCCAATCGGCCACGCGATCGTCGCCGATGACGCAATAGGGAAAGGCGGCGCTTCTGGGCGGCGCATCGAAGACGCGCGGCGGATCGCCCAGCGCCTCCTTCACCTCGTCGCTCGAGACCAGCGTGGCGAAGACCGCCTGCTGCAGAGCCCAGCTCGCGCTCATGCGAGCTCCTCCGCGAGCAGGATCATGTACGAAGCCATCGGTCCCTCGTCGATCACGGTGTGGATGCGGAACGTCCGCGCGCCGACCGTCGCGCGCTGGCCGGCGGCGACGTCGCTGCGGCGGCGCAAGGTCAGGCGATGGCGCACGCGCGCCTCGAGCCGTCCCGGCCCGAAGGCATCGTCGCCGCCGATGGGCTCGACCTTCATCCACACCGTGGCGAAGGCCTCCCACGTGTCGCCGAAGCCGCCGCCGCCGTCGGGCGCGAGCGCGTTCGCGAGCAGGACTGCCCGCTGGTTCAACTGTCCGATCATGGCTGCTTACAGCTTGAACACGCGATGGGGCGCGAGCAGCGCGGCGGCACCGAGGCATTCGGTCGCCGGCGCATCGCCGCGATTGACGTAGAGCTCGGCCATCAGCTCGAGGATCGCGGCACGGATGTCGGCCGGCACGTCGGTGGCCGCGTCGCCGAAGCCGGCGTCGAAGGCGATGGCGAGTGCGTTCAAACTGCGCAAGCCCGGCGGCGCGATGCAGCCGAGCGCGACGCGGTTGCCGGCCAGGTCGACGTCATAGGACGCCGGATCGAGGACGGTCGCGCTGCCGTCGCGCGCATAGGTCGTGACCGACGTCACCGCGACGAGCGGCGGCAGCGGCACCTCGACGACCTCCTGCCAGCCATCGAGCCACAGGATCCAGCTCTGTGAAACGAAGGCGCGGCCGGTGAACCATTCGGCACGGGCGCGCGCGGCGGTGATCAAGGTGCTTATCAGCGCGTCGTCGGCATCGGTGTCGAGCTTCAGCTGCGCTTTCGCTTCGGCCAGCGTGACCGGCTCGAGCGCGGGAGGCGTGATGATCTGCAGGGGCATGGCATTCCTTTCGCCTCCCCCTTGTGGAGAGGTCGGAGCATGGCGAGCGAAGCGAGAAATGCTCCGGGTGGGGGTCGCGGTGCCGGCGAACGGAGCCGGACCCCCACCCGAAGCGCGTTCCGCGCTTCGACCTCCTCCTTGTGGGGAGGTTGTTCTCCTACGACACCGCGAACTTCATCAGCTTGATCGCCTCGAAGTTCTGCACGCCGCCGCCGACGCGCTTCGTCGTGTAGAACAGCACGTAGGGCTTGGACGAATAGGGATCGCGCAGCACGCGCACCCCGACGCGATCCACGACGAGGTAGCCGCGCGCGAAATCGCCGAAGGCGATGGAATACGAGTTCGCGGCGATGTCGGGCATGTCCTCGACCTCGCTCACCGGATAGCCGAACAGGGTCGCGGGCTGCTCGGCCGAGACGCCGGGCTGCCAGATGTAGTTGCCCGTCGTGTCCTTGAACTTGCGCACCGCGCTTTCGGTCTTGCGGTTCATCACCCAGCGGCCGTTGGCGCGATAGCCCTGTTTCGGCGCGTAAGCCAGATCGAGCAGCGCGTCGGCCGGGTTCGACGCGGCGAACGCGCCCGCGGCGCCGCTGGCGACGTAACCGATCTTGCCCCACGTCCACGACGCGTCCGCGGCCGTCGTATAGGACAGGAACCCGGTCGGCTTGTTGGTGCCGTCGCCGGACACGAAGGCGGCGCCTTCCTGCTCGGCGAAGACGATCTGCACCTCGTCGGCCAGCCACTGCTCGATGTCGACCTGGCTGTCGTCGAGCAGCGTCTGCGTCGCCGCCGGCATGGCATAGAGCTCCATCGCCGGGAAATCGAGCGCGGCAAGGGTGGGCGTGTTGGTCTGCGCGCGCGCATCGGTCTCGCCGACCCACCCCGTCGCCGCGCCCGCGGTGACGATGGGCTTGCGATAGGTGCTGGCGCCGATCTGGCGCACCGTCGCGATGGCGCGGATCGGCGACGCCTTGGCGAGCACGCGGTCGACCGTCTGCTCGATCTCGAGCGGCACGGTATAGCCGCCGTCGGGGTTGGAGCCCGCCGACATGGCCTTCAGCTCCAGCGCGTCGAGCCCGCCGGCGTCGCCCTTGCGCACATAGCGGTCGAAGGCGGCTTTGCGCTCGCGCACATCGGGGCCGAGCGGCTTCTTCTCGCCGCCGAGCACCGGCCGGCGCGAAGCCAGCACCAGCTCGTCGACCATGCGCTTCTGCTCGTCGAGCGCGCGGCCGATGCGCTCGACCTTGTCCTCGCTCACCGTGTCGGCGGAGCGTTTCTCGATCTCGGCGAGGCGCTTGTCGTTCGACTCCTTGAACGCCTCGAACACGCGCATGAGATCGCCGTATGCGTCGCGCACCGGCGCGCTGTCGATGGTCTTGGTTTCCAGTTCCATGTCAAATCATCTCCTTTTGAAGTTTTACCTCTCCCTCGTGGGGAGGTCGGCGAACGAAGTGAGCCGGGTGGGGGGCCGCCTGAACCAACCCCCACCCGAAAAATCCGTCGCTGCGCGCGGATTTTTCGACCTCCCCTCAAGGAGGAGGTGGTTTTTGCTTTTCCCCCACTCCCGTCACGCCGCTGCCCGCGAGAAGCGGGAACGTCACGACGGAAATCTCCCAGAGCTCGATCTCCACGAGCCGGCGCAACGCCCCCGCGCGCGCGGCGCGGACGGTGCGGAATCCGATCGACAGCCCGTCGATGGCGCCGTCGGCCATCAGCGCGCGCACCTCGCGGGCGCGGACCACGTCGAGGCTCAAGCGTCCGCGCACGTAGAGGCCGCGCGCGTCCTCCCTGATCTCGCGCCACACCCCGATCGGCTCGTGCGCGAAATGCTGGTAGAGCATGCGCACTTCC
>JADMIO010607177.1_pt1 | contig 22936 bp, 18 predicted proteins | sample 8958161 | NCBI WGS metagenome assembly JADMIO01 (sample SAMN16585339, study PRJNA669376) | soil metagenome | isolation source: Crop rotation soil | place: USA: Cullars Rotation, Alabama | collected 2011 | reverse complement strand
CGCGACAACTTGTCCACGTGGAATTCTAAGCTTAGGATCCCAATGTGCTGGAAAGAGCAGCGTTCCCTCCCGTATTCGGCCGTCGATCTCGACGCGAAACCGTCCGGCGCCCTCGTCGACGTCGATCTCATGCGTTCGTCCACCGATCTCCACCTCGAGCTTCATGCCTGCACGCTCCTCACTCGCCCCGCGCGCTTCCACACGCTCTCTGCACGACCGGAGGCGGCCACGGGGCGCGGCGCGTGGGCGTGGTGCTGGAGCGCAGCGGCGACGGCGGCCAGGTCGCAAGCGAGCTCGTCGCCGTCGAACGGCTCGACGGGCGTGGAGGCGCCTTCGCGGCGCGCCGCGAGCAGACGATCCAGGTAGCCGGTGTCGATCTCCCCGTCGACGAACGTCTGCTGGTCGACGATCTCGCGAAAGAGGGGGATCGAGGTTCGGATCCCCCCGACCGTGTACTCGCCGAGCGCCCGCCGGAGCCTCGCGATCGCTTCCCTGCGGGTCGAGGCCCAGACGACGAGCTTCGCGAGCAGCGGGTCGTAATGGATAGGGACATCCCAGCCTTCGTAGACGCCGCCGTCGACGCGCACGCCCGGTCCCCCGGGCTCGCGCAGCGACGTGATCAGGCCGGGAGAGGGCAGGAAGTTGTTGTCCGGATCTTCGGCGTAGATGCGGCACTCGACGGCCGCCCCGCGCATCGTGACGTCCTGCTGCGCGAACCAGAGCGGCTCGCCGTTCGCCACGCGAATCTGAGCGGCGACGAGGTCGACCCCCGTCACCATCTCTGTGACCGGGTGCTCGACCTGAAGCCGGGTGTTCATCTCGAGGAAGTAGAAGTTTCGATCCCTGTCGACGAGGAACTCGATCGTCCCCGCGCCCTCGTAGCCGGCGGCCTTCGCGATCTGGACGGCCGCCTCGCCCATTCGACGACGCAGATCTGCGTCGTCGAATGTGGCGGGGCACTCCTCGATCACCTTCTGGTGGCGTCTCTGGATGGAGCACTCGCGCTCGCCGAGGTAGACGCACGCACCGTGTCGATCGGCGAGCAGCTGGATCTCGACGTGGCGCGGATTGACGACGGCCTTCTCAATGTAGACAGCCCCGTCGCCGAATGCGGCCGAGGCCTCGGCGCTGGCACGCTCGAGCGCCGCCGCGATCTCCTCGGGAGAGTGCACCAGGCGCATCCCCTTGCCACCCCCACCGGCCGAGGCCTTCAGCATCACGGGATAGCCGACCTCTTCGGCGACCCGGAGCGCCTCGGCGGCGTCGACAGCGTCGACAGTGCCGGGCACGACGGGGGCGCCCGCGTCGCGCACAGCCCTTCGCGCGCTCGTCTTCGATCCCATCAGCTCCATCGCCTCGGGGGACGGGCCGATGAAGACGAGGCCGGCGTCACGGACGGCGCGGGCGAACCGGGGCGACTCCGAGAGAAATCCGTAGCCCGGATGGATGGCTTCCGCGCCCGACGCGAGCGCGGCTTCGACGACGCGGTCGACGCGAAGGTAGCTTTCGGTCGACGCGGCGGGTCCGAGCAGCCGCGCTTCGTCCGCGACACGCACGTGGAGCGCTCCGCGGTCGGCCTCCGAGTAGACGGCCACGGGCGAGATCCCGAGCTCCCGGCAGCTGCGGGCGATACGGACTGCAATCTCTCCCCGGTTCGCGATGAGGATCTTCTTGAACATACGGATCAACGCTTGGGGCGCGGCGCCGCGGGTTTGGAGACTCTGATGGGTGCCGGACGCTTGGCGGCCGAGAGCGGAGACGGGGTCAGAGGGTCGATGAGGATACCGTCGCGCATCAGCACGTCGTCTTCGGTGTTGAGCACGCCGTCCGCACCGGCGGACCTGAGGTCGAACTTCGTGTTGACGGTCGAGACGCGGCCCTTCGCCGCGAGGTCGCCGGTATAGCCCGTGTAGGCGATCTTCTGGCTCCACGAGTCGCTGGAGTCTGGAGCCATTCCCTCGAGCCGTGCCAGGTCGCTCAGGCGCTCGGGATAGGCGCCGTAGCGCGAGCGGTACTCTTCGAGCCCGATGCGCAGGTGGTACATTCGGGCCTCGGTGGCGGCAGTCCGCGCGAGGCGTCGCTGCTCGAGGAGGTGGGGGATGCGAGCGACGAGCGCCCCTCCGACGCTCACCGCGACGAGCGAGGCGAGCATGACGCCCGTGATCGCGATTCGACGGCCCCCGTCGCGGGAGGGATCGCGGCGCGACGCATGAAGGGCTCGAACGCCGAAAAGGACCGCGAGCGGGGCGAGGCCGACGAGCGGGCGAATCCACAACGAGGCGACCGAGACGAGCGCCAGACCGAGCGACCCGAGCGCCGCCCCCAGCCTTGGCCGAGGAGACGGGGGCTCGAGCAACGGCTCTCCCACGAACCGCGCGCCGCACTTGCAGCGGCCCGTTTCCGTATCCATACGCCCCCCGCAGCAGGGGCATACGATCGACCGTGCCTCGTCCATCTCTTCCCGGTTCACCGAGGGCGAAGCCTGCTCGGAGTGTAGATGTCGGGCTCGCTCGGCTCCTGCTCGCACTCGGACGCGACGGTCGCGCTCGCTCGCTCGCTGTCGGCTCGCTGCAGCTCGTCCCGCGTATGGTAGACGCGATGGATGACCGTCCAGTGCGAGAGCACCGCCATCACCCACATGACGGCCCGCATCTTATAGAACATGAGCTCGGCGAGCAGGGGCGAGACGCTCGCGACCGCCGAATAGGTCGAGGGCGAGACTTCCGTAAACGACCCGATGATGAGAAGGACGACGCGCTCGGGCCGCTCGAGAAATCCCACCTTGCAGGTGATGTCGAGCCCTTCGGCGCGGGCTCGCGTGTAGCTGATGAGGACCGAGCCGATCAGAACGATGCCGGTCAGCGCCACGTAGAGGGTCGAGTGGGCCTCGGTGGCGCGGGCGTAGTAGACCATGATCCCGACGAAGACGATCAGGTCGGAGTAACGGTCGATGACCGAATCGAAGAAGGCCCCGAAGCGGGTGACCCGCCCCTGGAGGCGAGCCACGCTCCCGTCGAGCATGTCGAAGACGTTCGCGAAGATGAGCATCGCGCCGCCGGCGACGAAGTGGCCCGAGCCGTAGAGAACGGCACATATGACGTTTATCAGCAGGCCCGTGAAGGTGAGGATGTTCGGAGTGATGATGGAGCTGCGGGCTATCGTGCGAACGATGGCATCCAGAATCCGTTTGCACCCTGTTCCGATAGCACTGCTGATCATAAAGGCTGCGCCCCCTGAACCTACGGGCGACTATAGGAACCGCCCTCGGTCGAGTCAAGCCTGCGGGTCGGGCTCGGCAGCCGTGGCGATGACCTGAGGCTCAGCGTCGTGTATCGTCTTGAGAGATATGAGCTCGAAGCGCCGCACGCCGTTCGGGGTCCGGACCTCGATCTCCTCCCCCTCGCTGTGCCCGATCAGGCTCTTGCCGATGGGTGAGTTCGTCGAGATCAGCCCCTTCTCGACGTCGGCGTCTTCGCTCATGACGAGGCTGTAGGTAACCTCCTCCTCCCGATCGAGATCGTAGAGGACGACGGTGGAGCCGTAGGCAGCCCGGTCGCGGGGAAGGCGGTCCAGGTCGATCATCGAGAGGTCGGCGAGCCGTTTGCGCAGGGTGCCGATGCGAAGGCGAACGTACTCCTGACGGTTCCGAGCCGACTCGTATTCGGCGTTCTCCCGCAGGTCGCCGAGCGCGGCCGCGCGCTGCAGCTCCTTCGGGAGCTCGGTTCGCAACTCGGTCTCCAGTTGTTTGAGCTCTTCCTCGAGCCGCTGCTTGAGCTCCGTCGGCACCGTGTCCGCCTCCAGATATGGATTCCGAAGCTCGAGCGCATGAGTTGCGCTACAGAGCATCGAGCCTCCGCCGGCACGGAGCGAGCGGAGGCTCAGAAGACTCTCAACGCTACCACAGGCGAGACGCGACCGACAAGCAGCAGTTTTTCGAGAGAATATCTCGCGCAAAGGCGCAGAGGCGCAAAGGAAGCGCCAGGCGGGAGAGTCTCGATTGCGCTTCCTTTACGCCTCTGCGCCTTTGCGCGAGATATCTTACGTCCCAATCTCCCCTGCTCCGATCTACAATGGATCTGCCCGAGCCGCAGGAGACGTCCATGTCCGCACCCGAGCTCCCCATCCAGTTCGGCGGGGGCGACCCGCTCACGACCTACGCACGAGACCTGACCGAAGCCGCCCTCCGGGGCGAGCTCGAGCCCGTGAGGTGCCGCGACCGCGAGACCGACCGGCTCGTCGCCATCCTCCTGCGACAGTCCAAGAACAACCCCGTGCTCATCGGCGAAGCCGGCGTCGGGAAGACCGCCGTCGTCGAAGGCTTTGCCCAGCGCGTCGTCCGCGGCGACGTCCCGTTCGCGCTCAAGGACATCCGCATCTACTCGGTGAGCCACCTCGACCTGATCGCAGGCTCGACCTACAGGGGGCAGTACGAGAAGCGGCTCAAGAGCCTCGTCGACCGCGCGGCGTCCGACCCTGCAGCCACCCTCTTCGTCGACGAGCTCCACAACCTCATCGGCGCCGGGACGGCGATCGGCCAGCCCATGGATGCCGCCAACATGCTCAAGCCGGCGCTCACGCGCGGCCAGATTCGCGTGATCGGCGCGACGACGCGCTCCGAGTTCGACCGCTGGATCCGTCCCGACGCCGCGCTCGAGCGTCGGTTCCAGCCGGTCGAGGTCGCCGAGCTCGACGCCGAGCAGACGTTCGAAGTCCTCAAAGCACGCCTTCCGCGGCTCGAGTGCCACCACCTGCTCGCCATCCCGGACGAGACGCTCCGCGAAGCCGTTCGCCTCTCGGCCGAGCGTATCCCTTCCCGACGCCAGCCGGACAAGTCGATCGACCTCCTCGACGAAGCTTGCTCGCTCGCCCGCGTGAGGGCTCGCCAGGAGCCACCCGAAGATGTGCGGAGCCTCGCGGACGAGCGGATCCGTCTCATCTCCGAAGAGCAGGCCCGCATCGCGGACCTCTTCGAAGGCGACCGGGCCAACATCATCGAGCGGATCTCGTACGGAACGTTCCGGGCGCTCGAAGGGATGGGGCTCGTCATGGAGAAGCTCTTTACGGGGCGCACGACGCCACGGCCCAGGATCGAGAGCACCGACGCGGATACCCCGCTCCAGGAGGCGGCCGTTCGGCTGGCCGAAGTCCACGCGCGGCGCCTCGCAATCGACGACCGGCTCCGGGAACTCCTCGTCTCGTCGGGCCTGACGCTGACGGCCGCCGACCTCGAAGAAGCCGCCCCGAGGACGCCTGCTTCCTAGACGAAGGGCACGTGCTACACTGCGCCGATGATACCCAAGGCACGCCGCATCGCGGCCCTTCTGGCCGTGGCCCTCGCGGTGGCGGCGCTCCCCGCGACAGGCCGACTCCGGCCGGCCGGATCTCCGATAGCCTATCGGCTTCGCATTGCCGACCCGGCGAGCCATCTCTTCGACGTCACGATCTCCGCGGCGACGCTCGGCCATGACCGGATCGATTTCCAGATGCCCGCCTGGTCTCCCGGCCGGTACGTGATCTTCGACTTCGCCCGGAACGTCCAGGAGGTCTCGGCCGTCTCGAGCGACGGCCTTCCGCTCGCGACGTCGAAGATCGACAAGCAGACCTGGCGGGTCGAGACCGCGGGCGCCGCGGGCCTCGAGTTCCGGTACAGGGTCTTCGCAGACGACCTCTCGGGCACCTTCAGCCAGCTTGACGAGCGCCATGCGCTCGTCAACGGTCCGTCCGTCTACATGTATGTCGTCGACCGGAAGCCGGACCCGGTCGTCCTGACGATCGAAGCGCCGAAGGGCTGGCGCGCGATGAACGGAGCGGCCGAGAGCCCTGGGCAGACGCTCTTCGAGTGGCCGAACTACGACCAGTTCATAGACACCCCGACCGAGATCTCGCCCTCCTACGAGCTCCGATCGTTCAGGGTCGGGGCGGCGGAGTACCGCGTCCTCACCCATCAGATCGGGAAAGACCGCGAGAAGCCCGATCGCTTCGTCGCCGACGTCGAGAAGATCGTGAGGGCGGAGGTCGCCTTCATGGGCCAGCCGGACCTCGAGCGGTACACGCTGCTGTTCCACTTCGACCCTTCGGCGGACCTGAACGACGGAATGGAGCACCTCTACTCGACCGTGATCGTGCGGACTGCGAGCCTCGACGAGGAGAAGCGCTACGACGGCCTCCTGGTCGTCACGGCCCACGAGATATTCCACATCTGGAACGTCAAGCGGCTCCGTCCGTTGGAGCTCGGCCCCTGGGACTACACGAAGGAGAACTACACGACGAGCCTCTGGATCGGCGAAGGGCTGACGAACTACTACGGCGACCTTTCGCTGCTTCGAGCCGGCATCTGGAACGAACGCCGCTTCCTCGACGCGCTCGGAGGGCAGATCACGGTGCTGCAGGCGGCGCCGGGCAGACGGCTCATGAGCCTCGAGCAGGCAAGCTTCGACACCTGGCTCTACATGGCCGCGGCCAGCCGCCAGCGCTCGAACGGGGGCGACATCTCCTTCAGCTACTATATGAAAGGGCAGGTGGTCGGAGCGCTGCTCGACCTCGAGATACGCCATCGTACGGGCAACACCCGGTCGCTCGACGACGTGATGCGGCTGCTCTACCGGCGCTTCTACGTGGACGCGCCGGCGGAGACCTACTATCTCAAGGGGCGCGGCTACAAAGGGGCTGACTTCCTGGCTGCGGTCAACGAGGTCTCGGGGTCCAACTTCTCCGGCTTCTTCTCCTCCTACGTGTCCGGGACGAGCGAGCTCGACTACGGAACGATCCTCGGCTACGCGGGCTTGAGGCTCAAGCCCGATCGGTCCGCCTACTCCTCGACGACCATCTACGACATCGCCGAGTCGCCGAACGCCACCGACGAGCAGCGGGCATTCCGACGAGCCTGGCTGTCGCAGGCCGTCACGGCTCGCTCCGCGTCATGATTCGACGGGTCGTCCGATACCCGATGCTCTCGTAGAAACGGATCGCCTCTTCGTTGGCCTCGTAGACATTGAGCTCGACCCTCGCGACCTCCCGGGAGCGGGCCCATTCGAGCGCGCCCTCCATCAGCGCGCGTCCGAGCCCCCGGCGTCGAGCCTTCCGGGCGACCACGACGTCGTTGACGAACGCGATACGGGCGGGTCGAAACAGGGGGAGCGGCGCCGTGGCCTGCAGCTCGGCGACGAGCAGCCCGAGGATGTTGCCGCCGTCGGCAGCCACCAGGACGAGCCGGTTGCGGTCCTTCACGAGGCGCTTGAAGAGCGAGCGCGGCCTCGCCTCGTCCGAGGCCCACCTGAAGATGTCGGGCACGAGACGGACGTGGTGGGCATCGCTCTCTCGCCAGAGGACGAGCGCCCCCTCGTAGTCGTCGGCTTCGGCCGGACGTATGGAGATCCGTTGCACCGGGTCGCCTCCCCAAAGCGGGCCAAGGATACGACACCGCAGAGCGGGCGGAAAACCGAGAAGGCGCCGGGGAGTGCTTCCCTCCCGGCGCCTTCTGCGACGACGTCTGACGAACCGGGTCAGGCGGCCACTGCAGGCCGCAAGTTTCTCCCGGCCCTGATCGGACTCGGAGGCTGGTCGTTCTTCGGCATCTGCCGCGCGGTGTGCACCTGCATGTGCAGCCGCGACTTGCGTGCGGAGATCGCCGTAAGCTTGCGGCGGAGGTCCTCTCGGGACATCTGGCCCGTCGCATCCACACGCACGAGGCGCGCGCGCTGCTCGCCGCGCGCCTTGAAGAAGCCAAAAAGCTTGGGCATTGCTCGCCTCCTTCCCCGATTACGCCTTTTCGACCGAGACGTGAAAAGGCCGGCCTGCTCGTCGGTGAGCAGGCCGGCCTTCCCGGAGGCCATTGCCAGCGAGCTATCGCATTCGCCCGCTCACCGCTCGCGAGGCGCCCGAGGGCGCGCCCGCCACCGAAAATCCGCTTTTGATCCGATCCGTGCCGTTCGACCCGTTGGTGCTTCTACTGGCAGGATCGCTCTGTTTCGACATTCTTACTGAGCCCTTCCGAAAAATTGCCCTTGAGGGCAAGAGGTCATTATCCACGCAATGTAGATTGTGTCAACAATCTCTTTCGTTGCCCCAGAGGAGGCAAGGACGACGCTACGCGCGATACTGCCCGACGAGCGCTTCCCATCGTCCCTGGGCTTTGAGCAGGAGCTCGACCAGCTCGCGGACGGCGCCGCGCCCCCCGCCCTTCGCCGTGACGACGTGAGCGGTCGCGATGACCTCGTCTACTGCTTCGGGAGGTGCGACGGCGAGCCCGGCCTGCAGCATCAGCGGAATGTCGATGACGTCGTCGCCCATGTAGGCGACCTCGTCGTGCGCGAGGCCTGCCTCCGCCGTGAGCCGGGCGAAGCTTTCGAGCTTGTCCGGACTGTTCTGGACCAGATAGTCGACGCCGAGCTGCCCGGCCCGCACCTCGAGGCCTCGCGAGCCCCGTCCCGAGATGATTCCGGCCTTGTGACCGGCCCGGCGCCACAGGACGATCCCCTGACCGTCGCGCACGTCGAAGACTTTGACCTCCCCCCCGTCGGGCAGTATCGGAATCCGCCCGTCCGTGAGCACGCCGTCGCAGTCGAGGAACAGGTGGGTCACGCGGCGGGCGCGCTCGAGCACCTCTTCGGGATCGATCCTGTATAGGGCCATAATGGTGTGCGATGGATGATAGCCGAATACGAGTGGCCCTGGAATCGACCGTCATCGCGCACGGTCTCCCTTACCCGCACAACCTCGAATCGGCCCGAGCGTGCGAGCGCGCCGTCCGGCTCTCGGGAGCCGAGCCCGCGACAACTGCCGTCGTCGCGGGCGAGCCGAGGGTGGGGCTGACCGACTCCGAGATCGCCGATATCGCGACGCGCGCCGACGTGGCGAAGGTGAGCCTCCAGAACCTCGGGGCCGTCATCGCGCGCAAACAGTGGGGAGCGACGACGGTCGCGGCGTCGATCCACCTCGCCGCCAGAGCGGGCGTACGGGTCTTTGCGACGGGAGGAATCGGGGGCGTCCACCGGGGAGCCCAGCGAACCGGCGACGTCTCGGCCGACCTGACCGCGCTCGCCACCACCCCCGTCGTCGTGGTCTGCTCCGGGGCCAAGTCGATCCTGGACCTCCCACGCACACTCGAAGCGCTCGAGACCCTCGGGGTCCCGGTCGTCGGCTACGGCACGGACGAGCTCCCGGCCTTCTACGCGGTGACGAGCGGCCTGCCGCTCTCGATCCGGGCCGACGCGCCCGAGGAGGCGGCCTCGATCGCCGCGGCGCACTGGGCTGTCGGCGCGCGCACGGCCGTCCTCGTCGTGGCGCCCTGCCCCGACACTGCTGCGATCCCCTCCGACGACGTTGCGGCCGAGATCGATTCCGCTCTCGAACAGGCGGGCCGGGCGGGCGTCTCGGGAGCGTACGTGACGCCGTTCCTCCTCCGGCGGATCGCGGCCGCCACCGAGGGCAGGGCGCTGGCTGCCAACCTGGCCCTCCTCGAGAACAACGCGCGCATCGCTGGCGAGATCGCCGTCAGGCTCGGGGCGCCTACGCCCCGGCCGCTTCGATGAGGTCGTCGATGTTGATCGGCTTGGCGAGGATCCGCTCGACGGCGCCCGCGGCGTCGGGGCTGTCGGGGATCGCGTTCTCGCCCCACCCGGTCAGCAGCAGCACCCGGGCGGCGGGCTGGATCCGACGGACCGCCATGGCCACGTCCCAGCCGTTCATTCCTGGCATTCCGAGGTCCGTGACGACGACGTCGAACCGTGACTTCGAGACGAGGCGAACGGCCCCCTCGCCCGACCCGATGGCCAGCACCTCGGCCCCGGCTTCGGTGAGGGCGTCGACGATGACGTCTCGGACCGCTTCGTCGTCGTCGACGACGAGGATACGACAGTCGAGCCGTGGGACCGCCGACGGCGCGGCCCTCGTCGAGGGCGCAGCCGAGACGCCGACGTCGGGGAGGCGGATCGTGAAGAGCGAGCCGGCGCCGGGCTGGCTCTCGACCTCGATGTCTCCGCCGTGGCGGCGCACGATGCCGTAGCTCACGGCCAGCCCGAGGCCTGAATTCTGCGGCCCGCGCGTCGTGAAGAAGGGCTCGAAGATCCGCCGTCTCGTCGCCTCGTCCATCCCCTCGCCAGCGTCGCGCACGCGCAGGAGCGCCGCGTTGCCCTGGCGCTCGCCGACGAGGGTCACACGCCCGCCCGACGGCATGGCGTCGACGGCGTTGATGATGAGGTTCGTCAGCACCTCTCGCAGCTCGGCGCCGTTGCCCATGACGGCGAGGGACGGATCGACCTCTTCGACCGCGATCTGGATCGGCACGCCTCTCGCCTGCGCCTGGTCTTTCCACCGGGGACGGGAGAGGTCGGCCGCCTGGGTGAGCAGATCGCCGACCCGCAGCGTCTCGCTCGACGCCTCGGAGTGGACGCGGGTGAAGTTCTGGATCCGGCGCACCGTCTCGGCGCCGTCGCGCGCCGCCCGCTCGATGGCGGCCAGCCGGCCGACGATGCGAGGGTTCGAGTCGCCGAGCGCCCGGCCGATGAGCTGCGTGTTGCCGAGGATCGCCGCGAGCAGGTTGTTGAAGTCGTGCGCGACGCCGGAGGCGAGCTGCCCGAGGGCCCTCAGCTTCTCCCCTTCGGACGCCCGCTCGAGCGACGCGCGGCGCTCCGTCATGTCGCGCGACGTCCCGACCACTCCCGTCACGGCTCCTCCCTCGTCGATGGGAGACCACGCGACCTCGAGCACCCGGTTCTCGCCGGTGGACGGAAGCGTGACGGTGCCCTCGAAGCGGACGGACTCCCCCGCCAGCACCCGGGCGAAGTGCGCCTCGATCTCGGGACGCTCGTCCGGGTCGAAGTAGTCGATGGCCCTGGTGCCGTTCAGCTCTGAGGCAGGCACTCCGGCGAGTCGCTCGGCGGCCGGGTTCACCCAGACGACCCGGCCCTCGAGGTCCAGCAGTGCTGTCGAGTCGGCCGTGTTCGAGAGCACCGAGTCGAGGATGGCCCGGCGGGCTGCGGCGTCGGCCTCGGCCTTGCGAAGCCGGGTGAGGTCCCGGATCACCTGGACCATTCCGGTCACCGTGCCGGACCCCGCCACGCGGCTGAGCGTGATCTCCAGGTCGCGCCCCGTCACGTTGAGGCGCGAAGGAAGTGTGAACGTTCCCTCGCAACCGGTCCGGCGCGCGAAACAGACCTCGCAGCCGCTCGCCCCTGCGCCTGCGCCAGGATGGAGGATATCCTCGAGCTTCGCACCGGGGACGGCCCCGATCGAGGCGTAGTCTCTCCAGAAGTGGCGATTGGCGCGGCGAATCCGGTCCTCCTCGTCGACGAGGACGATCGCGTCGGGCAGCGCGTCGAACGTGCGCTCCCACTCCTCGCGGCTCCGCTCGGCCGTCTGGCGAGCGGCGGCCGCTTCCTCGAGGAGCCGGACGTTCTCGAGCGCCGCGGCGGCGTGGTCTGCGACCGCCACGAGCGGGACGGCGTCCGCCGAGTCGTACATGTGGGGTTCGAAGCTCTGGAGGTGAACGGCCCCCACGACCCGACCGCCCGACGACATCGGCACGATCAGGAGCGAGCGCGCGAATCCCGCTTCTCGGCGGCCCTTGATGGAGAAGACCGGGAAGCCCTCGCAGGGCACGTCGGTCGAACACTCCTCGCAGAGCGCAGGCTCGCCGTCGAGGAGCACCTGGCGGGTGACCCCGTCGCCGAAGGGAAGCGGCTTGAAGGGGGTCGGGTCGACCTCGTCGCCGCCGCGCCAGCAGAAGACGCAGCGGCAGGTCGTTACATCGGCGTCGAGCGAGGTGACGAGGAACGCGTCGAAGGGCACGTACTCGGCGACGAACTCCCTCAAGGCCCGATAGATTGATAGCTCGTCGCGCGTCTCGGCGAGCGTGCGGCCGACGGCCGCGAGCCTGCCGTAGACGTCCGGGGAGCCGGTTCTCCAGCCGTGCCTCGTGTCTTTCGTCGTCACCAGGTCCCTATCAGATGCCTATATCGATTGAGGATTGAGCGCATTAGAGCACGAGTCGCTCGACTGGACAAGAAGGCCCGAGACGAGTACTCTGGCAGCCCCTGGAGCGCCACCGGTCCAAACTCCTCCAGCGGCAATTTTCCGGAGACGCTTTTTTCATCAAAGTCCTAGACAAAACCCCTTGGATATTGTAGATAAGGGCAGCATTCCAGCTCTGTACGCTTGAATCATGATAGTAGCGGTTTCTACGCGGACAATACGGGGTACGGCGCCAAGCCACTTCCGGCGGGAGTTTTTTGCTTCCCGTAACCCACGACGTGTGACCTCTACGCTTCGCTCCCAGGCGTAGATCTCCCCGGTCATCCACGACCGATCTGGAGGCCAGAGTCTTATGAAACGGCTTAAATTGTCGCAGGGACTGCCGCGTGCCTGGAAGGTCGCGGTATTCGCTGTTTGTCTCGTGTTCAGCTCGTCAACATACGCCTACGTAGGGCCGAGCATGACGCGGCTGATCTCACGAACGGCCGTCCCTGCACCCTCTGCGGTGACGGTTGCCCCTGTTCAGTCCGCGGAGGCTACGACGTTCGACGGCGCGACCAGGCTTGGCGCGGAGGCTGACTACATGCACTCCACGATGCGCTTCGAGCCAAACGTCGGGCAGGCGGGCGCCGGGGTCAAGTTCATCTCGCGCGGGGGTGGGTATACCGCGCAGCTGACGCCGACCGGCCACACCGTGGCCCTCAGCACCGGGTCTCGCTCGAGCCAGGCCCTCACACAGGCCTCCGTGCAGCTGCGCCTCAAGAAGGCGAAGGTGGGTGCACAGGCCGAAGGGCTCGACCCGCTCTCCGGCAAGAGCAATTACATCGTCGGGAGCGACGCCTCGAAGTGGCGCACCGACGTCCCGAACTTCGGGCGCGTCCAGTTCCGAGGGATCTATCCGGGTATCGACCTCGTCTACTCGGGTGACCAGAGCGACTTCACGGCGACATACAACATCGCGGCGGGAGCGCGTCCCCAGGCGATCGCGATGCTCTACAAGAAGGCGACCGCCAGCATCGACGCCGACGGCAACCTCGTGCTCCGCACGGCGGGCGGCGACGTGATGCTGACCAAGCCGCGGGCCTGGCAGGAGGTCTCGCCGGGCACCAGGCTTATGCTCCCCGCCCAGTACGTGCTCACCGGCAAGAAGATCGGCTTCCAGCTCGGCGCCTATGACGCCGCCAAGCCGGTCTCGGTCAGCTCGTCGCTCTGCTACGCGCGGTTCGTCGCGGGGGCCGAGGGCGACCTCGCCAAGTCGACGGCCAACGACGCGGCGGGCAACACCTACACGACGGGGCGCACGCTCGGCTTCGGCCCGAGCGCCACCGGCGCCAGCACGGCCAAGGCCAAGCGCGCGGACTTCGACGCGTTCGTCTCGAAGGTCGACGCCTCCGGCATGCCGGTCTACACGACCTACTTCGGCGGCAGCGGCGACGACTTCGGCCTGGGCGTGGCGATCGACTCGCTCGGCAACGCCTACGCCACCGGCTCGACGACGTCGCGCAACTTCCCGGTCCGCTCGGCCCTCCAGGGCTCGCTCGGCGGCGGGCGCGACGCGTTCGTCTTTGCGCTCAACTCGAACGGCCGCTCGGCGCTCTACAGCACCTACCTGGGCGGCAAGGGCGACGACGCGGGCCACGGCATCTCGACCGACGCGGTGGGCAACGCCTACGTGACGGGCTTCACCGCGTCCGACGACTTTCCGATCCGCAACGGCATCCTCTCGGCGAGGGCCGGCGGCGCCGACGCGTTCGTGGCGAAGATCGCCCCGGGCGGAGGCTCGCTCGCCTACTCGAGCTTCCTCGGCGGCGCGGGTGACGACGCTGGCTACGGCATCTCGAGCGACGCCCTCGGCGCCGCCTACGTGACCGGCCGCACCTCGTCGGACAACTTCCCGCTCGCGAACGCCTTCCAGACCTCGAGGCGCGGCTCGCAGGACGCCTTCGTGACGAAGGTGAACCCCGAGGGCACGGCCTTCTCGTACTCCAGCTACCTCGGCGGCGCTGGCGGCGGCCAGAGCGGCTACGCCATCCGTACCGACCGCAACGGCAACGTCAACGTCGTCGGCGTGACCTCGTCGTCCAACTTCCCGACGACGGCCGACGCGATGCAGCGCACCTACGGCGGCGGCTCGAGCGACGTCTTCGCGACGCGCCTCGGCGCCGACGGCGGGGCGGTCGCCTACTCTACCTTCATCGGCGGCAGCGGGGCCGACGCGGCGTACGGCATCGAGCTCGACGACCAGGGGCTCGCCTACGTCTCGGGCGTGACCAGCTCGCGCAACTTCCCGCCCCAGGCGCTCGTCTTCCACCGTTCGATCGGCGGCGGCTCGGAGGTCTTCGTCGCGAAGATCACCCCGCAGGCGCAGAACTGCTCCGTCGACCTGGAGATCACCAAGCTCTGCACGAGCGCGAACAACAGCTCGTTCATCCCCGGCACCGAGATCATCTTCACCCTGGGTGTCCACAACCTGGACGGCCCGGCCGCGCCGCCGCTCGTCATCGACACGATCACGGGCAAGGTCACGGTCATCAGCGCCTCTGGCTCCTCCGGGACGGGCAACCCGAACATCAAAGAGTGCACCATCGAGAACGAGGTGGCCCCGGACGTCGACCGCGTCACCTGCACGGGCTCGAGCATCAACGCGGGCGACCTCGACGACGAGATCATCATCCACGCCATCATCGACCAGGACGCGCAGGTCGGCGACCACGTCACGGACGTGGCGACGATCGACGTCGACCCGGACGGTGGCGGCAACAAGTGCGACTACAACCTCTCGAACAACACGTCCACGGGCGAGTTCCCGAACGGCGACCCGTGCGACATCGTCGTCACGGAGCCGCAGGCCGACCTCTCGATCACCAAGGAGTGTCCGGAGGAGGCCTTCATCGGCGAGAACACCACCTTCACGGTGACGGTCACGAACAACGGCCCCGACACGGCCGCCAACGTCACGGTAACGGACGTGCTTCCGACGGGCTTCACCTACGTCTTGGTGGACGAGATCCCGGACAGGGGCTGCACGACGCTCAACCCGGGCTGCAACATCGGCAACCTGGCCGCAGGCCAGTCGATCGTCTTCACGGTCGGCGTCCACATTGCGACCAACGTCGAGCCGGGTGAGTTCTCCAACACGGCCACGGTCACGTCGACGACGGCCGACCCCGACGGCGGAGAGGACCCCGAGCACTCGTCGACGTGCGAGTTCGACGTCAAGGAGCGCGAGGCCTCGATCACAGTCACCAAGGCAGGGTGCGAGGAGGGCTTCGTCGCCGGCGAGGACATCACCTACACGGTGACGGTCGCGAACGGCGGTCCCGACCAGGCCCAGAACGTCACGGTCACGGACATCCTCCCGGCCGGCCTCACCTACAAGACGGTCACCTCCAACCCCGCGCAGTTTGCGGTCCCCTGCCACGACTCGCTCGACCCGGGCTGCAACATCGGCGCGCTCGAAGCGGGCGCCTCGGTCGAGTTCACGATCGTGGCTGCAACCGACCCGAGCATTCCTGCCGGCACGGAGATCATCAACACGGCGTCGGCGACGACGACGACGTTCGAGCAGGACACCGACAACAACGCTTCGGCGCCCTGCCCGAACACGGCGGAGGCAGAGGCGGACCTCGAGATGGAGAAGACCACCGAGGACGTCAACGTCAACCCGGGCGACACGATCGACTACACGCTCACGGTCACCAACCACGGCCCGAGCGACGCGCAGCACGTCGAAGTCCACGATGCGGTGCCGGCCCATACCACGTTCGACACGGCCGACATCGAGTGCAACGAGGCCAACGGACTGGTCACCTGCACGCTCGACACCCTCGCGGCGGGCGCCTCCCACGTGTTCCACATCTCGGTCACGGTCAACGAGGACGCCAGCGAGTGCATCACCAACAATGCGTCGGTCGAGAGCGACACGACCGATCCGGACACCGGCAACAACAGCGACTCGGTCGAGTCCTGCATCATCGGCACGGACATCGACATCACCAAGACCGGTCCCTCGTCGGTAACGGCCGGTGACAACGTCACCTACACCATCTCGATCGTCAACAACGGTCCTGCGGTCGCGCAGAACGTCGAGATCCACGACACCCTGCCGGGCGAGTTCACGTTCGTCTCCTGCACTGTCACGGGGACCACGGGCACCATCGCCGGCACCCCGACCTGCAGCCACGTCGGCAACGCAGTCACGGTTGACGGCATTCAGCGGCTGGGCGTCGGCGCAACGGTCACGGTCAGCGTCGTGGCCCACACGTCCTGCCTGATCCCGGACGGCACCGAGGTCTGCAACACGGCCACGGTGGAGTCCGAGACGGAGGAGCTCGACCCGACCGACAACACGTCCACCTTCTGCCTCGACGTCCTGAACCCGGCGCCGGTCTTCGACAACTGCCCCGAGGGTGACCCGGTCACCATCGTGGCGGACCAGGTCGACGAGTGCACCATCGGCGTCTTCGCCAGCGAAGTGGTCGAGGGCATCACGGCGCACGACAACGAGTGCGACGAGGACGTCGCGGTAACCTGCACGGTCGACGGGGTCCCGATCGGCGAGCTCGACTTCTTCCTCTGCGCGGGTACCACGCACGAAGTCGTCTGCACGGCGGTCGACGATGCCGGCGAATCTGCAACCTGCAGCTTCGACCTCTTCGTCGCCTTCCCGGGCATCGTGACCTACGAAGACGACGCGACCCACGACACCTTCTGCCAGGTCGTCCAGTCCAACAGCCCGCTCTTCGGCTTCTGGGTCTACCACGTCCAGGCCACGGGCGAGGTCTTCTGCGGCACGGCCGACGTGACCACCTTCTTCGCCGGCCGCTCGCACTCCACCTTCGACCATACCGACCCGCGGTACGGGATGGAGGCGGAATCGAGCAACAACACCGGCACGGCAACCGTCACGGTGGTTGTGAGGGCGACGAACGCCGAGCACATCATCCGCGACAGCAACATCTTCAACGATCCGCCCTGCCCGAACTGCGCCGTAGACTAGAGAGTCTTCGAGCAGCCGGCAGAGCAGATCACCTGATTCCCGGGCCCGCTCCCTTCGGGGGGCGGGCCCGGCCCTTTCAAGGCAAAACACGAAGAGCACGAAGAAGCTCGAGCTCCTTCGTGCTCTTCGTGTTTTGCCGGCCCTCAGGACGCTACGGAGTAGAACTTCAGCGCAGGCAGCTCGAGGCAGGTGAGCACGCCCGTCGGCGACTTGCCGCAGCCCGTGTCGAGCGCGACCAGGCTGTCCGTCATCCAGACGCCCGCCCCTCCATCCTCCTCGCCGAGCACCGCTCGCATCCAGACCGTGCTCGAATGGCCGAAGACGATCCGCTTGCCTGCGTACCAGCGCCAGAAGCGCGGGTCCCGAGACCAGAGCAGGGTCTCGGGGTCCTGCTCCCGAGGGTGCGGGAAGACGAGCTGGTCGCTCGATCGCCCGGCCGAGAGGCCCGCATGCACGTAGATCGCGTGCTCGTTCTCGTACCAGTAGGGCAGGCTCTCGACGAAGCGGACGTGCTCGTCCGGGAGGTCGAAGTCCACCTCGATGACCTCCCCTTCGTCCGACTCCTCGGCTTCGATCGACCCGCCGTAAGAGAGCACCGTCGTGCCCCCTCCGTTCAGGATCCAGCGCGCCAGCTGCTCGCCCTCGAGCGCCGCCAGCATCATCGCCTCGTGGTTTCCCCGGAGCGCTATCGTACGCCCCCCGCCGCGCTCGACCAGGTCCATCACGATCTCGACGACCCGCTTCGCGTCCGGGCCACGGTCGACATAGTCCCCGAGGAAGATCAGCTCGTCTCCCTGAGGGTCGTAGGGGATGCGCTCGAGCAGCCGCTCCAGCTGCTCGGCGTCCCCGTGGATGTCGCCCACTACGAAGCTACGCATGTCGATATTGTCCACCCGGCAGTATCGTCGAGCGCGCCTCGCGGGTCAACGCCAGCGGCGAGGTGCACCGGGGCCCGAGGCGCAGGGCCCCTCAGACGTGCTCCGGTATCAGGATCGTCGTCCCGTCGAACTTCGTCAGCGACATCTGGAACTTCTGGTTGTAGGTGACGGCCTGCTCCTCGAGCATACAGATCGCGACCTCCTCGCCGAGCAGGATCGACTGGCTGTAGTCGCTGCGCCAATGGACGCCCGCGCCGTTGCGGCCGCAGGCGATGTTGGCGGCGAGCTTGTTCAACTCGTCGCCGACCGTCAGCCACTCGCTCCCCTCGTAGGGGACGAGCTGCGTACCGTCGTGGGTGGGAACGACCGGAAAGGGAACGGGAGCCGATTCGGTGAAGAAGGCCTTGAGGACCGTCGTGCAGGCCCCGGCCACGGTCGCATGGCCCGCGCCGTAAGAGGGGTGCGACGGGCAGCCTTCGGGGAAGGCCTGCGGGTGGAGGTAGGTCCCATGCCTCGAGAAGACCTCGGCGGCGGCCGCCGAGTCGAGAACGTCGGAATGGAGCGGATAGTGCGCCCTGCCCGTCATGCGGTGGTGGACGCGCCCGCCGTACTCTTCGGGCCGGAGGCGCCTGTGGACGAACCACTTCTGGAACCAGACGGCCTTGAGGGCCCGCGTCGCGACCTCGGTCACCAGCACCTGGATGTGCGGAGGACCGAACTCGGCAAACCCGAGCTGGGTCCTCGAAGAGACGCTCGGAAGGCCAAGGTCGAACGGGGCGATCCCGAGGAGGATCTGGCAGGCCTGGAGATAGGCCTGGTAGAGCATGTCGACGTGGACCCACTCGGCCAGGTCGCGCAGGTTCCTGATGTAACGGCGGGTCGGGTCGAACTGCTGGTCGGGATGGACGACCGTTCCGTTCTGGTGCACGAGCCATTCGTCGTAGTCGGTGAGGTAGTCTATCCCAGGCAGCGGGACGCGAATCCTCTGGGTGAGCGTCGCCGCGCCGAAGGGCACGTCCCGGAGCAGGAACTGCGACAGCCAGGGGCCCGCGAGGTCGCCCGGGGTGACGCCGCGGAAGATCGTCGCGGGCGTCACGCGCCCGTCGCGCTTCTGCCCCCGGAAGTCGGAGAGCTTCGAGAGGTCTTCGCAGGCCCTGGCGACGAGCGGGTCGGTCGCGTAGTCCGTGAAGCTCACGTCGCGAGCGAGCGCCATCCACAGGAGCTCCGTCATCTCGCCCGCCGCCTCGGCGCTGTCGAAGCGCGGGGCCGGCCGCTGGTGGAGGTGGTGGGAGTCGGCGCCCTGCAGGTCGAACCCGAGCCCCGCCTGCGGGCTCGTGAGCTTGTGGCCGAGGCCGATCTCTATCCGCTCGAAATCTTCCGGTTTGCCCGATCCGAGGGCTCGAAGGAGCGTGCCGTAGGCCCCGAGGTCGACTTCGCCGCGGTCGTCGTGCGGGAGCCCCTTCGAGTAGTTCCCGATCTTCGACTCGTAGCGCTCCTCGTCGCCGTTGTTCTCGTGCTCGACGAGGGGCCGTCTCTTCGCCATCCTGGCGGCAGCCACCCTCGTCTTGTAGGACCGCTGCATCCGGTTCGACTCGGCCGGTCCGGTTGCCGCTCCCGTCCCGGCGTCCGGAGCCTGGGCTGCGGTCGTGGAGGTGTCGGAGAGGCCCACGGCAGCCGCCGCGGCGCCCGCGCCAAGGAGAAACGTCCGTCGGTCGAGCGCCAGCCTGCCGGGTTGCTCAGAACGAACTTGAGAAGGAAGAGATACCGCTCGCAAAGGTCGCGAAGGAAGACGCAAAGGCGCAACCAGACCTTTCTTGCGCCCTTCTGTCTCCCTTTGCGTCTTTGCGCCTGGTATCTCTTGTTCCATTCCGCCGTGGAGCGATTCAGCTCGACGGAAAGTCTAAGCGCGCCGGACGAGATCGCACAAGTCGGCCCGCGAGGGGACCCTACTCTCCAAAAGACTGCGCCCAGCGCTCCGTCCCGTCGGGCGAGAGCGCGTGGAGGCGGCCGTCCTCGCCGCGAATGTAGATCGTCTGGTCCGAGCCGACCCGAGGTGTCCCGAGCGACGTGCCGCTGGCCGCGAAACGCCAGAGGTCGTGCCCGTCCGCGGACGAGAAGGCCCGCAGGCTGCCGTCGCTGCAGAGCATGTAGACGTCGCGACCTATGTCGATCGGCTCGTTCTCGTTCGAAGGTCCGTCCACCTGCCGGTGCCAGCGCTCCTGGCCGGTCGGCTCGACGGCGGCCAGATATGTCGTCCCGGCCGTCCCGCCCGTGAGCGACGTCGCGAGCACGACCAGCAGATCATGCTCGTCGGCCTCCATCTCCCTCACCTCGAGGTCGTGCGAGTCGTCGGGCTTCTCCTTGCGAAGCGCGTCGGCGAGCGAATAGGTCCAGCGGTCCTTGCCGCTCGACTCGACCGCGTGGACCCGACCGTGGACGTCGCTGAGATAGATAAGGGTCCCCCCGAAGTCGTATGCCGTCCGCGTCGTCGCCGCCTGCTGCATATGTGGCCCCATATCACACCCGACAGCGGCGAGCGTCGCAGCCGCTACGAGCGCCTGCGCGATTGAACGCATGCTTCGTGTACCACCATCCAGGGGCATAACGAGGTCTCCGTCCGCGTAGTCCTGCCATTGTAGCCGCAACCGGCCCGACGGCGAGAGCGGATTCGCAGGCTCAGCCCCCGGCCTCGAGCAGCTCGACGAAGACGTCCATGTACCCCCCGCAGACGGCCGGGCTCTCGGTCACCTCGTCGCCTTCGAAGAGGTCCTCGGTGAGGTCGACGTGGACGATACGCGGCTCTCCGTCGCGCAGTGTCTCGACCGCCCCGGCGACGACGTCGGCCTCGCCGCAGCCCCCTCCCACGGTCCCGACCACGTGCCCGCTCTCGGAGATCGCCATCTTCGAGCCCGCGCGCCTCGGGACCGAGCCGCGCGAGCCGATCACCGTGGCGAGCGCCACGCGCTCCCCGCGCCCGAGCATCCCGAGCGCCGCCCGAATGACCTCAGGCTCCATACGTCACCTCGCTCCTTTTTCTGAGGGACGACAGCGGTTGGCCCGTTCCGCCCCTGCGCGCCATCACGATCTCCGCCAGGATGGCGACGGCGATCTCCTCCGGGGTCTCCGAGCCTATGTCGAGCCCGATCGGCGCCGAGACTCGCTCGAGCCGCGACCTGTCCACCCCCTGCTTCTCGAGGCCGACGAGCGCCGCTCGCACCCGCCTGTGGCTCCCGATCATCCCGATGTAGAAGGCCGGCGAGCCGATCACCATGCGGAGGCAGTCCCAGTCGTACTTGTGGCCGCGCGTCACCAGCACGACGGCGGTCGACGTCGTGATCCGAGTCTCGGCCAGCGCCTCCTCGAAGGGCTTTGCCAGGACGGTCTCGGCCGTCGGGAAGCGGGTCCGGTTCGCGAACGCGGCGCGGTCGTCGATCACCGTCACGCGAAACCCTGCAAACGACGCCATCGTCGCGAGGGGCACCGCGATGTGGCCGGCGCCGCAGACGACGACCGTAAACGGCGGCGTGTAGGGCTCGACGTAGACCTCCGCCGCGGCCGTACCCTCGGGCCAGGCGACGCGCGCCGTGCGCCCCAGGCGGATCGCGTCGACTGCACGCTCGACGACGGCCGCGTCGAGCCCGGGATGGCCCGTGCTCCCCTCGCAGACGCCGTCCCTGAAGACGATCATCTTCGCCCCGACCTCGACCCCTTCTTCGGTCGAGCGGGCGACCGTGGCGAGCGCGGCCTCCTCGCCGCGCTCTACCAGCTCGAGCACCCGCCGAAACGGGGCTCCCGAGTCGCCTCTCCGGTCGTCGCTCACGACTCCCCGACGCAGGCCTCGAGGGCCCGCGTGACATACACCCTGACGACTTGCTTGCGCCAGTGGGGCGCGAAGTCGGTGTTGTCGAGCGGGCGCGCACGATGCTGGGCGATCTCGGCCGCCTCGGCGATCGACTCGGGCCCGAGCGGCCGTCCGACGAGCGCCGCAGCCGCCTCTCCGACCTCGACGGGGGCGGGAGAGACCGCCCCGAGCACGACCGACGCTTCGCCAACCGTTCGGTCGGGGGCGAGCTTCACCCGTGCGGCGACCCCGAGGACGGGAAAGTCGAACGAGCCGCGCCTGCGCAGCTTGACGTAGGCGGCGCGCCAGCCGTTCGTCGGCGGCAAGTCGACGTGAACGAGCAGCTCGTCGGGCCGCCTGTTCAGATAATCGATTCCGTCGGCGTTGTAGAGGTCGCGCGCCTCGACGTCTCGCTCGCCCTCGGGCGAGACGAAGCGCAGCCGCGCCCCGAGGGCGACCATCACGGGCGCTTCGTCCGAAGAGTTCACGGCCCAGCACCTGGGGCTCCCCGGGGCGACCCAGCAGACCTCGCCGTCCTTCTTCATGCAGAAGTCGATCGAGCGGCGCCACTCGTAGGTCTGGTCGTAGTAGTTGCAGCGGGTGTCGAGCAGGAGGTTGCCGCCGATCGTCCCCATGTTTCTGAGCAGGGGCGTCGAGATCGATCGCGCAGAGGAGGCGACGGCCGGGTAGGCGCGGCGCACCCGCTCGTCCCCGGCAAGGTCTGTCAGTGTCACCCCCGCGCCGACGCGCAACCCGACGGTCGGATCGCCCTCGATGCGCTGGAGCGACTCGATGCGCCCGAGCCCGACGACGACGCGCGGCGTCTGCTGCCGCCGCTTCATGTTGGGATAGAGGTCGGTCCCCCCAGCGACGAAGGCGGCGTCGGGGCCGTTGTCGGCCTTGATTCGAAGGGCCTCTTCGACGCTCGTCGGGGCGTAGTAGTCGAAATCCGGTAGTCTCAGCATAATTCCAGTCTTGCGTTGAACGTGCGGAAGAATCCGCGACCGCGGAGCGGTCGATAGAGTCGCCGTGGGTCGCTGTGTGGCGAGAGCAATCCGCGACCGCGGAGCGGTCGATAGAGTCGCCGTGGGTCGCTGTGTGGCGAGAGCAATCCGCGACCGCGGAGCGGTCGATAGAGTCGCCGTGGGTCGCTGTGTGGCGAGAGCAATCCGCGACCGCGGAGCGGTCGATAGAGTCGCCGTGGGTCGCTGTGTGGCGAGAGCAATCCGCGACCGCGGAGCGGTCGAT
>JADMIO012610784.1_pt1 | contig 22942 bp, 18 predicted proteins | sample 8958161 | NCBI WGS metagenome assembly JADMIO01 (sample SAMN16585339, study PRJNA669376) | soil metagenome | isolation source: Crop rotation soil | place: USA: Cullars Rotation, Alabama | collected 2011 | reverse complement strand
GGACTCTGCCCCGAGGCAAGAACTTTGAACTGCGCGATATCGCCAATTCCCGCCGCAGCGGCGCGAACGCGGCCGAGGTCTTCCCATTGATCCTCGTCGTCGTTCCATCGCAAAACGCGGATGTCGCCGCCGGCCTGCAGCGATGCGAGCACGGGATTTCCCGCGACAACCGTAAGTGAAAGCGTATCCGGAGAGCGCACGTCGATATCCCGCGGGAGCGTCGCCTGGCGTAGCCACGTACCGCGGTCGAGCTTGTACAGGCCGGGCGCTGCGTACGTTTCTTCGCTCGCTCCTGTCGAAACGCGCTCGGTCGATGTGTCGTCTGCCTTGGACGTGGTCGCAGTGGATTTTGATGTCGCGGGCGCCGTCCGCGCTCCGACGGCAATGGCCCAGAGCGACGTGGGGCCGCTTCCCAGCGTCAGCAGACGCGCCCGGTCCGGCGGCGCGGCGCCCATCGAGCTTCCGCCAGGCCAAAGGATCATCCATTCGCGGCTTTCGAGTAGCACGGCGAGTTCCGCGCCGCGGTTGGCAATCGACGTCACCCGCGCGGGCACGCGTCCGATCTCAGACCATCGCCCGTCACCCGCCACCTGCCGGCGCCGGATCGACGTGTACTCGCTCCCCGCCGCAGGGGCTGATGATGTGGATGACGCCGCCGGCGTTCGCACCTGCGCGATCCAATACATCTCATCCGTGCCGTGCGAAAGCAGGTCCTGCCGCGGCACGTCCGCCGCCCGCACCGACGATGCGCATAACAGCAACAACAACGGCAGCAGGATCAGCAGCGTTCGTACCAATCGCTCAATGGTAAACGAGTAATGGGCGACGGCGGCACTGACGACGACGACGACGATGTTATTCGCGCGGCAGCTGTTCATCGTCATCGACGTTGATCACGTGCGAAACGCCGGCGCGGTCGGCGCCGGGAAAACCGAACGTCCGATCGTTCGGCGCGCCGTTGCGCGTGAGCGCCACGTCGCTGAGCTCGAACGAAATTCGCGTACCACTCTCCGGGAATTGAATCCGATACGACGTTGCCACCTGCGGCCACTGGTCTTGATTCACGTTCGGCACTTCCACGGGGCGATGCTTGGCAAGCTTCGCCGAAAGCAGCACCCGCCCGTTCTCGTCGAAGAGCAGCACGAGCGTCGGCAGCTTGGTCTTGCGGTCGTACCACACTTCGCGCTGCGCCGCCATCCGGTCTGCGAGTTGGATGTTCCACGTGATCATGTAAACGTCGTAATCGTTGTTGAACCGCATGATCGGAAACGGCTGCGTCATCAGGTTCGTGTTGATCGCACTCACGCCGAGGACTTCCAGTAGCAGGTCGGGCCGAACGGGAATTCGTGACCTGGCGCGCTCGCTGGCATCGGCCAGTTTCGCGTATTCGCCGTACCACATCGTGTCCGTGTCGCCGCGAACGATCAGCCAGTATTGCCTGCCGTTCGTACCGATCTCGAAGATGTTGCCGACAATGTCCTTCTTGCCGACCATCCGCAGCTTATCCGGCCGGGCGTACAGCAGCGTCATGTCGCCGTTGACGAAATGCTTCTTGCCGTTCTCGACGATCGTTGCTTCGAAATCGCCGGCGGCACGAAGCGTCGATAGATTTTCTACGCGCGCGTTGACGTCATTCACAACAACCTTGAGCGGATCCGTCGGCCCGAAGTAGGGCTCGCGCGTGGCGTGCGCCGGTGCGTGGCATCCGACAAGTAACAGGCAACCACAGATGCACGCAGATGCACGCAGATAATTCGTTCCCACAATTCTTGCGTTATCTGCGTTCATCTGCGGTTCAAAGTTCCTCATTCAGAATCTCGCCAAGCTGCTGGCTGACTTCGGTGACCTGTTGCTCGTTCAGCTTAGGGTTCACCAGGTCGAGTTGCTGCTCGCGACCTTTGAATCGCATCGTCCATATTTCTCGCCCGGCTTCATCGTTGCGGCTGTTTTCGTAAATCAGCATCCGTTTGCGCATCAGGATCAGGCCGAGCACAAACCGGAAATTCATCTTGGCCGGCTCGGTGACGCTGCCGAGGCGCTCGAACAGCTCGCACAACACCTGGTCGTCGACGAAAAGCTTCTTCTTCTGTTCGCCGCGGGGCATTGTCGTCTGCCAGAAGCCCAGTACGTCTTTGCGATCAAACGCCGGCCACGCACCCATCGAAACGTCGAGGCGCTCGAAGCCAATCGGGGTCTCGCGGAGGGCGGCCATGAATTTCGTGCCCGGCTCGATCGCGTTCCCGGTGACCGCGCATCGACCCATCGGCCGCGCAACTTCGTACCCGGACGAACCCGGGGTTGATGCACTTGATTTTGGTGACTGAGCCGCCGTGCTCATCTTGCTCCTCTCCTCATTCAACCACGAACGCCCGTACATCCGTGCCGCCTTCACCGACCACAAAACGAACCGGACGGGCACACCTTGGACACCGGCCGCTGTAATGCGTGCCGTCGCTGCTGCGGTAGATGCGCTGGTAAACACCACAGCATTTGAAAAGTACGCTGACGAACGGCCGGGATGATCCGCTTCCGGCGAACCGCCGCGTGGCGTCATCATCGTTGGACACGCCGGCGATGTCGAGTTTGTAATCGCGTGGATCCTTCACGACTCTTCCGAAGCTCAAAGTCCGCGCCGTTGCCAGATCTTGGGCAACACGCGCTGAATCATCGCCGTCGCCGCTGAGAGCGTGCGCGCGTTCGATTGTTCGAGCCTTCGACGTTCGGATTCTTCGGGCACATCTGGCAAGTTCACGCGCACGTTGTAGGTTGCGCATCTGACCGTCGCCATGCAAAGCTCCGTGCAGACGGCCAGGTCCGATGCGAGCTGCGGATTGACGAAGTCAGCCACCTCATCACACAGGCGCAGGATCGCGACTGCCGTCGCTGCAACTGATTGGGGAATGCGAATGCATGCAAGCAGCGCGGGACCGAAGCGATCCGTATCTTTCGCGCGCCTGGCCGCGGTGAGTGCATCGAACGCGGCCTGGTCTTCGATCATCATTTCCACCATGAGCTGACGCGCGCGCGTCATCTCGGCGACCACGGCGCGGAACTTCGTCTCGTGTTCCGCCAGGTCCTTCTTGCCGATGCTGTAGTTGACGACCATCTCCCCCATTGCCGACGCCAGCGCGCCCACCAACGCCGCAACGCTGCCGCCACCGGGCGTGGGCTGGCGCTTGGCTGTGGCATCGAGAAATGCGTCAAGCGTCTGCTTCTGGTCGTAGACTGTCATGGCCATGTTGGACTCCGTTCAGCCAAAGTCGCTCGCGCGCGCGGACGAGCGCTCAATCATGTCCTGGTCCGCGCGGCGTCAGTTCCAGAGGCGGAAACGAGCGATACGTTCGCGGGCCCGTCGCCTGTTTCACGAGCTGTGGGCGAGGCGTGCTCACGGTGATCACGCATTTCGAAAGGCGCTGCCGCGCGATCGCCTGAATCCCGGACAACGTCACTGCGTTGATCCGCTCGTCAAATTTCTGGTGATAGTCGTATCCCAGCCCGTACAACTCGTCCAGCGCCGCGCGTTCGCCCTGCTCGGCCGGCGTTTCGGTTGACATTGCGTCGTATGTCGTAATTAGCTTTTTCGCACGATCAAACCACTCTGGCTGGATGTCATTCGCTGAGCCTTGCAGTCGTGCGATGTTTTCGAGCGCGAGATCGATGACCTCGTTCACATTCTTCGGGTCACAACCGCCGATCACAATAAATGTACCCGGCCACGGCGATTGGCCGGGCCGGTTGACGGCATCGACTTCATACACCAGCCCGCGACCGCGCAGCGTGTCAAAGAGGTACCCGGTTGGATAACCGTAACCGCTCACCACGCAATCAGCTACCGTCAAGGCAGCGTTCGCCTGATCGGTTGAGTTCACAAACGTGTTCGACTCGAACCCGATCACGACGCCCGCAAGTGGCTGTTGAGTTGAATTGACTTCGACGCGCTCCACCTCGATTGCCGGAACCCGGTGTTCGCCCTCGACGCGGCTTTCCACAGTGGGATCTGTGGTGGGCACAGCTCGCAGCGACGCCGCCGGGAGCGCGATCTTCTCCGCCATCACTTTGGCCCGGTTGAAATCTACATCACCGAAAATCGCCAGCACGCGATGTCCCTTGAGCACGTGATCGGCATACCAGTGCTTCACATCTTCGTCGTGGAAGCTCTCGAGATTCTCCTTCGTGCCGATCGGTTGAAACTGAAATGGCGAACCGGATGGTTCGAAATATTGCTGATAGAAAAAACGTGTTGCCTGGCTGCGCCAGTCCGCGTCGATGCCCTCAATCGCGGCCGCGATGCGATCCTTCATCGGAGCCAGTTCTGACTCGGGAAAACTTGGCTTCGTGACGAGCTCCTCGAACACGTTCATCGTCCGCTCGAAATCATCGCGCATGCACCTGGCGGACCACGTCCAGCTGCTTGCGCCACAATCGGCCGAAAAATTGCCGCCGATCGAATCGAAGAATTCGGCGATCTGCTGAGCGTTCCGCGTCGCCGTACCGCGCGAGACGAGCTCCATCGTCAGGTTGCCCAGGCCATTGGTGCTGGTGTTTTCGACCGTGACACCGCCGAAACTGTACATCTGGATCTCGACAATCGGCGTGGTGGCGATGCGCTTGTGCAGCAGGATCGTGCCGTCGGGCAGGACGGCGCGCGCGATCTTTCCCTCGCTGGTGGGTTGGGCCTGTTTCGTGGTTGGTGCGGCCGGGCGTAGCAGGTCTTCCGCACCGGGTAATGACTTGCTGCCGGCAGATTCAGCCGGCAGGAGCGCCGTCGTCAGCAGCTTTGTCTCATCCAGATACTTCCGCGCGACGCGCTGCAGATCATCCGCCGTCACGGCCTCAATCCGATCGACGTAGCGATCGGCGAAGTGGAGATCGCCGGTCATCATGAAATCGTTCGCGAGCGAGTCTGCGATCGACTCCGAAGTTTGTTGCGCGCGCGTGCGTTCGGCGCGGATCTGAGTCTTCGCTCGCTGAATCCGCTGGGCATCAATCGGTGAAGACTTGATTCTCCCCAATTCCGAAAGCGCCGCCTTCGTTGCGGGCGGGATCTGTTCAGCATCGACTTCCATGTCGATCATGAATGTTCCTTCCACAAAATACGGCGTGTAGTTGGTCGCAGCGACGGAGCTGACCAGCTGCTGACGGTCGCGAAGTTCCTCCACGAGAATCGAACTTTCGCCGCCGCCAAGGATTTGGCCGAGCAGGTCCAGCGCGTACGCATCGGTGTCGGCCAGGCGCACGGAAGGAAATCCGAGCTGAAGCTTCGCCTGGCCGAGCTTTGGAAACGTTGCGACGAGCGTGCGCGGGGCGGTGACGGGCGGATCGGGCGGGATGTCACGGATGAACTCGCGACCGGGCGCAGCTTCGGCGATGTTCTTTTGCACTGAGCCCAGCATTCGTTGCGGTTCAAAATCCCCCGCGACCGACCAGACCATGTTGTTCGGTCGATATGCGAGGCGGTAATACTCGTACACGTCTGCGCGCGAAAGGCCTTGAATGACGGCTTGGTATCCGATGATCGGGACGCGCGCCGGACTGAGGGTATAGCGATTCCGCTGCGTCAGCTCCCAGAAGACGTCTTCCGGATCACCTTTGTTGCGCTCGAGTTCACGCTGCACAACTTCGTATTCGCGTCGGTATTCGGCCGGAGTGATCTTAGCGCCGAGCATCCACCCGGCGACCAGATCGACGGCTTCATCCAGGTGCGGCGAGGTCGTGTTGACGTAGAAGACCGTGTGATCGTAGTGGGTTTCAGCATTGGAATTGTTTCCGATCGCCTGCAGGAGATCACGATTCTGTTCTTCGGTTCGTCGCTCGTTGGTTCCGCCGGCGACGAGGTGTTCAAGCAGGTGCGAGAGCCCTCCGCCAAGCCTGGGGCCTTCGAAGACGCCGCCCGTGTAGACGTACGCGCGCACGGCAACCACAGGCGACGGCACGCGCCGCACGATGACGGTCGAACCGTTCTTCAGCACGGACACGATTTCATCCGGACGATTGACAAGGCGGTAGGATTCCTCCCCCAACTCCGCGCGGATTGACGCCGATTTCGCGGCGGGCAGTCTCGGGCGCGACTCGCAACCCCCGGTGGCGCCGGCAAAAATGACGAGCGCGAAGATCAAGAGCGTGGCAGACCCCGGAACGCTACAACACTTCCGAATCGTTGCCGTGCCCATCGCCCTCGCGCTGTTCGCCGGCGTCCTTCTCGTCATCCTCATGCTCGATCTCGTTCAGGTAGGTAAGCGCGCGCTCCAGCTCGGTCTTGAGGTGCCGCACGCGCAACAGGCTCTTCACGCGCGTCAGCAGCTCGAACTTGTTCACGGGCTTGCTGACGAAATCGTCCGTTCCGCACTCGCTGGCCTGCTCGATGTCGCCCAGCTCGTTGAGCGCCGTGACCATGAGCACCTGGATGTCGCGAGTTTTCGGATCGCCCTTGAGCCGCCGGCACACCTGGAAACCGCTCATGCGTGGCATCATGATGTCGAGCAAGATCAAATCGGGGTTGTATTCCTGAATCCTGTCCAGCGCTTCGACACCGTCGGCGGCCGTGACGATCTTGACCGGCAATGATTCGAGAAACGCCTGGAGCAGCTCCACGTTCTGCTGGTTATCATCGACGATCATAACCGTCGATTCAGGGAGGAACGATTCGTTATTCGCGTTCAGCGGCGCGTCGGTCATGAGGGCACTCCCTGTGGCAGGAAGCTCATTGCAGCCAGCAGCCGCCGGTCGTCTTCCGCGCTCGATGCGTTCAACCGTCCAAGCAGCGCCGCCAGGTCCTCCGGGCGATCGACGCCGTCCCACGCTTCCACTTCCACACAAGAACAGTCAAGTTCGCGGGCCTTGGCCAGCGCTTGCGCACGCTCGTTGCCGCCGTACCACTCGACGCCGTGCAGCAGGAGATTCGGGTTCACGTGATGCTGCATGCCGAGGCACCAGAATCCGCCGCCGGCACACGGACCCAGGACAACCTCATGCGTCTGCAGCATCTCGGCAGCTCGATGTATGTGCGAGGTTGGCACGTCGGGACTGTCCAGGCCGATGAACAGCAATCGCCCATACCAGCGGCCAATCTCACGCGCAGCGGCGTCAATGCGCTGGCCGAGGTCGCCATCCGACTGCGGAAGAAATCGCGTGGGCTTGTCGCCAAGGAGCTGAAACATCGGGCGCCCGGCCGTGGGAGGATCGACGCAAACGACCAGCTCGGGCGCATTCAATCTTGCCAAACGTGAAACGGTATGTTGAAGGAAAACAGAGTGCACGGCAGCGGCGTGTTCGGGCGAGATCGCTGGCATCAGCCGGGTTTTCACCTTCCCCGGTTCTGGAAATCTGGCCATGACGATCAGGGCGACGGTATCGAGCGACACGGGGCGCGACTATACGCCTGCCTCTGCGGACTGTAAAGCAGCCTCCAGCGCACGCTCGTCAAGCCGATAACGGGCAATTTCGCGTCCGTTCACGGCCACGACGGGCACGGCATCCCAATAGCGCGCGCGATCTTTCGCATCGGTTTCGATGTTGCGCAGTTCGATCTCGAACGGCTCGCGCTCGCGCACGCGGTCGATGACCTGCTTCACGGCCTCGCACAGATGGCAGCCGGGTTTCGTGTAGAGCGTCACGCGGTTCATGCAAAAAGCCTCGAGAGAAATTCAAAGCTCTTCACGGCGGCTGACTGCGGGTCGGCCGTGTGCGTGTAGAGCTCCACCGTGGCGAAACGATTGTAATTGATAGAGCGCAGCGCGTCTCGCACGGCCGGCCAGTCGAGCGTCCCTTCGCCGGGGATCATGTGATAATGTTTTCGGCCAGGAATGTCTTCCACATGAAGATTCCATATGCGATCGCCTAAGTGCTGGATCATCTCCGGGATCGACTCGCCGATCACCTGGCTGTGGCCGATGTCGAGATTGGCGCCGAGTCGCGGATGTTTCAGTCGATCGATCCACTCGCGCAACTCGACGACGTATTCGAGAAACAGGCCAGGTTCGCACTCAACGCCGACATTCACGTTCAGCCGATCGGCTTCATCCAGGATCGGCCGGATGGATTCGACGAATTGAGCGGCGGCCCGATCGGGCGCCATGCCGGGCAGGCACCGGCCGCTCGTGATGCTGATGTTCGCTGCGCCCACCTCCCGGGCGAAGCGAAGCGTTTTGATGATCTGCTCCGCGCGATCGCGGCGGTGCTGCGCGGTCGGGCTGATCAGGCTGGGCTCGAAGTATGGCTCGGGCGGCGCATGACGCCAGTAGCCGAAGGTGCAGTTCGCATTGACGTTGCTGACGGCCAGGTCAAGCAGGTCAAGCTCGCGCCGGATGACGCGGGCGTCTACGGTCCCCGGATAGGCGTGCGGCACGTCCGCCAGAATCTCTGCACCTCTATACCCGGCGGACTTGATGCCGCGCAGCGCATCCGTCAGCGAGTGATTGGTATAGGCGTTGGTCGAGAATGCGAGGTTCATGCGTGTGGCAGCGATTTATTCTTCCGAGTTCCCTTCCCCTCGGCCCTCTCACGAGCGAGAGGAAGAAAACGCTTCTGAATACCTTGCGATTAGCCCTTCGAGGCGGGCCTGCGGTTGAATCGCAAAAAACAGCTCGCGATCAAACAGCGCTTGTTCATGTCTCGCCTGGACCTTGGTTTCATCCAGCCTTGCGCGCCACTCTTGCACGGCCGTATCGGATTTCGCGGCGGTGGCCAACTCATCCTGCATCGTCACGAAAGCGGCCGCGCGCTGCGGTGAACGGCGCGGCATTGCCTCGATCTCGCGCACGAACTGCATCTTGCGCGGCCCCAGCGCGGCGTGCCACAGGCGATGACCTTCGTGGACGACACACGGAACGCAGACGCGCTCATGATCAATTGCATCGGGAAAATAGAGCGTCGCTGTCGTCACCGAGAATTTCGGCGGCTCGATGTCGAAATAGCGCTCGATCAGACGATCGGTGACCTGGTCGTAACGGCCGCCGCCGATTCCGTGGACGAATTGATCCGCGACGAGCAAGCGGAAAAACGTCGTCAGCGTCAGCGCGCGCGGCGAGAGGCGATGCGAGGTTGATCCGAGCCAGCGGGACAACCTCGACGCGGCCTCCCAACCGTCGACGCGCGGATCGAAGACGAACTCTTCCCCGTTGAGCAATTGAAGCACCCATGCGGTGCCATCCCCGGCGCGAAATACGCTCGGTCGCGAGCGCTTTCCGCCGGAAGAGAGATCATCGAGCCAGAACGGCGCTTCGATCGCGTCGGCGCTAGCAAACAAATCGGGCATCGGCCGGGTGGCCGTGCGCATACCGTGGGCAGCGCGAAAGTCGTTCAGCGAGGCGTTGTACGCAGCAGCGAACGCGTCGGCGCGCGAGATCAGGTGATGCGCGAACAGCAGGTACGCCTCGCTCGACCACACGGGAGAAACGATCGTCATTTGCGTGTGCAGGCCGAGCGAACGGTCAATCTGATCAATCGCACGCGTGATCGAATTCGACAGTGGTTGGGATTGCTTCGACAATTTCGAGAGCGCCGCCAGGAACTGCAAAAGCAGGGATTGGAATGACCAGTGGCGGGATGCGGAATCGGCTGCAGACGATAGCCGGGCAAGGTGCGTGGGGGAAGGTGACTTCAACAGCCCACTCCACGGCGCCGCAGCGGCATCGGCATCGTCGGTGATCAGCAACGGCGTCCCGCCCGGCCAGCGAAGCGTCAGATGCTTGGGCGCGTCGGTATCAACAGCTAGATGAACCGGGGCTGCCCCGCCAAGCTGCGCGGCGGCAGCGTGGAGCAGCGCGTTCTTCGCCCATACTCCCGGATGATAGAGCTCAGTTTGGTGACCCGTGGCCAGAATTGGCCGGGCGTCATCGGGATGGCCCAGCTGCGCTCGGGCGCGGCGGCGAATCTCGTTCAGCGGCACGCTTGATACGCGCGATTGAATCGATGACAGACGGCGCTGATTGGCACGTGTCTCATCGAGCAATTGCGCCGGCTGCGGCCAGATGACAAGCTTCCCGTCCCCGGGCGGGGCCTTCCAGTCCGGGTAGCGCGGTCGCGCAACGGGTACTTGCATGGCAATGGTGAAGCTTAGCCGGGACAACCGCAGGGGCAATCATCACGCGCGACGGCCGCGAGATCTGCAGGCGTCGCCGCCAGTTGCTGCCGCTGCACTTCGCGGCAGAGGACCGAAAAGTAATGGCGCAGGCGGATGTCGGCGTCGTCAAGCAACCCGCCGAAATGCCGCGTGGGATCGTTGTAGATCAGCCGCACGGGAATCTCGGTAATGCGCAGCTTCGCCGCCGCCGCCCGCGGCCAGAGTTGCAGCGGAAACGCGTAACCGGGCTCATCGAGATTCAGCTCGCGCATGGCCGAGACGCGGTGCGCTTTGAAGCCGCAGAATGCATCGGTCAATCCCAGGTGAAAGATGTCGTTGACGCACGAAGTGACCGCCACATTGATCGCGCGCCGATCGGTCGGCGGCAGATCGTTTCCGAGCTGCGACTGCAGATAACGCGACCCGCTGATGATGTCCCAGCGATCGGCGCGAATGTGCTCAATAAACTGGGGGATCATCTCCGGTTCGTGCTGCTCGTCGCAGTCCATGGTGATGACCCAGTCGTAGCCGTGGGCGTCGGCGTATCTGAACGCGTCGATAATGCTCTGGCCGTAGCCGCGGTTATCGGGGTGGAGGAGCAGGTGAACGTCGTTGCGTGACTGAAGGATGTCGCGCGTGCCGTCGGTGCTACCGTCGTCGATTACAAGGATCTGATCGTGAAAGCGTTTGACCTTGTCGAGCACGTCCTCGACGTACTTGATCTCGTTGAAGACGGGAATGGCGATGAGCAATTTCACAGGCGCCGGGCTCCTTCTCCGACTGTGCATGCGCTTGCCGCGTTTACACGGGGTCGTGCGTGATCGTAGAACTGAGACGATCAGGGGTCAACCGGTTTTCCGGGTGCCGCGCGGCGTTCACACCAGCATCATCCCGGGCTCTTCCAGGAGTTGTTTGAGCGTGCGGAGAAACTCGGCGGCCGTGGCGCCGTCCACGGCGCGATGATCGGCGCTGAGCGTGAGGTGCATCGTCGTGCGCGGCACGATCTGATCGTTGCGCACGACTGCGCGCTTCTCAGCGGCACTTACGGCGAGAATGCAGACTTCCGGCGGGTTGATGATCGCGCTGAACTCTTTCACGCCGTACATACCGAGGTTGCTGACCGTAAAGGTGGCGCCTGTCAGCTCGTCCTGCTTGAGTTTCTGCGCTCGGGCCCGCTCGACAAGGTCAGCAGACCGCGCGCGGATTTCCCGCAGACCCATCTGGTCGACATTCCGCAGTACCGGCACGATCAAGCCGTCGGGCAATGCAACGGCCAGACCGAGGTGGACGTCGCCGAAGCGCGTGATCTCGTTGCCGACCAGATGCGCGTTCACCGCCGGATGGAGCAGGGCAGCCTGCGCGACGGCTTTGGTGACAAAATCGCCGAGCGAGAGCTTGATGCCGTCGGATTCGAGCTGCTTGTTGAGCTTGGCGCGCACGGCGGTGATCGTTTCGACGTCCGCCTCGACAGTCGTGTAGAAGTGCGGGATCTGTTGCTTGGATTGCTGCAGGCGCTGCGCGATCACGGCGCGCATTTTCGTGAGCGGGATCGTTTCCTTCTGGCCGGTGCCGACGCGCGGCGCCAAAACGACAGCCGAGCCAGTGGATTTCTCGGCGTGTGGATGAACGTCCGCACTGCCAGTGAATCCTTCGACGTCCTGCTGCGTAATTCGCCCTCCGGGGCCAGTGCCGTGAACTTTCGACAGGTCAATGCCGCGGTCCTCAGCCATCCGACGTGCCAGCGGAGAAATGCGTGTGCGGTCAGCGGTGCGAGCGCCGCCGCCGCCGCCGCCGCCGTTGCCGTCGGTGCGGCGCACAGGTGTAGCGACTCCGCTCGCGTGTCGTGACATCGATTCGGCAGTACGTGTCGCCGGGGTGCCTGTCGTTTCCTGACGTGATTGGGCCCGCCCAGCCTCGATTGGCTGGCGGCCGGCTTCCGCGTCGCGGTTTGAGGCGCCGGCGGGCGAGGCGGTGGCAGTCGCGGTTGTCGTTGCTGGCGCGGCAGCAGCAGCGGGTTTCGCTGACGGGACGTTTCCAGCGCCTGCGGCGAACTGCTGTTTCACCTGATCCGGTGTTTCGCTGCCGGTCGCCAGGACGGCAATGCGATCGCCGACTTTTACCTTGTCCCCTTCTTTCGCCGAGATCACCGCGATCGTGCCATTGTCGAACGATTCCATCTCCATGTTGGCCTTGTCCGTCTCGATCTCCGCGATGATGTCGCCGGACTTGACCTTGTCGCCCTCTTTTTTCAGCCACTTGATGACCGTTCCTTCGGTCATCGTGTCCGAGAGTTGAGGCATCGTGATTTCGCTGGGCATCGGGCCGCCGTCCTATCGGTAGGTGACATCCCTGACCGCGTTGATGATCTTTTCGACGCTCGGCTGCATCGCAAGCTCGAGATAGTGATTGAACGGAACGGGAACGTCCTCGCTGCTCACCCGCTTGATCGGCGCGTCGAGATCGTCGAATACCTTTTCCTGAATCTGCGACAGGATCGCGCCGCCCATGCCGCCGTACGTCCAGTCTTCATCGACGATGACCAAGCGGTTCGTCTTGGCGACGCTCGTGAGGATCGCCTCCTCATCGAGCGGGCGGAGCGTTCGCAGATCGATCACCTCGGCGTCGATGCCGTGGTTCTCGGCCAGATCGACGGCAGCCTTCAGGCACATCTTCGTGCACTTGCCCCACGTGACGATCGTGACGTCGGACCCCTCTTTCTTCACGTCGGCAACGCCGATCGGGATCGTGTACTCCCCTTCAGGGACTTCGCCACGGTCGTTCAGCATGAGCTCGGACTCGAGAAATATGACCGGGTCGTCGCAGCGAATCGCGGACTTGAGAAGGCCCTTCGCATCGTACGGGGTCGAGGGCGCAATCACGACCAACCCGGGCACGCGGGAATAAAGAATGTCAATGCGATGACTGTGCGTCGCACCGAGCTGATGCGCAATTCCGCTTCCGCCGCGAAATACGATGGGGACTTTGAACTGCCCGCCGGACATGTAGCGCACGTTGGCAGCGTTGTTGACGAGCTGATCGAACGCGACGAACGAAAAGCTCCAGCTCATGAACTCGATGATCGGCCGCAGGCCGCACATTGCGGCGCCGATGCCCAGGCCGGAGAAGCCCGCTTCGCTGATCGGCGTGTCAAAAACGCGCCGCGGGCCGAATTTTTCAAGCATCCCTTCGGAAACCTTGTACGCGCCGTTGTACTCACCGACTTCCTCGCCCATCAGGAAGACGTTTTCGTCGCGCACCATCTCCTCGGTCATCGCCTGTCGCAGCGCTTCTCGGAATTGAGTTTCAGGCATGTCGTTTGTGGCCGGGGCTACCAGCCCGCGTGAGGGTGTCTGCATGGGCTGGTGGCCCATGCCACTTGCTGCAGTCATTTCTCGAGTGGATACTGCTCGGCCGTCACGTCGGTGTACAGCTCGGAAAGGTCCGGATGCGGGCTGGCGTCGGCAAACTTGACCGCCTCATCGACGATCGCGCGCACCTCGGTTTCAAACTTTTCGAGCGTCGCATCATCCACAAGCTTCTTTTCCCGCAGGCGTTTCTCGTACAGGACGATCGGGTCGCGTTGCCGCGCTTTCTCGGCTTCTTCGCGTGTGCGGTATTTCATGGCGTCGGACATTGAATGGCCGCGGAAGCGGAACGTGTTGGCGACGAGGTAGCTGGGGCCCTCGCCGCTGCGCGCGCGATCGACCGCGTGTCCGAGTTCGTCAATCATGACGTCGACGTCGTTCCCATCGACGCTGCGATACGGCATGTTGTAACCGCTACCGCGCTTGGCAAGGTCCGGTTCGGCGCTGGAGCGCTTGACCTGCGTTCCCATCGCCATGCCGTTGTTTTCGCAGATGAAGATCGCAGGCAGCTTCATCAGAGACGCCAGGTTCATTGATTCGTTTAGGGTGCCCTGATTGAGCGCGCCGTCGCCGAAGAGGATGAACGCGACGCCGTCAGTCTTCTTGTACCAGCAGGCGAAGGCCAAACCGATCCCCAGCGGGATCTGCCCTCCAACGATTCCGTGGCCGCCCATGTTGCCCACGGAGGCCTGGAAGAAGTGCATCGACCCGCCCTTGCCCTTCGAGCAGCCCGTGATTCGACCGAACATTTCAGCCATTGCGGCTCTCGGATCCATCCCCAGCGCCAGCGAATGGCCGTGATCGCGGTAGCCGTTGATCAGGTAATCTTTGCCTTTTTGAAAGATCGAGGAGATGCCGACCGCGATCGCTTCCTGCCCGCTGTAGAGGTGACAGAACCCGCCGATGCGCTGGCCAGGCTTGGTGTATTCCTGGTAGGTGCGCTCTTCGAAGCGACGGATCAGCAGCATGAGCCGCAGACGATCCCGTTCGGTCTGCCCATCACCCTTCTTCGGCGCGGGTCCGGCCGCGACGACCGGCGCCGCCGCGGACTTTTTTGCTTGCTGGGGTAACCTCTGTTCCACATCAACGGCCATCGACATATCTCCGACTAATCTTCGCGCCAAACGCAGCCCCGCGCGACAAGATCGCCAAGTGTACGCGTTTCGAGCGCGGCTTCAACTTAGAATCAGTCGCGCGACGCTAAGTCGCGCAGTTATCGGAGGATAATAGGCAGGCTGCCGGTCGGAATCCCTGGCGTCCTGCGCGCAGGATTGTGCTACTTGAGGAGTCCGTCCTTCTTCGCCATCGACAGCAACAGGTCGATTACGCGGCAACTGTAGCCCCATTCGTTGTCGTACCAGCTGACGACCTTGAAAAAGTTCGAGTTCAGCTCGATTCCCGCGCCGGCGTCAAAAATGCTGCTCCGCGCATCCGTGATGAAATCGCTGGAGACGACCTCTTCCTCGGTGTATCCCAAGATGCCCTTCAGCTCGTTCTCGCTCGCCTGTTTGACGGAGGCGCAGATCTCCTTGTAGTTGGTGGCCTTGGCCGTCTTGAAGGTGAGATCGACCACCGAGACGTTGGCGACGGGCACGCGGAACGACATGCCGGTCAGTTTGCCCTTCAATTCCGGCAACACGAGCGTAACGGCCTTGGCGGCACCGGTGCTGGCCGGGATGATGTTCATGTACGCGTTTCGCCCGCCGCGCCAGTCTTTCTTGCTGGGACCATCTTGCGTGGGCTGGGTGGCTGTGACGGCATGGATGGTCGTCATCAAGCCTTCGGTCAAGCCAAAGCGGTCATTGATCACCTTGGCAACAGGCGCCAGGCAATTCGTCGTGCAGCTCGCGTTCGAAACGATCTTGTCTTTTGACGCATCGAACTTGGTGTGATTCACACCCATCAGATACGTGGGAATCTTGTCCGGATCCTTCGTCGGCGCGCTGAGGATCACGCGCTTCGCCCCGGCCTTGAGGTGGTTTTCCGCTCCCGCATAGTCAGTGAACAGCCCGGTCGATTCGACGACATAATCCACGGCAAGCTGCTTCCAAGGCAGTTCTGCCGGATTCTTGATCGACACGCACTTGACGAATTTTCCATCGACGGCGAAGCCGTCCTCGCGCGCCTCTACGTTCCCGCCAAAGCGGCGGTGCGTCGAGTCGTGCTTCAGCAAATAAGCGAGATTGTCCGGCGGGACGATGTCGTTTACGCCGACGAACTCGATGTTCGAATTCTTCACGCCCGCGCGAAACACGAGCCGGCCGATGCGACCGAAACCGTTTATCCCAACCTTAATTGTCGCCATGACATGTCGCTCCTCGGCTTGATTTGCCGGATTTCGGGGGAGTTCGAACCTCGGCGCGCGCGACGATAGGCGCGGCCCGGACGGCTGTCAAGATTCCCGTGAGCGTGGAAACTCAGTGAACCTGCACCGTCTGTGCGGGACGGCGCGCGAACGTGGCAAAATGCTTAATTGCATCCGGCAATCACAGGGATATGATCCGACTGGAGAGGACGCGTTGCTACGTACACCGATCGCATGTCAGGCGTGAGCTTACCATTGAATCGTCCAACCGGCCGCGCGCTGGTGGTTGGCGCCGCGTCGGCGCGCGAACGCGCCGTTGAAGCGCTCCAGCGCGTCTACGGCTTCGAATGCGCGACAGCGGACGATCCCTACCACGCGATGCTCGAGCTATGCCGTCGGCGTCTGGCTTATGCCGCGCTGGTCCTGAGCTTGGCGGGTATGTATCGCGAGGAGCTCACGCTGGTCGCGACGGTCAAACGTCGTTTCCCGCACTTGGAAATCTGGCTTGCACACACCGATGGCAGGCAGGCAAGCCTCGCCGAGGCGATGCGACTCGGCGCGGACGGATTACTCGCCGATGACGGCCTGCATCGGATCGCCGCCGTGGGCCCCGCGTCCGCCTCACTTCCTGAACCGATCCCGTCCGCGACGGAGGTGGCGATACCGGAGGCCGCGGAACATGCCGACGCGGGCAGCGTCGAAACTGCGCCCGGCGAGCCCGTGCTCACGTCCGATGAGCTGCGCGCGTTGTTACAGGATCAGCCGTCGATGCCGCCCAGCGGCTCGACTGAAAGTTCGCAAAGTTAAGCGTTGACGGACGAAAATGGTGAGTCTGGCACAAGAACGAATCCTTCTCGTCGGCGACAACGATCGCCAGGTTCACGCGGCCTTGTCGCAAGTAATGCCGATGGCGCACGTGACGGCCGTCCCGTCATTTTTCGATGCGATTGCGGAGCTATCGACCGGCCGGTATTCAACGATCCTGGCGGCTGCCGAGCCGATCGAGCGCCGCCCAGAAGCTGCGGTTCGCACGCTGCGCGAGCTTGCGGGTGATGGCCGGCTGCTGCTGTTCGGTCATCCGACGCTTGAGCCGCTGAGCCGCAAGATGATCGAGTTCGGCTGTGACGATTACATCGTCACTCCGGCGAGCCCGGCGGAGTTGCAGCAGATGTTCGGCGCGCCACCGATACGACTGACGCCGCCCAGCGCTCAGGACTCGGCTATCGAAGCCGACACATCGCCACCGGTTGCCGGCAGCCCAACTGCGGCAGGCAAGCTTGCGCTCGCTGGCGCGCTCCCGCTGGCAGGAGTAATCCTCGACGCAATTATTCAGCACCCCGCCGACGCGCCGGCCGCCGCGATTCAGCAGATTAACAATGAACTGGGTCCGAACATGCGGCTGGTGCAGACGCGGGCCAGCGAGCCACCGCCGCACGTCCCAGACGGGATGTCGTTACTCTCTCACGCGACGCGCGGTTCGAGCACTCAGAACGATGGTGCGCTTCACCTGCTGATCCCGCGCGACGAAGACGAAATTGCGGCGCGACATCTCCTTGCGCAATTAGCGCACCTCAGCGGGAAACTCGTCGCGCTGAAAGAACGGCATCGCCTGCTCGAACGCGCCGCCACGACCGACGAGCTGACCGGCCTCTTCAATGGTCGGTATTTCAAGCATTTCCTGGGCAAGATGATCGCCCGCGCGCACGATCAGCGATTCCCGGTGACGCTGCTGCTCTTCGACATCGACAACTTCAAGCGCTACAACGACCAGTACGGCCATTGTGTGGGCGACGAAATTCTGCGACAGACGGCGTCGTTGATCCGGCGCTGCTGCCGCGAGCACGACATGGTCGCGCGCGTGAGCGGCGACGAGTTTGCCGTGATCTTCTGGGACAAGGAACCGCCGCGGCAGCCACGCGATAATCGCGCAAGCAGCGGCTCGCGCGTGCCTCAGACGATCTACAACATCCTGGAGCGCTTTCAGGGCTTGATCGCCAGCTCGGAATTCAGCGGGTTGGGCGTGACGGGGCGCGGCGTCCTGTCGATCAGCGGCGGGCTTGCGGTTTACCCGTACGACGCGCAAACCCCCGAAGCGATGATCGAAGCCGCCGACCGCGCGCTAATGTTCGGCGCGAAGAAATCCGGAAAGAACTCGATCTTCCTGATCGGCACCGGCGATAACCCCTCCCGGCCGGCGTAACGAGGCTGATCAGGCGAGCATATCTTCGCGCAGCAAATCAATTGTCGTTTTCATCGAATTTGACCCGGCGCTTCGCCCGCTTTGCCGTGCCACCTGCGCTGCTGATAACGCGCTGTTGAAGCGGGATGCCAGGATGTTGAAGTCGAGCAGGTTCGTCTGGCCGTCGTAATTGAAGTCGCCCTGGCTGAACGTGCGATTCAACTGGTTGAAGTTCCCGGCCAGCAGATTGAAGTCGAGCAGGTTGACATGGCGATCATGATTGGCGTCGCCGTTGAGGAAGAAGAAGTTGAAGTTGAAGTTGGCGGCCATATTCATGCCGTTCGCGTTCCGAACGTTGCTGGCGAGAACCGTCGCCGTGTAGTCGCCGTCGGGGAAGATCGCTGGCACTCCGGTTGGTGTCAGTGTCACCGTTGTCGAATCGCTTTGAACCGCGTTGAACGGGACGTTGGTGTTGGTCGTGTTGTTGTGAACGACGATCGCCGCGGGGAGGCCGCTGGGGAAATTGACCGCCTGGTCGAATGTGAAGACTAGCGACTGGCTGGTGAGGAAATTAAATACCGCATTAGCCACGGTCGGCTGGACCGCGATCGCGCGTTCGATGGAGCCGATGTCGACAGTGCCGCCTTGGATGCGCGGGAAGCCGAGGCCGCGCTGATCGGTCATGAGTCCGCTCGGTATTAGCGCATTGGAGCCAGCGTTGATGATGGAGCTCGCGGCGTCCGGGAGCATCGTCAGCGTTGGTCCGCCGTTGCTTGCCAGCGCCCCGAGCATCGGGTTCCGCGGTGTAGCCAGCGTGCCGGTCAGGTTGTTGCCGCTGGTGCCGGAGAGTGTGAACGTGTCCGCAATCCCGATGAGGCAGAAATTCGCGTTGACGGTGGAGGTAGCGATCGCGGAGATGTCGGGCCTGAGATTGCCCGACGTGTTGCCCGCAACGATCGTGTTCTGAAGTGTGAGGATGGAGGCGCTGCCTGTTGCCAGCGCGATGCCTCCGCCGCCTAAGCCGTCGGTCACACTGGTCGAGGCTGACGTGTTGCCCGAGATGGTGCTTTCCTGGATTAGAGCGGTCCCGGTGAAGCTGCGCATGACGATCCCGCCGCCGCCGGACGCCATGGCAGTGGTGTTGGTCGCGGAGTTGTTCGCGATCGTGCTGTTACGGATGGTGAAGCCGCTCGCTGCCACAGTGCCAAAAAAGTAGATTCCCCCGCCGCCAGAGACGCCTGGAGCGGAGTTGCCAGAGACGGTGCTGTTCTCCAGCAGCAGGCTGCCGCCGCTGAAGAAATAAATGCCGCCGCCGCTATCCGCGGCGGTGTTGCCGGAAACGGTGCTGTTACGGATGACCAGATTGGTGACGGAGGTGATGCCAATTCCACCGCCGTCGTTTGTGCCGCCGACGGTGTTTCCGGTGATGACAACTCCGTCGAGCGCCAGGTTTTCATCCGTGACGCGTATGGCGCCGCCGTCGCCGCCCACTCCACCGCTCACCGGGATGCCGACCCCACCAGTGATCGTCATTCCCGAAATGCTGACCGTGACCGCAGAGACCGTGTTTTGACGTTAAACACGCGGATGGCATTCTGCCCGCTGACCGTGAGGTTGCTCGCCCCCGGCCCGACGATCGTGACGCTCTCGGTAATGTTCAACTGCCCGGACGCGGCAGCCAAGTTGATGGTGTTCGGTCCCCCAGGAAGTTGGAACACGATCGTGTCGTCGCTTCCCGGTGTGGCGTTGGCGTTGAGAATTGCCTGACGGAGCGAGCCAGTTCCGGCGTCGTTCAGATTGGTGACGGTGAATGTCGCGGGGATCAGGACTCGGAAGGTACCCAAGGTTGCTCCCATGGCGACGCCGCCGTTTGTGTTGGCAACCTGATTCGGCTCGAGGGAGATGGTGTAGGTTCCCACGTCGGATGGATCGAAAGTGCCGCCGGGCGCGTCGATTCGATATGTGGCGACAACCGGCGAGGCGTTGGTCGGCGGACTCGCGCTGATGAAGGTGGCGAGCTGATTGTAGGCGTTTGGCCCGGTCACGCGAATGTCGTTGTTGTCGAGCGTGCTGACGTTGATGTCAGTCTGACCGCCATAAGTGACCTGGATGCTGTAAGTCGTGGCCCCTGCGGTCGAGACGTCGGAGAAGGTTCCACTGGCACTGGGCACGTCCACAACACCCTCAAACGATCCGATATCCGTCGTGGGGCCGACCACGCGCGGAAATCCCGGACCGCGTTGATCGGAAATCAGGCCGACCGGGTTGCTTCCGGCGTTGACGGCGAGGCTGCCCAGCGCGAGGGCAATTGTTTGCGTGGGTCCGCCATAGTTGGCCAGCCCAAGGAGGTTGAGCGCTGACCCGACCGGCAAATTGTTGGCGCTTGTTCCTGAGGGTGTGAACCCATTGGCGTCACCCACGGCGCAGAAGTTCAGGTTGACAGTCGCCAGCGCGATCGCGGCGATGTCGTCGCGGCCGTTGGCGGCCGTCGAAATGTTCCCGGAGACAATCGTGCTCACCAGCGAGATGATCGAGTTGGCATCACCGCTGGAAACAGCGATGCCGCCGCCGCCCATACCGACGGTGGCGTCGGTTGTGCCGGCCGAGTTGCCTGTGATCGTGCTGTTCTGAATCAGGACCGGAGCGACGTTGGAGACCAGACTTCGAAAGACGATACCGCCGCCTGAAGATGTCGTCGCAGCGTTATTGGCAATGGTGCTGTTTCGGATAGTGACGCCGCCCGGCGCCACAGTGCCAAAGAAATAGATTCCCCCGCCGCCGTTGGTACCGGCGGCCGTATTGCCTGAGACCGTGCTGTTCTCCAGCAGCAGGCTGCCGCCGCTGAAGAAGTAGATCCCGCCGCCGTCCCCCGCGGAGGTGTTACCGGAGATGGTGCTGTTGCGGACTGTGAGGTTGGCGGGGCCGAGGGCAGCGATGCCGCCGCCGTCGGTGGCGCCCGTGTTCGTATTGCCGCTGACGATCAGATTGTTGAGGGCGACGGTCTCGTCGGTGATAAGTATGGCTCCGCCATCCGCCGCCGCGACCCCGTCGCTCGTGCCGTTGCCGCCGGTGATCCTTATTCCCGAGATCGCGACACTGAGAATGCCCGTGCCCGCAATGTTGAACACGCGGACGGCATTGGCGCCACTGATCGTCAGGAGGGAAGCGCCCGGTCCGTCAATGTTTACGCTGTCCGTCACGCTCAACTGCCCTGAGGCGGCAGTCAGCGTGATCGTTCGCGGCACGCTGAAGAAGACCGGATCGAAGTCGATATCATCGGGCCCCGCGTGGGAATTAGTGTTGATGATTGCCTGGCGCAGGCTGCCCGGGCCCGCATCGTTGCTATTGGTAACGGTAAAGGCAGGTATCTCGTCAAAGCGCTGTGCGTAGACGCCGTAGCTGTTGGTGCTGTCCTGGTAAGCGCTTTGCCAAGCCACGACAGCATCTCCGTCGGCGTCCATCGCGACGGCGGGGACGCGCTGTCGGTTGGTCGTGAAGGTGTTGACGCGGAACTCGCTGTCCCGCGGCAGTCCAGCGGCGCTGAAGCTTTGTGCAAATATGCCGTAGCTCGATCCGTCCGGGCCGTCGCGCTCGAAGGTGACGAGGAAGTCGCCGTCCGCGTCCATCGCCACGCTGCTGAAAACCGGGAACCCGGTAGTGAACGTGGCGGCCGGGAACGGCGCCCCCTGCGCGATACCCGCTGAGTCAAATCGCCGCGCCCAAACGTGGACGCCGTTCCAGATGACCACGAAGTCGCCTGAGGCATCCATGGCCACCGTTGGTCGACTTCCGCCGGTCGTCGTGGTGTCGTTTACGTTGAACTCGGCGCCCACTTTCGCGCCCGCCGAGTTGTAACGCTGGGCAATGATCCCGGACGCGTCACTGGCCCAGGCGACAACGAAATCGCCGTCGGCGTCCATCGCCACAGTGGGATCTCGATGATTGTCGGTGGTGATGGTGTTGACGTGCAGCTCCCCGCCTTGGGCCACGCCACCCGCGTTGTAGCGCTGCGCATAGATTCCGCGCGTGTTGGAAGATTGCTGCCCGAAGCTCATCCAGGTAATCACAAATCCACCAGAGGCGTCGATGGCGACCGATGCATCGCGCTGTTCGCTGGTGGTAAAGGTATTGACCCGAAACTCGGTGCCCTGCGCCACGCCCGCGGCGTTGTAACGACGGGCGAAGATGTCGTAGTCGCTGCTGCCCGCCGACCTGCGGTTCTCCCAGGCGATCACGAAGTCGCCGTCGGCATCCATGGCCACGCTTGCGTCGCTTTGGCTCAAGGCGGTTGTGTTGTTTACCAGGAATTCTGTCCCCAGCGGCGTCCCCGAGGCGTTGTAGCGCCGTGCGAAAACTCCGTTGCCGTCGCCGCTACCGTTGCCGTCCCAGACGACGACGAAGTCGCCATCGGCGTCCGACGCGACCGATGCGAACGCTTGCTGGTTCGTGGTAAAGGTGTTGACGCGGAACTCCGCGCCAGCCGGCGAAAGGCTCATCAGCATCCGCAGCTCGAGCCGTTCACAAAGCGAAGGAGCGCTGGCCCAGCGCTGCCCTACTGTACAGGGGTGGCCGGTGCGTTGACGTGAAATTCGACACCTCCTCGGATGAGGGCCGCGTAGCATCGTAGCAACTAGGCTCTGTCTGAAAACTGCAAGTTGAGAGTATAACGACGTTCGTCAACAGGAGGTTGACGATGCATCGACATCAGCTCACGGACGAGCAATAATCGATCGTCGAGCCACTGATCCCGAAGAAGAGTGCCCGCACGGGTCGCCCGCCGATGGACCGGCGGCAGATGCTGGAGGGGATCGTTTGGATCCTGCGGACAGGCGCGCCGTGGCGTGATCTGCCAGAGCGATTCGGGTCGTGCAAGACGGTCTTTGACTACTACAGCAACTGGCGAAGGAGCGGTGTGTTCGACCGCATCCTTGAAGCGTTGCAGATCCGGCTGGACCGGCAAGGCAAGATCGACTGGGACTTGTGGTGCATCGACGGGTCGCACGTGCGGGCGGCGCGATGTGCGGCAGGTGCCG
>JADMIO010690386.1_pt1 | contig 22943 bp, 17 predicted proteins | sample 8958161 | NCBI WGS metagenome assembly JADMIO01 (sample SAMN16585339, study PRJNA669376) | soil metagenome | isolation source: Crop rotation soil | place: USA: Cullars Rotation, Alabama | collected 2011 | reverse complement strand
GGCGGTGCGAACCTCGTCGAGGATCGCGCTGGCCGGTGTCCCGCTCTCCGTAACGATGATCGCCGCGATTTCTTCGACCACGATTGTTGTGGCGTCGGTGCGCGCGGGCTCCGCGCTGTCGCCAGTGTGTGGCGTCCGGAGCGTCTCGAGCTGACGGCGCAGCGCCGCGATCTGCTGCTCCAGCCGCGTCACGGTTTCCCGAAGTTGACTGCTTTCCTGCAGCGCGCGCGTTGCGCGCACGGCCGAAATGATCGGCAGCACCAGCGTGACCAGCGCCCAGCCAATCAGGACCAGGAAGATGAAAGGCACAAAACGATCCTCAATGAAGCGCCAGGGGCGCGGCGCCGAGTGCCTGGTGCGCTCCACGTGCCTCGTGCTCGATGCCGCAGGCACGACGCGACGGAATGGCACGGGGCACGGGGGGGAGCCGTACTAGGCACCTGGCACCGGGAACTTGCTGCTTCGTATCGCTTCCGCCGCAGGTGACTCTGGCCAATCGGGAACCGAGGCGGCCACGTATTCGCCATGCGCCAGCTCGCGTTGAAAGAGGCAGACGCCTGTCGCGTAGAAGGCCAGCTTGATGCCGACGCGAGCGGCAATCCACACCTGGCCGATGGCGAACCCCACCCAGAGCATGGGGCCGCCGCGCCACACGCCAGGCGAGACGAGGGCATAGAGTCCGGCGGCGAGCAGGAACGTCATGGTGTTCAACGCATAGAGGGCGAACACCTGACGCGGATGCCGCCTCACGAACCGGAGCCCCGCAGCCATCGCGCCAAGCGCGCTCCGGCGATCCTCCACCACGATGCGGATGCGGGCGTAATCGAACACGAGCGACGTTCCGACGACAAGCGCTGCAAGGCCGGCATAGAGTCCCAACGCGATCACGAACGCCGTGCGTTCGACGGCAACGTTTCGCGTGAGCTGATTCCAGAGCGGTTTGATCAGCCAGCCATCAAGCCACACGAAGATGCCGTAATACACGAGGGTGGCCATGACGCCCAATCGAAGGAAGCGAAAGAAATGCGTGCCGCACGCCGCGAAGAAACCGGTCGTCCAAGTGGGTCGATTGCGTGCGTACCGATCGAGCATGCCGCCCGACAGGAACGACCAGACGACGAGCCAGGCGGTCACGGCGCCCCCGAGCACCGGGTCGAGGCGCGCACCGCCGAGCAGCCCGCTCACATTCGCGAGGACCGCGGCAATCCCTATCACGGACGGTCTGAAGGTCGTGCCGATGCCGCTCGCTTGACGGGTGAACTCCTGCCACCAGTCGTAGTTCACGTGTTCGAGCGCGGCCTCCGCGGCGAGGCTATCGCCGAGATGGGCCGCCAGCATGCTGCGCAGCGCCACCGCCAGCGGCAGCGCGAGCAGCATCGTCGCGAGCCAGGCGCCGAACCAGATCGCGGGCGCTCTGAGTACTCGCCGGACGCCGTCAACGTAGATGGTCAGCACCGGATCCGTGCTTCAAACGAAGAAACCGTATGTCATCATCAGGTCCTGCCAGTACACGAGCCAGGTCAGCGCCCATTTCGTGGCGGCCGCGCCGCCGCGAGGCTCGAGCGAGCGGCTGTTGTTCGTATAGTCGACGTCGAGCAGGATGACGTGGTCCGGATCGACCTGTGCCGATCGTGCCTGCACCGCGCGCGTGAAACTGAAGGTCCGCCAGCGATCGCGCCCATCCCACCGCTCGCGGACCCGTTCTCCGTTGCCGAACGTGACCTCCACGTCCACCGGAAAGACGGCCTCGCCCTTCCGCTGCACCACGACGGTCGTTTCCCACAGCGCATCGCTGGCTGGCGTCACGAAGGTACGCTGTCGGTCCCGATCGATGTAGCCACGAACGCTCGAACGCTGCGACTGCAGGTCCGAGACGGCGTAATCGACGCTCGCCGAGCCGCGATGCACCTGGTCGAAAAACCACGTCAGGTCGCGGCCGCTGACCTCGTTGGCCACACTGAAGAAGTCGGCAGGTTTCGGGTGCGCGAACTGGTACCGATGGAAGAACGTGCTCAGGATTCGTTGCAGGGTTTCCCAGCCCACGATTCGCTCCAGCGTGTGGAGCCACAGCGCGGTCTTGTTGTACGTAATCCGCCGGCCGGTTGACGGGAAATATTGCCAGGATGGATTTGACGGCAACTCCGAGGTTGCCTCCCGACGATAGAGGTCGGCGCCCTCATGATCCGTACGCGAGAGCGGGATGTCGCGAAACGCGAACGGAACGAATCCTCTGAAGAAGCGCTGGGTCTCGTAGAGGGGTGAGAGCGCTTCGTCGATCACGCGGGCAGCGGCGAATTGATTGACGCCCTCGTCCAGCCACGCGTGCTCGAACTCGTTGCTGCCGACGATGGCGTACCAGAATTGGTGACCGGCTTCGTGAACGGTCACCCGCGTGGGCTGGGTTTCGCGATCGGCCACCAGCCACCGCGTGCCGGCAACAAAGAGGGTGGGGTACTCCATCCCGCTGGCTTCGCTCTGCCATGCGGGATCGACGACGGTGAGATGGCCATACGGGTACGGCCCGAACCACTCACCGTAGTACCGAAGCGCGGCGCGGACGGCCTCGAAGTGCGGCGCCTCCTGGCCCGCGTGTTCCGGTTGCAGCAGCAGCCGGATGTCGACAGGCGGCAGGCCCTGGTGCTCGAAGCGCTGCCGGCGCTCGATCATGTCCGGGCTCGTGGTCCACGCAAAATCGTGCACGTCTTCCTGCACGTAGCGGTGGGTCGTCGTCCCGTCGCCGTTGTCGCGGCGCTGCTGTTCGCGCCCCGTGGCCCCCACCGGCCACCCTGCCGGCACGCGGAGGCTGACGTCATAGACGCCGAAGTCCGAGAAGAACTCCGTGCTGGCGTGAAACTGGTGGGTGTTCCAGCCGCTGTCTTCGAGCACGCCCAGTTTGGGAAACCACTGCGCGATGAAAAAGAAGTCGCCGATCCGTCCTGTGCGTGCAAACGGACGCGGGACCCGTGCCTGCCACTCCAGTTCCAGCGTGACCGTGCTGCCGGGTCCTACTGCCGACGGCAGCTGTACCTCCAGCACGGTCTGGTCGTCCCGGTTTCCATCATCCGGAGCGATATAGCGTTTTTGCGCCGAAAGGTCGACGAACGGCGAAGGTCCGTCCTGAAGAAGGCGGACGCTCGTGACGTCCATCCACGACCAGTCCTGTTCCGATCGGTCGAGCAGGCCGCCGCCGTTCCCCGCGAGTCGACGCTCGCGAAGCCAGGTCGATCGCGTGTTTCGCCACGCATTCCAGTACAGGTGAAACTGCAGCGTGCTGGTGGCAGCCGAGGTCACGTTACGCCAGGTAATCGTTTCGCGGCCGTCGATGAGACTGCGCTCCACGTCGAGCGTGGCCGCGATGGAGTAGTTGGCGTTGCGAGGAGAGCGCACGCCCGCAGCGGGTGCGGCAGGGGCCGCAATCGTCGCCGTTTGCGCGAGCGCCGGCATATCGCTCCACTGCGACGCGGGCCCCGTGAGCAGCACGGCTCCGGCGACGATCGAGGCGGCAAACGGGCGCGGCATCGGGCTGATTCGAGCGGCGCCAATCCTACACTACCGCCGCGATGGCCACGGCACCGTCCTCATGACGACGCGTCATTCCTGACTTCTGACGACGGGATTGCCGAGCACGAAATCACGATTGGGATCCAGGTCGGACTGATTGATGTGTACCTTGCCGGGCTCCTTGAGCAGCCGTTCGCCGGCGCTCATGGTGAGCTCCACGTTGTAATCACCGGGAGGCACCTGGATCGTGTAGCCGCCGGTCTGGTTGGTGCGTGCTTCGTAGGAACGGCCGCTGTCGAGCGAGATGGCGCGGACGACGCGGTCGGCAACCGGGGACTTGCCGTCAGGCCCGAGCACGTGCCCGGCGATCGTGCCGTCGCGCTGCGCCGGCTTTTCGCCAGCATCGAGGACGGGCGTTCCCGGCCGGCACGCGATGGTCAGAAGGGCGCTCATCAGCAAGACGCTCCATCGGGACAGTGATGTATGCATGTGGGATCCTCGAGACGTTCGGTCCTTCCTTGATGATCTGACATCGCTCCGGTCTTCACAAGAGCAGGCGCGTCACTCGAGCCGTACTTCTCCCAGGTGAATCTGCAGGGGGTGTTCGAGCTGATAGGCAAACATGACGATGCCCCGGATGCGTCTCATGTCGAGTTGCCGGTGCGCTGGAGCCTTGCGGACGTCCTCGAGCGGAATCGACACCCGGAGAGGCGGCCCCGGCGCGACCGCGAACTGCCGGTTGAAGCGGTCGTCGTATTGCTGATTGTGCCAGTCGTCGTGAATCCGGATGCTCAGGTTCACCGGCGATTCCGACGAGACGGTGAACGCGAGACGCTGGTAGTGCGACCAGTCGGGGTATGGCTCGTCGAGCAGAAAGCCCGAATAGAGGCCAGGCGTGAGGTCGATTCGCGCCATCGTCGCGTGACCGCTTCCGCGGCCGCCCGATGCGGCTGGTTGCAACGTCGACAAGCCAGTCTTGACGAAGGGCTTCTCCCACCACGAGCCGTCGAGCCGGAACAGCACCGGCAGAGCCGCGTTCCGCGCGGCGTAGATCGCGAACATCTCCGCCAGCCCGTTTGCTGAACCCGCGATGAGCACGGCTCCGCCGATCGCGATCGTCGCGCGCGCGCGCCGCGTCATCTGGTTTCCTCCGCGCGCGGCCGCGTCCAGCAGCAGGAACGCGCCCGCTCCCGTGGCGCCTCGCAGGAAGTCCTCGAGTGATGGGTTCCGGCGCGGTTCCGTCAACTGCAGGATCTCCGTTCCGCCTGCAAGCACCGCCGTCAACAGCCACGCACCCATCGAGGCCACGACCGTCCGTTGCCCTGTCGTGCGTACCCAGATGTAGCGGATCAAGAGTGCGACGAAGCCGAACAGCGGCACATGCCCGAAGTCGAAGACCGCGTTCCAGTAGATCGTGCGGTCCGGACGATCCGGGATCGCCAGAATCCTGAGCAGCCCGCCGATGGCGAGCAGGGCGACGGCCACGGAGGCGATACGCCTGGATCGCGATGCAGTGGACGATGGCCCGGGGATGGGCATGGGTGCACGAACCATTCAATCGCGCACGCCCGCTGTAGACCTGCGCATCCGCATTACACACTGGCGCACACCGCACTCCGCGCACTCTCATTCTACCGACCGCACCTGCCGGGCCCAGACGTGGTATGAACGAGTGCGCCCCCCGGCGCACGAATCCCTCATCCGCCTGGTCGTCGACACCGCGTGCACGTTTTCGTGGCTGGTTCCCGCTTTATAGACAGACGAGAGGGACTACATGACGAACAAAAGACGAATCCTCGGCGTTGTGACTGCCGTCTGGCTGCTCCTGCCTGCCGCGGCGCGTGGGCAAACGCTGACCGGCGCCTTGATCGGAACCGTCCGTGACGAGCAGGGAGGGGCCATCGCCGGCGCGCAGGTCCGCCTCGTGTCCCCTGCACTGATTGCGGGGCCCGCGGTGTCCACGACGAACGAAAAGGGACAGCTCCGGTTTCCCGTGCTTCCTCCTGGTGGCTATCGTCTCGAGGTCGAGTCCCAGGGATTCACGGCGTATCACGAAGACGACGTCGTCATCGGGGCGAATGCAACCATCGCCAGGACCATCGTGCTGTCGCTCGCCGGACTCGACGAATCGATCGTCGTCGAAGGGCGAGGGTCGCGAGTGGAGGCGCGGGACCCCGGTGTCGGCTCGCGATTCGACCGCGGAGACATCACCACGATCCCGACGCGTCGCTCCAGCATGTTCGACTGGATCAGGGAAGCCCCCGGGATTTCGCCGACGTCGCCGTCGAGCGGCACCACGACCACGGTGTCCGCGTTCGGTTCCGGCGTAAACGAAAACCAGTTTCTGATCGACGGCACGAACTTCACATGCCCGTGCAATGGCATTGCGCGAGCCGAGCCTGGCGTGGACTTCATTCAGGAAGTGCAGATCCAGTCCGTGGGTGCGTCAGCGGAGTTCGGCGGCGTGCAAGGAGCCGTCGTCAACGTCATCACGCGGCAGGGAGGAGAGCGCCTTCTTTACGATGCGGCTTACTACGGGCAGCCGTCCTCGTTGACCAGCCAACCCGTGCATCGTCCCTCCGGGGGAGGGGGCCCGGTCAGCGGATACGAGCGCGACAAATACCGCGACTTCACCACGAATGTGGGCGGACCGGTGAGGCGCAACCGGCTGTGGTTCTTCGCGGGATATCAGTATCTGCGCGACTACGACAGCCAGCCTGGCACCACCCCGACCCAGCCGAGGACGTACGAGCAGGACAAGATCTTCGGCAAACTGACCTGGCAGCTCGCACCGGGGTGGCAGCTGATGCAAAGCGTTCACGATGAGTTCTGGGTCAATCCCGAACAGCCGACGTTTGCGAGGCCGTTCGACACGACGCTGCGCTTGCACGCCTCGGTTCCGGCGGTGACCTTCGGTCATCTGACGCACGCATCGTCGTCGAATACCGTCTGGGACGCGCGCGTCGGCAGGTTCGTCTATTCGCGCGACGACGACCCGAGCAACGGTATTCGGACGATAGCCGGCCATACGGACACAGGGACGGCCATTGCCAGCGGTGCGCCGCAGCAATTCGGCGCGCTGACACTCATCCGCACCACGGCGAAGGCGACGGTCAGCAACTTCCGTTCGGGATGGTTCGGCGATCACCAGTCGAAAATGGGGGTGCAGTTCGAGCGGGGCGAACATCGCTCTCCGAGCATCGTTCCGACCGGCGTGCGGTTCGTGGACAACAACGGCCGGCCCGTCCAGTCAATCTCGACCGCGCCGTCGAACTCAGGCGGTGTCTCCATCACGGCGTCCGGGTTCATCAGCGATGGTCTGACGCTGGGCGATCGCACGACCATCAGCGCGGGTCTCCGGTTCGATCACAGCCGCGCGATCAGTCAGGATCTCCATGCCGTCGATCTCGACGGGCAGGAGACTGACGAAGTGATTGGCGGACTCGGGCTGCTCTACACCTGGAACGTGTGGTCGCCTCGCCTGGGAGTCACCACCAGGCTCACCGCCGATGGCCGGACCATGATGCGGGCCAGCTACGGACGTTTCAGCCAAGGCGTGCTCACCGGCGAGATCGGACTCTTTCACCCCGCGGTTGCTCCGATCACCACGAGAGCCTTCGATGCCGCGGCCAACGGGTACACGCGCGTCGTATCGGTTCTCGACAACCAGGTGAACCTCGTGCCCGATCGGCATACACGTGCGCCTCGTACCGATGAGTACTCCGCCGGTATCGATCGCGAAGTCGGCCGTCAGACGGCGGTCGGCTTGGCGTACGTTCACAAGAGGGGCGCCAACTTCATTGGCTGGTCCGATGTGGCGGGCCAGTATCGCGAAAATCCTCAACTGATGCCGGACGGGCAGACGCTGACGGTGTTCAATCTCGTCACGCCGGCGGCGGATCGGCGCTTTCTGCTGACGAATCAGGATGACTACTCGATGACGTACCACGGCCTCGTCATGGTGGCCAAGAAGAGGCGGTCGCAAGGCTGGGAGGCATCGGGCTCGTACACGTGGTCGCGGACAACTGGTTTGCAGGCGTCGAGCGGCGCCCTGGCGGCAGGGGCTCAGGCCAGTACGGTCGCTCCTCCGCCGGCGCCACAAGGCGTGACCTTCGGTCGCGATCCGAACGATCTCACGAACGCCAGCGGGCGGCTTCCCAACGATCGTCCGCATGTGTTCCGGACGATGGGAAGCGTGGACATCCCAAGAACAGGAATCGCGCTTGCGGCCAACATGCAGTACTTCAGCGGCAAGCCGTGGAACGCGTCCGCGGTCGTGGCGACCACTCAGAATCTTCAGCAGCGGATTCTGCTCGAGCCGCGCGGCACGCGCCGCCTCTCATCGCAGACGCTGCTCGACGTCCGCGTGTCCAAGACCATCACGATCGGCGGCCTGGGCCGAGTCGAGCTGCTCATGGACGTCCTCAATGCCTTGAACGAGACCGCGGAGGAAGGGCTGGCCACGGACAATCTGTCCAGCGCGACGTTCGGTCAGGCGACATCGTTCGTCGATCCGCGGCGGGCGATGTTCGGGGCGCGGGTGAATCTCGGCGGGTGGTAACCACGACGGGTGTCTCGGTTCCAGTGAAGCGGGCTGCGAGTGCGAGGGACTATCTCCGCGAAGGCTCCGGTGGTTCGCCCTCTCTTCAGCGAAGGCGGAAGCGTCGCACCTCCACACGCGAACCTCGCATAAGCTAGTGCGAGGATGAGACTCGTCTTCGAACAGATTCGTGTGGGGGGAGACCGGAACTTCGGCTACCTGCTGGGCGATCGAGAGGCGAAGGAGGCGGTGCTAATCGATCCGTCCTACTCGCCGGAGGTTCTCGTCGAGCGCGCTGCGGAACAGCAGCTGCGCGTCACCTGCATCGTCAATACGCACGGCCATCCCGACCACATCAACGGCAATGCGAAGGCAGGCGAGGCGACGGGCGCGCCGATTGCCGGCCACCGCTTGCTGCCGACATCGCCGGATATCACGCTTGCCGAGGGCAGTGAACTCGCACTTGGCGCGTTACGGCTCCGATTCCTGGAGGTACCGGGACACGCGGCCGATCATCTGGTCATCTATGAGACCACTCACGATCTCCTGATCACGGGCGATCTTCTGTTCGTGGGAAAGGTTGGGGGGACGAAGACCGAGGGCGATGCGCGCACCGAGTGGAAGAGCCTTCAACATGTGCTCGCGTCGGTGCCGGACACCGCAACCGTGTGGCCCGGTCATGACTACGGCATCCGCCCCAGCTCGACGATCGGCCTCGAGAAGAAGACGAACCCGTTTCTCCTGTGCGAAGACGAGGAGGCGTTCGTGAAGTTGAAGGCGGGCTGGGCCGACTTCAAGAAACAGTACGGTTTGAAATAGTCGGATGTGAGTTGCCTACTTCGGCAAGTCGATCAGCACGATATCGGAGTTCTCGCGCTGGCGGTCGAACACAATCTGCTTGCCGTCCGGCGTCACGTCGAAGACGTGTAACGAGTCCCCGCTCTTGAAGTGGGTGAATTGCCGCGTGGTCTTCGCGGTGAGATCGAACAGCCAGAAATCGCGTGATGCACCGATCGGCAGGTACAACAGACTCCTGCTATCGGGCAGGAAGCGATAGCCGCCCCGGTTGACCTGGATATCCGTCAGATCGACCGGCGTGCCCTCCGGCCGTACGGCCAGCAGCGCGCTTTGTCCGGCAACCAGCGCGCCGGAATAGACGATGAGGGTGCCGTCCGGCGACCAGACCGGGTTGACGGCGTCACCGCTGACGAGGCGGACCGGTTTACCGCCGTCGAGAGGGATCTTGAACAGGCCCTGGCCCTGAGCATCTTCTCCGCCCGCGACAATCCAGGCCCCGTCGGGTGACCAGTCGACGGTGCCCTGGCCGGATGCCCCCCTGACATCGAGGTCCGGCGCCAGCGTCCTCATGTTGGTGCCGTCCGCCGACATGACGGTCAGCTTCCGCCGGCGCTCGCGTCTGACCACGACCGCCACGTTACGCCCGTCACGTGAAATCGCAGCCGGCTCCGACAACGCTCCGTCGGCGCCGCTCCAGACTTCCGTCGCGCCTCCCTCGTCGGCCCGCCACAATCCGTCGCCGCTGCCTTGCGACGACAGATAGAACAACGACGTTCCGCCAAACCGGGGCGCGAGCGCCCGGACAGTGGGCACGGCGTATGGCTCGACCGCGGTGTCATCCACCCGTCCCTCTACGATAGGCACACGCCACAGGTTGGCGGTCGGGTTGCGGACGCTGGCGACGACGCGCTGTCCGTTGGCGCTCGCCGACACCGACGTGTACTGCTCCAGTCCCGATGTCACCCGGCGACTCACGCCGCTGGCCATGTCGAGATTCCAGAGCCAGGGTCCCGATCCGTCTTCTGCTTCGCCGACGAACAGCAGTGTTTGCGTGGTCAGCGCCGCCACTCGCGTGAGGGCGCCGTGTGGCTCCGTGAGCTGCTGCGGCGCGCCGCCCGACGGCCGCGCGCGCCAGACGCTCATCTCCTCGGTGGGATCCACGCCGTGCAGAAAATAAATCCACTGCCCGTCCGGGCCCCAGACGGGGTTGTGATTGTGCACACCGCTGGCGAGAAACCTCTCGGCGGCGCTCTTGGGATCGAGCAGTCTGTGCGCGTCCGCACCGGTGCGATCGGCAATCGACAAGGGATCGCCGCCGCCATTGGTAAAAAACACGATGCGCGTGCCGTCGGCGGACCATGAAGGCGCTTCGGCCCCTTCCCCCAGGAATGGGCGCGGCGGTCCGCCAATCAATGGCATCAGCAGCTTCGGCTCGGTCTGTGGTGCACCTCGCGTCGGTCGTTGTCCGCGCGACTCAGGAGGGTTGAACCAGATTTCCGACCCGTCACCAGAGAAACCGAGCGCCCGAATGAGCCGGTTCGGCGAGTCCAGCGGTGGCATGTCCTTCGTGAGATTCAGGAATCGTCCGGTTCCCACCTGACTCAACCAGATGTCGTACTTGCCCTCGCGGTCCGCGATGAATGTGACGAATCGCCCGTCAGGGGAGATCGCCGCGTCGCTTTCGGTGCCCTCCCAGTCGGTGAAACGTGAAAACTGCGCATGGGAAAGGACATTCTCGGGGAGCTCGGCAGGCCGGCGCGCCTCGCGGACGGCCACCGCCGCGGCCAGCGCGGCCAGCGCGACCCAAGGCAGCCAACGCGTGAGCGATGCCCGCTTGGCCGGCGCGGCCGGCGCGGAAAATCCTGGCTCGTCGATGCCGTCGATCTCGAACCTGACATCGCCGATGTCCCGGAGTCGTTCCCTGGCATCCTTTGCCAGACAGCGGCGAAGAAGGCGCTGAATGGGTAACGGTGTGGTGGGCGGGAGGCGCGACCAGTCTGGTTCGCGCTCCAGAATCTTTCCAATGGTGTCGGAGACCGTCTCACCATCGAAGGCCAGGCGTCCGGTGAGCATTTCGTAGAGGACGCATCCGAAGGCCCAGATGTCGGTGCGCTTGTCGAGGGTTTTCCCGCGCGTCTGCTCGGGGCTCATGTAGGCAGCCGTGCCCAGCAGGGCGCCGTCGCGCCGGGCACTCTGTGTGATGAGCGCGCCCTGGGTGAGATCGGGCGCCGAAGCGCTGGTGGCTTTGGCCAGACCAAAGTCCAGCACTTTGACCACGCCATCCGGCGTGACCTTGATGTTGGCCGGCTTCAAATCGCGATGGATGATGCCCTTTTCGTGGGCGACTTCGAGGGCGTCGACGATCTGTCCCGCGATGGTCAGCGCCGTGCGCAACGGCAGCCCGGCGCCTGCTGCCGACGCCGCGGCATCGGTCAGCGTATCCGCCAGCGTCCGTCCTTCGACCAGCTCGAGAATCAGAAAGCGAATCCCGTCCGATTCCTCGACGCCGTAGATGGCGCAGATGTTGGGATGATTGAGCGCGGCGAGCATGCGCGCCTCGCGCTCGAAGCGCGCGAGACGGTCTGGATCGCTCGTGAAGGCGCGCGGAAGAATCTTGATGGCAACATCGCGCCCGAGCTTCGTGTCACGCGCGCGGTACACCTCGCCCATGCCCCCGGCGCCAAGCAGCGACTGCAGGTGATACCCACCCATGCGCCGGTCCGTCATGACGGGCATCATGTGGGCGACGATCTGCGCGCCGTTCGGGAATGCCGGGTCCGCCAAGAACCCATCGTTTGACACCGGCTCGTTCAAGAGAGACTCGACCTCGACCCGCAGCGTCTCATCACCGCGGCAGGCGCGTGCGAGAAACGCCGCACGATCGGCGGCGGGTTGCGCGCGCGCGGCGTGATAGAGCTCCTCGATCCGATGCCAGCGTTCAGGCGTCATGGTGGCGATCGTCGCGCATTTCACGCTGGAGCCAGGCCTTGGCCAGCCGCCAGTCGCGCATGACCGTGTGAGGCGATACTTTCAACACCGCGGCGGTCTCCTCGACGCTCAGGCCCCCGAAGAACCGCAGCTCGATGACCCGGCTCTTTCGTTCATCGAAGGCCGCCAGGGCCTCGAGCGCGTCGTTGATGGCCACGAAGTCGTGGTCGGGCTCGTGGCGCACGAGGAGCGCTTCATCGAACGAAACCTTGACGGCATCGCCGCCGCGCTTCTGGTACAGCCGGGCCCGCGCATGATCAACGAGGATGTGACGCATCACCCGGGCGGAAACGGCGAGAAAGTGCGCCCTGTCCTGCCATGACACATCCTTGGCGTCGACCAGACGCAGATACGCTTCGTTGACCAGCGCCGTGGCCTGGAGACTGTGACCCACTCGTTCGCCGACCAGACACCGCCGCGCAATCTGGTGCAGCTCCCGATGAACGAGCGGTATCAGTCGGTCGAGGGCGGCCTCATCGCCCTGGCCCCACGCAAGCAAAAGTCCGGTGACTTTGGTGGGTGGATCAGGAATGGAGCATTGTATCGCGTTGCAGGCTGGCAGCCTGAATCACCCGCCGGCACGAGGCACTCGGCCCTAGCACCCTCACCAGGCACTCGGCACAGCACTAGGCACCCGGCACTAGGCACGAGGCACTCCTTACTGAGGCGTGATCGCCCTCAGTTCAGTAATGACCGCGTGTGAGAGCTGCCACCCGTCCGGCGTTTTCCTCCAGGTCATGGACACATCGCGGCTCTCGACGTCCTCCGTGCTTCCCGATGCGGCGGCCCGGCGCACGGTCGCCGTGGTCTTGACGGTCGCGACGAGCTCGCCCGCTGGCTGCTCCTCGACCGTGATGGCGATGTCGCCGAGGCTGACCGTGAGGCCGGGAAGCGACGCGATCCGGCCGGCGACGCCGACGACAATGTCGCGGCCGTCGAGACGCTGGTCCAGCCCTTCGGCCTCGATGACGATGTCGAGCGTAAGGTGCTTGGCGAGCCGTGCGGAGCGCATCACGCGGTCGATGTCGGCCTCGGTCGGCGGTACGGTCAACGTGTCCGCGATGTCCCGGCACGCGGCGCGAATCCTTCGCTCGTCGGTGGGGAAGAACCACCACACGACAGCCGCAAGCAGCACGATGAGGATGACAAAGGACCAGCGGCGCACAGGGTCAGGGTTCCGCGTGAGCGATCAATGGTCAGCGTTCAGCCGCGAGTCGCAGCCGCGACACGATCTGCCCGCCGCGAGCGGCGAGCTGCCAGCCGCCAGCTGCGAGCTGCCGAAATTTGTCTTAGGATAAAGCGCCATGGCGTATTTCGACGATCCGTCCGAGGGAACTGCGCCGGAGCCTAACAGCCGATGGCCCATTATGCTTGCTGGCGCGGCTGCCGGCTTTGCGATCGTGACCGCGGTGTGGTGGTTTACCCGGCCCGCCCCTGTTGCTCGTGAGGCGCCGCCTGCGCAGGTCGAACGGCGTCCGGTCGAACCGGAACGGGCGGCTCCAGCCGCGCCCGCCGGGGCGGCCCGCACCACACCAGCGCCCCGCGAGCCGCGGGCACGTGCGCGGTCGGCTCCAGAACCCGCCGCGCCGGCAGCCGTCGACACGCCTGCCGTCGTGACTCCGGCGCGCGAGCTGACGGTCGATGTCGATGTCGAAGGCGCCATGGTGTTCCTCGACCGAAAATTTCTTGGCACCGCGCCCATCAGGACGAGCGATGTCGCGGAGGGCGCTCACCAGCTGAATGTGTCGGCGCAGGGCTTCGATGGTGTGGCGCGCTCGATCGATGTTGCCGAATCGGGTCCGACTGCGGTCACGATCCGGCTGAAGGAAGTACGGCTCAACGAAGCCGTCGACGTCGTGCACAAGCACGGCGTGGGATCTTGCCAGGGCAGGCTGACCGCTGATTTGGCCGGCCTCAAGTACGTGCCTCAATCGGGCGACGATGGTTTCACGGTGCCGCTCGATGCCATCGCGAGCTTCGACATCGACTACATGAAGAAGAACCTCCGCATCAGAAACAAGGGTGGCAAGACGTGGAACTTCGAATCGCCCACCGGCAGCGCCGATCCGCTGTTTGTGTTCCATCGCGACGTCTCGAAGGCCCGTACCCGGCTCGCATCACCCACGCAGTGACGCATGGAGTCACGAGCCGGCGGCCGCGGCCGTCGTCCTCCGCCAACCTGGGTTTCGAACGGACACGCTGCCGTCAAGCCCGGCCGGCCGTCGAAAAAACATTCATCGTTGAGATCGCGGAAATCGCCAACGCATAAGTACACTGCGTTCGGGAGTCAGACATGCCGATTCGTACGCTCCACGTCGGTCTCGGTCCAATCGGGATTGGCGTGGCCCGTCAATGTGCGACACGTGCGGGGTTCAAGATTGTGGGCGCCGTCGACATCGATCCGGACAAGATCGACCGGGATCTGGGAACATTCCTCAACCTCGGCAAAAAACTGCGCGTGCCCGTGATGGGCGACATCACCAAGGCCATCAAGGCTACGAAGCCTGACGTCGCGGTGCTGTGCACGAGCTCCGCGCTGTCGAAGGTCGTGCCCCAGATTGAGGAAATTCTGAAGCGCAAGGTCCCGATCGTCTCGACGACGGAGGAATTGGCGTATCCGACCGGCAAGAACCGGAAGATCGCCAAGCGGCTCGATCAGATAGCGCGCAAGGCCAAAGTGGCCGTTCTCGGGACCGGGGTGAACCCCGGCTTCACAATGGATGCGCTCCCGATCACGCTCAGCGGTGTATGCGAGTCGGTAACGGCGATCCATATCGAGCGCATCCAGGACGCGAGCAGCCGGCGGCTGCCCTTCCAGCAAAAGATCGGCGCCGGCCTGACGGCTGAACAATTCCAGAAGCGGGTCGAGACCGGTACCGTGCGGCACGTCGGACTTGCCGAGTCGATTTCGATGATTGCGGACGCATTTGGTTGGAAGCTCGACCGCGTGACGGACGAGATCCGGCCGAAGATCGCCGACGCGCGCGTCGCCAGCGAGTATCTGACGGTCGAAAAGGGACTTGTCTGCGGTCTGATCCAGGACGGCAAGGGTTTCGTGGAGGGGCAGCCGATCATCACTCTTTACATGGAGGCCTATCTCGGCGCGCCCGAATCGTTCGACTCGGTGAAAATCGACGGTAACCCACCGCTGCACATGAGAATCCTCGGCGGCGTGCATGGCGATATCGCGACGACCTCGATCACCGTCAACTCCATTCCGAAAGTTCTGGCCGCACCGCCAGGTCTGCGGACCATGCGCGACATGGTGATTCCGGGCTGGTGGAGCGGGAAGTAGCTCGAGTCCAGACCTTCGCGATCCGCCTTCAGCTCCTCGGCCGTGACGGTCTACACGTAGCCTGCAAAGGCTACGCGTGGCTGGTTGCGAGCGTCGTACGCGCGCGCCACCGCGCCTTTCGTCACGCGCAGATGGCCGCTGAAACCAGATTCACAGCCACCCATCCCCACGACACGCAGCGCTCGTGGCCGGGGGCCCTACGCGAAGGGCTGACGCGGTTCAGCTCGCAGCGTTTGAGCCGTCTCCAAGCGGAGTGGGCCGATAGCCGCGGCCTTTCTGGAGGGATGCCGTCACTGTGATGACCCGTGGTTCTGTTGGTTCGGGGTCCGAAGCACATCCAATACCGGCTGGTTCTCGTAGAACCAGTCAGGACCGGATATACGCGATCCCAGGGGCCAGGCGAGGGAGTGGCCGGAACGTCTCGACACAAGCTGTTTGGTTTTTCACGCTAAGACCCTATGTCCTGGTTGTGGATCGCCATTGTTGGAGCCGTGCTCGGGCGCAGCGACGAGCTCGAGGCACGCGAAGCTGACGGCGATGAAGATCTCGCGCGACGGCTGGCACTGCATGATGCAGAGGCATTCGCGATGCTCTACGACCGTCACGGCCGTTCACTGTTCTCGCTTGCGTTCCGCATTCTGGGTGATCAGGCGGAGGCCGAAGACGTCGTGCAGGATGTGTTCACCCAGGCCTGGCGTCAGGCGGAGCGCTACGACCCGCGCCGGGGCCACCCCGTGGCGTGGTTGCTGAATATCGCGCGAAGCCGGGCGATCGACCAGCTGCGCCGCCGCCGGCATCTCGCGCCGATCGAGGATGGCAACGTGGCAGAACGGTTGTCGGTGTTGCCGGGATTCGACGTGGCCGCGGTGACAGCGGACGACATCAACGCCGTGCGCCACGCGCTTGCCGCCCTGCCGTCGCTCCAGCGCACCGCCATCGAGCTTGCCTATTACGAAGGTCTGTCGCAAACCGAAATTGCCGAGCGGCTCGAACAGCCACTCGGTACCGTGAAGACGCGTGTCCGGCTTGGCCTCCTCAAGCTGCGCGAAGCGATGACGGGAGGCCGCGCATGACGTCCACGACCCACGACAACCTTCGCGAGGATGCGGGGCTGTATGTGCTCGGTGCGCTGGATCCGAGTGCGAAGGCGCTCTTTGAAGCCCACCTCGACCAGTGTCGCGACTGCCGCGCGGAAACTGTCGATCTGATGCCGGTGGTGACGGGTCTTGCCGCGGCAACGCCGCAGGTCTCGCCGTCGCCTGCCTTGCGAGAACGCATCCTGGCGATTGCACGGGGGACGATCGAACCATCGGGCGCGCGGCCCCTGCCGGCAGCGGCAAGGAGGACCTCGTCGAACACGGCGATGTGGGGGTGGCTCGCGGCCGCCGCATCGTTTGTCGCCTGCATTGCGCTGGGCGCGTATGCGATGCAGCTCCAGGCGCGGGTCGACAGCCTGAACGCGCGACTCGCGACCGCCGAGCAGACGCTGTCCGCGATGCGCTCCGAGGTTGTCGAGGCGAGGCGTACGCTGGGCGCTGCCGAGTCCAACATCCAGATTCTGCTCGCCCCGGACTTGCGTCGCGTACCCCTTCAGGGCCAGCCGCCGTCGCAGGCGGCCGAAGGCCATGCTTTCTACAGTCCTTCGACCGGGCTCCTGTTCACGGCATCGAATCTCCCGCCGTTGCCCGCCGGCCGCTCGTTTCAGCTGTGGGTCGTCACCGCGCGGGCCCCTGTGAGCGCGGGCCTGCTCGTGCCCGATCCACGCGGCGCGGTCACAACCACGCTTCCGCCGCCGCCGACCAGCGACGCACCCGTCGCGTTTGCCGTCACCATCGAGCCCGCCGGAGGTGTGCCTGCACCCACCGGCGAGAAGGTACTGGTCGGGCTCGTGGGCCACTGAGGCCGTCGATGGCAGGTTAGAGGGTAGACTCTAACCTTTGCCCATCGAGGCCAGCCATGTTTTCAGCATCGACGTACATCGGCAGACGGCGGCGGCTTGCGGCCGACCTCCGCTCGGGGCTCGCTCTGTTTCTTGGCCACAGCGAGGCGCCGATGAACTTTCGGGACAATCTGTATCCGTTCCGGCAGGACGGCTCGTTCCTGTATTTCTTCGGCCTCGATCGCGCTGATGTCGCGGGGGTCATCGACGTCGACGAGCAGCGTGAGACGATCTACGGAGACGAGCTCACGATCGATGATGTGATCTGGACGGGTCCGCAACGCACCATAGCGGAACAGGCAGCGCTGGTCGGCGTCACCGAAACCGGGCCTGTTGCGGCCCTGGCCGAGACGCTCACCAAGGCGATTCGCGCCGGCCGCCGAATCCACTTTCTGCCGCCCTATCGCGCCGAAATCGGCTTGTCTCTGGAATTTCTCCTCGGCATCCGCCCGGAACGTGCCCAGGCCTTTACCTCGATCGATTTGATCAAGGCGGTGATCGCGCAGCGATCGATCAAGTCGCAGGAGGAGATCGACGATCTGACCAGGGCGCTCGAGATCACGCACGACATGCACGTGCTGGCGATGCGCACGGCCCGGCCAGGCGTGTACGAGCGGGAGGTGGCGGGCGCGATGGAAGGTCTCGCGCTGGCACGCGGCGGACGGCTGTCATTTTCGGTAATCTTTTCGGTTCACGGCGAAATCCTGCACAACCATTCGCATCACCATCGCATGGAGTCAGGGCAGCTGGCGGTGAACGATTCGGGCGCCGAAACGCCGTCGCACTACGCCGGCGACATCACGCGCACGATTCCCATTGGCGGTACGTTCCAGGGTGTTCAGCGGGATTTGTATCAGGCGGTCCTTCGCGCGCAACAACGTGCGATCGAGGCCATCCGTCCGGGCGTGCGGTACAAGGACATCCACCTGAGCGCGGCGCGCAGCCTCGTGCAGGATCTGACGGCGCTCGGCTGCATGCGTGGCGATCCCGACGCCGCCGTGGCGGCCGGGGCTCACGCGTTGTTCTTTCCGCACGGGCTCGGGCACATGCTCGGCCTCGATGTGCACGACATGGAGAGTCTCGGTGAAGACCATGTGGGCTACGACGAGACCGTGCATCGCAGCGCGCAATTCGGTCTGAAATCACTGCGGCTCGCGCGCGCGCTGCAGCCGGGGTTCGTGGTGACCGTCGAGCCGGGCCTATATTTCATTCCGGGCCTGATCGATCAGTGGAAGGCGGAGCGGCGGCTGACCGAATTCATCAGCTACGAAAAAGTCGAATCCTTCCGCGGCGCCGGTGGCATCCGGATCGAGGACAACGTCGTTGTCACCGAGAGCGGTGGCCGCGTGCTGGGCCCCGCGATTCCCAAAGCCGTCGACGACGTCGAGGCGCTCGCGCGCTGAGTACAAAAATCAGGCCGGCCTGGTGAGGCCGGCCTGCGTCGCAACGGAACTGGACCCGCAGTAGGGGCCGGTCTTCAGGCCGGACCCGCCCTGCTTCATCTATCCGCGATCTGACAAGGTCAGGAACAGGTGTCCGCCACGCCGATTGACCAGCATGCGGACCGGCTTGTCCGAGCTAGCCGCTTCCAGCGCTGATTTGACCGCGCCGACGTTAGCCACATCCTTGCCATTGATTTGTTCGATGACGTCGCCGCTCTGGACGCCGGCCTCTGCTGCCGGGCCATCCGGATCGACGTCGCTGACCAGCACGCCCGTATCGGTCGAGATACCGAGCTGCTTTGCCGCGTCCGGCGTCAGTGGCTCGATCATCATGCCGAAGCGCCCCTTCTCGTTCGAAGGTTTCCCGCTCTCGCTTTCCGCCTTCTCGCTCGGCAGCTCCGCGAGGTTGGCCTTCATCTCGCGTTCGCGGCCATCACGCCACACCTTCAACGACACGTTGCTGCCGGGTTCTAGTCGTGCCACGAGGTTTCGCAGACTGTTGCTCGAGTCGACCGCCTGGCCGTTCAAGGCCAGGATGACGTCGCCACGCTCGATGCCGCTGTGCGACGCCGGACCATCCTTCTTGACGTCGGTGACGATCGCGCCCTGTGTCTGCGAGAGTCCCACGCTCTTGGCGAGCTCCGGATTGAGCGCCTGAACGGTAACGCCGAGCATCCCGCGGCGCACGCTGCCCTTGGTGATCAGCTGCGTCATGACGTTCTGCGCCATGTTCGACGGAATCGCGAAGCCGATGCCGATGTTGTAGCCCACGGGGGAGAGAATCTGCGAGTTGATGCCGATCAGCTCACCACGCAGGTTGACGAGCGCACCGCCCGAGTTGCCCTGGTTGATGGGCGCATCGGTCTGGATGAAGTCCTCGAATGCGCCGTCGGCGGCCTGCGTTGCCCGGCCCTTGCCGCTGATGATGCCCATCGTCACGGTCTGCCCGACGCCGAGCGGATTGCCAACCGCGAGGACCACGTCGCCGACGCGCGAAACGTCGGAGTCACCCAGCGGAAGCGTTGCCAGCCCCTTGGACGCAATCCTCAACACGGCGAGGTCGGAGGGGCGATCGACGCCGACGACCTGCGCTTCGAAGCTCCGTCCGTCGGTGAAATCCACGCGCACCTTGTCGGCACCGTCGACGACATGGTTGTTGGTCAGGATGTATCCGTCTTCACGCACGACAACTCCCGATCCGAGTCCCGCCTGACGACGAGGCGCTTGCCGGCCCTCGAAGTCGCCGCCGCCTTCGCCGCGGCCGAAGAACCGTCGGAACAGGTCATCGCTGTCCGGCGTCATCTGGGTCTGATGCACGGTCCGCGTGGACCGCACGGTCACAACCGCCGGCGCCACATGACTGACCAGGTCCGCATACGACTCGACCACGCCCGTGCGCGACATCGTCACAACGGGGGCCGCAACCGCGGACTTGCCCTCGGCCGCAAGCGGACTGTGCGCGCCGTACGTTCCCACGAACAAGGCCATGACCGCGGCGCCGGCCGTAGACCCGATTCCAAAGTTCAGCCATCGCCTGAAGCGCATGGTTTCACGTCGTTCAGTCATTTCCGCATCTCTCCTTGGATCGTGCCCCGCCGGGATTTCCGGCGCGGGTGTCCTTTAGCTAAGACGCAGGAACGCCTTACATGGGCGTTTCAGGAGGATTACATTGGTGAAATGAGTAGGGTCGGGGGCTCGGAACTGGGCGTGCGGGACTCAGCGCCGGGACCCGCCGGCAGGCAATCGAGCACGAGGCACAGCTCCAGGCACCGCATGAGGCACACACCAGGCACCGCCCTACGGACTTGGCACAGCACTAGACACGGCACTAGGCACAACACCAGGCACTTAGGCCCCTGGCACCCGGCACTTTGTTATGCGGCCGTTGCGGTGATGTCCGTGGCGGTCCCGACGGGCAGGATCAGGGCGAACTCGCTGCCTTCGCCCACCTCCGACTGGACGGCGACCTGGCCGCCGTGTGCCTCGACGATAGCCTTCACCAGGCTGAGCCCGAGACCGAGTCCGCGTTCGGACCGGCTGGTATCGCCGCGGAAAAGGCGCTCCCAGATCCTCGCGAGATCGGGCTCGGGAATACCCACACCGGTGTCGCGCACGGTGACGATGAGACGATCGGCCTCGGCGCGCGCGGTGACGTCGACGCGGCCGCCGCTCGGCGTGTATTTGAGCGCGTTGTCGATCAGATTGGCGAGTACCTGTCGAAGCCGCGCCCGATCGGCTTGAAGGAAGAGCGCGGGCGGTACGTGTGTTTCGAGCGCGATCCGCTTGTCTTCCGCGAGATCGGCGTAGAGATCGCACGCTTCGCGTACCACGTCGGCGAGTACGACCCGCTGCCGGACCAGCTTCATCGTGCCGGTCTCCGCCTCGGAAATATCCATGAGCGTCGTCAGCATGCCGGCCACGCGCTCGGTCTCCTCGAGGGCTCGCACGAGCGCCTCGCGCGCCACGGCCGGACTGGTGGAGTCGAGCCCGGACTCGATCATGCTGCGCAGCCGCATCAGCGGCGTGCGCAAATCGTGCGCGACGTTGTCGAGCGCGCCGCGCATGCCCGCGACCAGCGCCTGAATGCGATCGAGCATCCCGTTGACGAGCAATCCGAGCTCGTTCAGCGCATCGCCGGTTTCGCGCACCGTGACACGCGAATCGAGCCGTCCCGTCTGGACGATCGTGCGTACCGTTGCCGTCAGGTCGCGGACCGGCGTCAGACCGATGGACGTCAGGAGCGAACCGCCGAGCACGGCGATCAGGAAGATACAGAGAAAGACGAGCAGCACGCGCGATCGGAAATGCTGGAGCAATTCATCGCGTGCCTCGGAGCTGCGCCCTACCTGAAAGAGCGTGCCGTCGGGCAGGCGCGCCGACGCGACTTCCAGGACCGCCGCTTCGCGCCGGCCCGTGAACGTGAACCAGGAAAGGGCCGATCGGCGGTCTGCCGGACCGAGCTTGGAGAGATCGAAATTGCTCCAGTCCGCGGGAACGTTGAAGAAGATGGCTTCCGCGTCGGCGTTCAGGACGCGGACGAAGAGCCGGTCGTGACGTCCTTCGAGGCGATCGATCGAGATGGCGCGGTTCAATCCCGAGATGCCCGCAATCCGGTATTCGTTGGCGTAGCGCTCGAGCGTCGAACGAATCACCTCGTGATCGCGGGTGCGCAGCGATTGCGCGAGCAGCAGGTAGGTGAGCCCCACGAGGGCAACGCCGCTGGCCACGAACATGATGGCGTACCAGAGCGCCAGGCGGAACGGCAGCGCGTACCGGATGCGGTCAGGCCATCTTGAGGACATAGCCAATGCCTCGCACCGTGTGCAGCAGCTTCAGATCGAAGTTCTTGTCGATCTTCTCGCGAAGCCGGAACACCAGCACGTCCACGACGTTGGTGCCGGGATCGAAGCTGTAATCCCACACCGCGGACAGAATCATCGTCTTCGAGACGACCTTGCCGGCGTGACGCATCAGGTATTCGAGCAGTGAGAATTCGCGGGGCCGAAGCTCGATGGACGTCCCGCCGCGTTCCACACGGCGCGTGATGCGGTCCAGCGTCAGGTCACCCACGACCAGGCGGGTCGGCTCGGGCGAGCCGCTCGCCCGGCGCGTGATGGCCTGTATCCGGGCGAGCAGTTCGGGAAACGCGAACGGCTTGGTGAGGTAGTCATCGCCGCCGGTTTGCAAGCCCTGCACGCGATCGTCGACCGATCGCCGCGCACTCAGAAACAGGACGGGCGTGCCAATCTGCGCCCGCCTGAGCGCCGCAACCAGACTCAACCCGTCCAGCCGCGGCAGCATCACGTCGACGATGGCCGCGTCGTACGAAGTCGTGCGCGCCATTTCGAGGCCGTCGACGCCGTTGTCGGCGCAGTCGACGAGGAACCCTTCCTGTCGCAGACCCCCGGCGACGAAGTCGGCAATGGTCTGATCGTCTTCGACGAGCAGCACGCGCATCTCCTCTATTACCGCTCAGTGCGCACGGATTGTCCAGAGAGGGGCGGGAGCGGGCGTCAGCCTGCGGGCTTCAGGCTTCGGCCTCCGGGCGCCAGGCTTCCGACTTTGGGCCTCAGGCTCTGGGCGTTCAGGCTTCTCGATCGTTCGCCGCCTCCGCTGACGCTGCCGCTGATCATCGGCAGCTCAGAGTCCAAAGCCTGAAGGCCCTGAGCCCAGAGCCGAGGCCCAGAGCCGAAGCCCAGAGCCTGAAGTCCGGAGCCAGAAGCCCGCAGCCTTGACGCCTGGAGCCCGAAGCCCGACGCAGACTACAATTTGCAAGGGAGGACCCATGCGGCATCGCCTTTCCGAGACCTATTCGCGCCTGGCCCTGTTGTCGGCAATCGGCGGGCTCGTTCTGTCGGTCGGTTGTGCGTCCCAGTCTGCGGCGCCTTTCCAGCACATTGGGATCCTAAGCTTAGAATTCCACGTGGACAAGTTGTCGCG
>JADMIO010634545.1_pt1 | contig 22945 bp, 17 predicted proteins | sample 8958161 | NCBI WGS metagenome assembly JADMIO01 (sample SAMN16585339, study PRJNA669376) | soil metagenome | isolation source: Crop rotation soil | place: USA: Cullars Rotation, Alabama | collected 2011 | reverse complement strand
GCGGGTCGCGGCGGACCGCCGTGACGACCATGTCCGATGCGAGGACGCGATCCTCGGACCACTCGACATCGCCGAAGCCGGCGCGAAGGAGCGCGGACTGAATCGTCTGCGAATCGAAGTAGTGCCGGTTCTCCGGCCGCAGTTTTTCCCAGTGGCTGCGCAGATCACGCGCCGCCACGCTGTCGAGCGAGGGCGTGACCACGAGCAGAGCGGCGTCGGGCCGGAGCGCCGCATGCACACGCTCGAGGGCGGTGATGGGGTTCAACGAGTGCTCGAGCTCGGACAGCAGCACGGCCGCGTCGAACTGACCTGCCGGCAGCCCCCCGGCCTCGACGGTCGCAATCGTTTCCCGGCTCACTCGCGCAAAGCCGCTCTGGGCCGCCAGAAACGGATGATTCTCAGGGGCAACAACGAGCAGGCTTGAATAGGAGGCCGCGCGGCGACGGATTGCGCCGATGTACTGATCGATCGCCCGCGCTGGCGGCGCCGGACTCACCGATTGACCCGTGCCGCTCGCGGCCCCCAGCGAACCCGAGGAACCTGCGGACCCCAACCCGCAGTCCGCGCACCGCCGGAACGGCACGCCGTGCCGTTCGAACAGATAGGTTTGATGCTCAGAGCCGCACAGCGGACAGGGACTGGCGGAAGACTTCGATGTGCTCACTCGCCGCTAATGGTACCCGAGAAGGATCCAATATCATGCGGGCGTGCCGGCCCGGACGATTCTTGCGCTCGGTACAACCGTCGCAGTCTCCTTCGTTCTCTATGCCATCGCCGGCCGTTTCCCCGTCCCCGCCTGGGACGATTGGGACTGGCTGACCTGGCTGCTGTCCTCGCCGCCGTCGTTCAGCCGCCTGTTCATCCCCCACAACGAACACGTCATTCCGATCGCGCGACTGCTCGAGTGGCTCCAGTACCGTTTGCAGGGCGCGAACGGCAGTCTCATCTTCTGGATATCGCTCGTGGCGAAACTCGCGACGGGCGGCGTGATCTGGCTCGAGATCGCTCACCGCTGGCCGGCTGAAAAGGCGTGGCGGCAGACCGCCCTAGGCGCGATGCTGCTCACCTTCTTCTGTGCGTGGCAGCTGCACGCCATCGTGCTCACCTCATCCGTGCTGTTTCCCCTGTCGATGTTCTTCGCGGTGCTCGCGATGTCGCTGGCTGTGCGCGATCTCGCCGTAGCCAGCCTGGTCGCGAGCCTCGGCGCCATGCTCACCACCACCAACGGCATCGCCGTGCCGGCGATCGTTGGCGTGCTGGCCGTGCTGCAGCGGAGCTTCAGGCTGGCTGCGGCTCATGCCGTGTTGTTTGCTCTCGGAGTCGCGACCTACGCCATCGTGGCGCTGGGCCCGCACGCCCCGCCGACTCCCGGTGTCATCGCATTCTTCTGCGCGGTCTTCGCGTCGTTCGTAACCTACGCGAGTCCAATCGCGGGCGTCGTAGTCGGCGCACTGCTTGTAGCAGCCGGAATCGCGGTGTCGTGGCGGAACCTGCGGACAGAGCCACAGGTCCCGCGGCTGGAACGCTTCGCAGTCGGCGTGATGGCGTTCTCGCTTGCAAGCGCCCTGATGGTGGCAGCCGGCCGGGCGCGCGAATTCGGCCTGGACTACGCGGCGCAGTCGCGGTATTCCACGTTCGCGACCGCGTACTGGTCGGTGCTCGTTCTTGCGCTCATGAGCACGTATGACGTGAGCAGCGGGCGGCCCTCAGGGCGCTGGACGGGCGGCGGGCCAAGGCCGCGCCGGCTACTGGCGATCGCAGCCGGACTCGTGCTGTTCGGCGTCCACGTCATCAGCGGCGTGATCTGGTTCGGTAAAGCCGACAGCGTAAGAGTCGCGGGCCTTGCCTTGGCGGCGAACGTCAGGGATGACGAGTGGATTCGCACACTCCACGAAACGGTGGACGTGGTGTACCGCGGCCGCGAGCTCGTTGTCGCCGACGGCGACCGGACCATCATCGATCCTGCACTGGGTCAGACGGTGGCATTCCCGGCCTCGACGCCCACATGTGCGGGAGCACTGACCGTAACCCCCGCGCCCCCTGCTCAGAGCAACGCGTTGCGACTCTCAGGGACCGCGAAGGTGGCCTCGGGTACCGGATGGATTCTCGATGCGCGCGGGGTCGTGGTCGGGGTGGCCGGCCGTGCGCCCCTCGCAGCGACGCCGGATCCATCCGGCGCCCAGATCTTCCGCGCCGTGCACGACCGAATAGTCAGGGGCACCCTCTTCAGCCGTGATCTCTGGTTCGGCTTTGCACCGGCCTCCTCTCAATCGCCGCTCATGTTCGTCGCGGTTGACCATGGGCAGGTCGTATGCCGCAGCCCGCTGTAGAATTCCTGCTCCGGGTTTCATGGAAGGGATGAATGGCACAAACGGGTAGCAAGCAGTCCCCGCTCCGCACGGCACTCGCCGGACTCATCGGCAACGTGCTGGAGTGGTTCGACTTCGCGGTGTACGGGTATTTCGCGAGCAACATCGGTCACCAGTTCTTCCCGAAGTCGGATCCGGCCGTACAGACGTTCCTGACGTACGCGACGTTCGCGCTCGGGTTTTTCGCCCGGCCCGTCGGCAGTCTGGTGCTCGGCCGGGTCGGCGACCGCATCGGCCGACGCGCCCTGCTTACTCTCTCGATCGCACTCATGGGCGGCGCCACGCTCATACTTGGTCTGCTTCCAACATACGAATCCATCGGCATCGCCGCACCGGTGCTGCTGATGCTGATGCGCGTCATTCAGGGGTTCTCGCTTGGCGGCGAGTTCACCGGCTCGATGGTCTACACAACCGAGCTGTCCTCTCCGATGATGCGCGGCCTGGTCAGCAGCTCGACCGCGGCAGGCACGACGCTCGGTTTCATCATGGGCTCGGGAACGGCGTGGATCATCAATCACTCCATGCCCGCGGCTGAGGTGAACGCGTGGGGCTGGCGAATTCCATTCGTCGGCAGCATCGTGTTCCTGATTGCCGGCTACCTGCTGCGCCGCGGAATCCATGAGACAGAGGAAGGGCTCAAGGCGATGCAGGCTCGCCCGCCGCTCTTCGCATCTCTCCTCGCCGACTGGCGGCCCATCCTCCAGACGTTCGGCATCGTCGCGATGACGAACGCGGCCTACTACCTGACGTTCACGTACGCCGTTGAGCGCCGGAAGGCCATCGCCCAGGCGGCCAACGACATCAATGCCGATCAATTCCTGCTCGTGAACACGCTGGTGTTGTTCGCAGTGCTGTTTGCCAAGCCTCTGGGTGGCTGGCTCTCTGACAAGACCGGCCGGCGGCGGCTCATGCTCGGCCTGCAGGTGGCGGTCATGGCGCTCATCTACTCAGCCATGCAGTTCATGATCAGCGGGAGCCTGCAGAATTTCGGCATCGGCCAGGTCTTCATGGCGATTCCACTGGGCATGGCGCTGGGCCTTCAGGGCGCGATGGTCGTCGAGATCTTTCCGCTGCGCACGCGCGTGACATCCATGAGCTTCGCGTACAGCCTCACGCTCGCGCTTGCCGGTGGCACGGCGCCACTGGTGGCCACGTGGCTCGTGGAGAAGTTCCAGAGCCCCCTCGCGCCGGTGTACTACATCCTGGCGTACGGCGTGATTGGCCTGTTGATCATGTGGCCGATGAAAGAAACTAACGCGAATCGGCTCGACCAGTAGCGAACGCTTTCATCTTCTCGTCGTCGAACACGCCTTCCCAGCGCGCGACAACCGCGGTGGCAATGCAGTTGCCCATGACGTTCACGGACGTGCGCGCCATGTCGAGGATCTGATCGATCGCGAGCAGGATCGCCGCGCCTTCGAGCGGCAGTTTGAACTGCACGAGCGTGGCGGTGAGTACGACCAGCGCCGCGCGCGGCACGCCGGCGACGCCCTTGCTCGTCACCATCAGCGTCAGCATCATCACCATCTGCTGGCCGAACGTCATCGGCACGCCGAAGAGCTGCGCCACGAAGACGCTCGCCAGCGAGAGATACAGCGTCGTGCCGTCCAGGTTGAAGCTGTAGCCGGTCGGCAGCACGAGCCCGACGATGTTCTTCGGGCAGCCGAACTTCTCCATCACCTCGAGCGCCTTCGGCAGCGCGGCCTCGCTGCTGGCCGTCGTGAAGGCAATCAGGAAGGGCTCCTTGATCGCCCTGAGGAACGTGAAGAACGGCACACGGATCAGCACGGAGGCGCCGCCGATGACGATCAGCACGAACACGATCAGGCCGCCCCACATCAGGAGGACGAGCTTCCCGAGCGTGAACAGAATGCCGATGCCCATCTTGCCGACAGTCGCGGAGATGGCGGCCATGACGCCAATCGGCGCGAATTTCATGACGTAGCCGGTGAACTTGAACATCACCTGCGCGGTGCTCTCGAGAACTTCGGTAACCGCTCTGCCTTTTTCACCCACGGCCGCGAGGCCGACACCGAAGAAGATCGAGAACACGACGACCTGCAGGATGTCGCCGCGCGCCATGGAATCGATCACTGATGTCGGGAACAGGGACACGAGCATGTCCCAGCCCGTGTGTGCCTGAATTGACTGCACCGCTTTCAGGGAATCGACCGACATCGCCGGCGCCTGCACGCCCACACCCGGCTGGAAGAAGTTGACGATGAAGAGGCCGAGGAAAAGCGCGATGGTCGTCGCGACCTCGAAGTAGATGATGGCCTTGAGGCCGATGCGCCCCATCGCCTTGAGATCGCCGGTGCCCGCGATGCCCACCACCAGCGTCGAGAACAGCAGGGGCGCGATGATCATCTTGATCATTCGCAGGAACGTGTCAGCGAGCGGCTTGATTTGCTCCCCAAGGCCGGCCGTGTGCACGCCGTTGGCGTCAGACGACGGGAAGAAATAGCCGATCGCGATGCCGAGCAGCAGACCGATGAAGATCTGCGTCGTGTTGCTGGGCATCCAGCTGCTGGAGGGAGCTGGCGCCGCCGCGGCACCGTCCTTGATTTCGATTTTCACGCGGCGATTCTATCGAACTTCGAACTTCAGACCCGGAACTTCCGCGGAACGGGAAAAAGTGGGCCCCCCAGGATTCGAACCTGGGACCAACCGGTTATGAGCCGGCAGCTCTAACCGCTGAGCTAGGGGCCCGTTCGCTGGGAAGTATCTCAGAGTTGAACTGGTTAGCTGCCGCCGCCGCGTCCGCCGCCACCACCCGGTCCACCGCCGCCAGGTCCGCCGCGACCCGGGCCTTGGGTCTGCGGCAGCCCGGCCTTGCGTTCCTCGCCGACGAGCCGGCTGTTGTTCTGCGCGTTCGGCAGAAAGACCTTCGTCACCAAATCATCGCCAACGTTCACGTCACCGCCCAACAGCTCGGTCATCGAGCCGTCGCTCACGCCGACGCGAACAGAGATTGCCTTCAGCTCCCGCGCGGCTTCATCCCAGCGCCAGACGGTAGCCTTCATATCTGTCTTTGGCATGGGCGCGAAGAGCTCGTCGACGGTCGTGGCGTCCTCGACATCCCCTGCGGCTTTCCTGGCGGTGGTCGCGACCACGCGTTCGGCATCCAGATCGACTTGCCGGACGGTTTCGGTCGGAGGCGACTGCACGCCGAGCGCCGCATAAATCGCTCGTGTGGGCCGGAATTTCAGCGCCTCGTTGGGGATTCGCATGGCCGTCTCGATCGCGGTGGAGACCTCGATGAAGACGTTGGCCGTCATGCCGGGGCGCAACTGAAGATTCTCGTTTTCAACGCGGATCCAGACCGGATACGTGACGACGCCGTTGCTGTTCGACGCATTCAGTCGAACGGTGTCCACGACGCCCTCAAACAACTGCTGGCCGAAGGTGCCGACTTTGAACTTGACGGGCATGCCCGGCCGAACGCGCGCGATGTCGGCTTCGTCCACGCCGGCGGTGAGCCGAAGCGTCTCGAGCGGCGCCGAAAGCAGGAAGAAATTCGGCGTCCGCACGCTGACCGTTACGGTCTGGCCCTTGTCCACGCTCCGGTTGATGACGACACCATCGATAGGTGAATAGATCTTGGTGTAGCTCAGGTTCAGCTTCGCGGCGTTGAGCGCCGCCTCAGACTGCACGAGCTGCTTCTTCGCGGAGAAAATCTGGGTCTCGCGGTTGAGAACGGCGAGGCGTGCCGCATCGACCTGCACCTGATTCTGGAGGTCCTTCGCGAACAGCTCCTGGATTCGCGCGAGCTGCCGCTTCTGGTCGGCCAGCTGCATCTCCTGGGCCTCGATGTCGCCCTTCTGCCGCGCAACGCTGGCTTCCTGGACCTGGACCTGCACGGCGTAGATCTCGGGCTCGATCTCCGCGAGGAGCTCACCCTCCTTCACCACGGAATTGAAGTCGGCGTAGAGCTCTTTGACGACACCTGACACCTGCGCCCCGACGTTCACACGGCGCCGCGGTTCGATGATGCCCATCGCCTGAACCGTTTCCGTAATTGGGCCTCGCGAGACCACCGCGCGGATGATCTTCGGGGGCTCGACAACAACCGTCTCATGATTCGCGTACCAGAGACCGGTCCCGGCAGCCCCGGCAACGGCGACCCAAAACAACAGCTTTCTCATACGGACGAGGTATTTTACGATGCTCACGCTGTGACCGTTACGGACCGGCCCGCACAATCTGATGAACGGGTCACGGCGCTCGATGCCCTCCGGGGCCTGGCCATCGGCGGCATCCTGCTCGCTAACGTCTTTGTGTTCTTCGGGTTGCTGTTCGATCCCGACGGGCGCGTGGCCCATCTGCCCACCGCCAGACTCGATCGCATTGTCGAGTTTGCCGAACACGTCGTGGTCGAGGGCAAGTTCTATTCAATCTTTTCGCTGCTCTTCGGCATCGGATTCGGGCTGCAGCTCGGCCGGCGGGGCGATGCGGCGATCGGCCGGTACCGGAGGCGCCTCGGCATCCTGGCCGGCATCGGCTTCATTCACGCCGTGTTCATCTGGGCGGGCGACATCCTGCTGCTCTACGCGCTGCTCGGATTCACGATGCCGTGGTTTGCGCGGCGCTCGGACGAGTCACTTTTGAAGTGGGTCATCGGCCTGCTCGCCACCCCCACGGTGCTGTACGTCGTCGCCGTCGTTCTGTGGACGGTATTCGGCACACCGCCGGCTGCGCCTGCGGGCGGATCGCCAGCGGATGGCATTCCTCCGGAAATCCTCAAACTGCTCAACGCCGTCGGCACCGGAGGCCTCAAGGACGCCTTCGTGGGCAATCTCATCTTTCTGGTCGGGCGTTGGATGGACCTGTTCGTCACCGTTCGCTTCCCGAAAGTCCTGGGAATGTTCGTGTTGGGTCTCTGGCTTGCGCGTCAGCGCATTCCGATGAACCTGAGCCAGCACCGCCCATTACTGGTGAAATGGCAACGGCTCGGACTCGGCCTGGGTCTGCCGCTGAACCTGGGCGCCGCTTGGGCACTCACGACATGGCCGTACCTGCCGCCTTCCCTCGGCGCGCTCCTTGGTGTGGCCGGACAGGGTGTGGGCTTCCCGCTGCTCGCGCTGGGATATGCGTCAACCGTTGCACTTGCGGTGCTCGGCGCGAATCGATTCGTCAGGATGTTCGAGCCCGTGGGCCGGATGGCGCTGACGAACTACCTGACGCATTCGATCGTCTGTGTGACGCTTTCCTACGGCTTCGGCTTCGGAATGTGGACACGCATCGGCCACCTTCAGGCGTGGGGCATCGCCATCCTCCTCGTTGCACTGCAGATTCCGCTCAGCGCATGGTGGCTGTCGCGTTTCCGTTACGGGCCCGCGGAGTGGGTCTGGCGCCGGCTGACGTACGGCCAGCCGTTGCCGATGCGCGGCCCGTCATGAAAGACTTGGCAGGTTGTCACCAACACTAACCGCCCTGATCGCGCTTCAGTCACTCGACTCGGCCGCTGAAGCCCTTCGGAAGCGGCTCGCCGAGATGCCGGCCGCCGAGCAGGCGATCGCATCCGCGATCGGCACGGCGCGCGCCGCCGTTGACGCGGCCAAGGCGAAGATTCAGGAGAACAACCAGGCACGCCGCGAGCTCGAGAAAAACATCGCGGCAGTCGACACCCGGCTCGCGAAGTTCGACGACCACAAGGCCGCGGTCAAGACCAATCACGAATACACCGCGCTCCTCCACGAGATTGCCACGGCCAAGGCCGACAAGGACTCGATAGAAGAGCGGCTGCTCGTGCTGATGGAAGAGGGCGACGGCCTCGCCGCTGCGCAAAAGTCCGCCGAGCGGGCTCTCGCCGAAGAGTCGGAGCGGGGAAAGACGGCGAAGACCGCCCTCGATGCCGACCGCATCCAGATCGACAAGGAGCTCGCCCGCCTCGCGGACGAACGCGCGCGCGAATCCCGCGAGATCGACACGGCGCTGCTGTCGAAATACGCACAGTTGCTGAAGCAGCGCAAGGGCGTCGCCGTCGCGAAGATGACCGGGGAAATCTGCGAGGCCTGCCACGTCCGTCTGCGTCCGCACTTCACCCAACAGGTGCGACGAAACGACGCGATCATCCAGTGCGACAGCTGCCAGAGAATTCTGTATTACGTGGCGCCGCCGGAAAGCGCCGCGGGCTAGTCCTCCGGTCCGGGACGCCGACGCCACAGCGCAACGACACCGGCCAGGGCGACCAACAGAGTCAAGAGTCTGAAGAACTGGTCACTGATTCCGAACGTCCTGACCAGTGCGCCGGCGATGAATACACCAATGAGGCTGCCCACGGCCAGGCCGATTGCCGGGTACAACACGTACCGATGTTTTGAGGCGTAACGGGCTCCCGCAGCGGCAAGAGCGAGTGCCAGAACAGTCGCTCCGGTGGCGTACCCGAAGACGGGATCGATGCCAAGGAGATCGAAGAACAACCGCCTCGGCACGTGCATCGGGAAGCCCACAGCAGAAAAGGCCCCCAGGACTGTTGTGCCGAGCATGGCCGGAACGAGCCCCTCGTCGAGGGATGTTCCAGAGTTGCTCAGGTCGAGAGGAAGAATCGACGTCAGCGCAGTAACCACCAATGCCGCAATCAGGGCCACCCTGACGCGATGGGCCGGCCACCGGCTGACGACGCCCGCTCCGTACCAGGCGCCACCCGCTGCGGCCGCCGCCACTGCAAGAATGCTGGCGGTGGTGGCGCCGTCGCCAAGACCGAGGTACTGGTAACCGACGTTGTTTGGATCGATCAGCACGTACAGGAGATGTGGCAACGCGATTCCAAGCGCGACCGTGCCGGGAATGAGCGCGATAGGGACGAACCCGGCTATCGCAATCAGGGCATGTTCAGTGGTTCCCAGTGCACCAACCAGCCCGACGACGGCGCCAACCACGAGACCCCGAATCGCGGACAAACCCGTCGGTTGAACCGCTGTTTGCTGTACCGCTGAGCGGTACCAGATGACGCCGAGCCCAATCGCGAGCAGCCCGAGGAATGGCCGCGTCAGCTCCCCCGGAATAGTCACCTCATTCGTGCCGAGGAGCACAAGCCCGAGGAACACGCCAGCCGCGATCGCCCATTTCCAGAAACGGCGAGCGCCCGTGCCGATCGAAGGAGCTACCTTCGAATCCGGCGGCGGTTCCGTGGTTCGGACCTCACGCGGCTCAGGTGTCAGGACCGGCGTGGGTGTCGGAGGCGGTGGTGGCGGAGGCGGCGAGGGCGGAACAACAGGAACCGGCGGCACCACCGGGGCCTGCGGAACCAAGGGAACTTGCGGAGCGTGGATCGCCCGATCCAGCGCCTCTGCGTACTCTGCGGCGCTCTGATACCGGCTCCGCGGACGTACCGACAGGCCCTTCTCAATCAGCTCGTCGATCGCCGCCGGCACATCCTTGCGGTACTTGCTGACGGGCTCGAAGCGGTTCTGCGGCAGCGCGTCCATCAGCATTTCGTAGAGCATCACGGACAGCGAGTACAGATCCGCCGAAGGCTTGATGCCCTCCGACGAAGTCATCTGCTCGGGCGCCATGTACAGCGGCGTTCCCGCGCCACCTCCCCCAAAGCTCGTCTTCGAGGTTCGGGTGGTGCCGACAGCCTTCGCGATACCGAAGTCCACGATCTTGATCTGCGATCCGTCGTGCCCGGGCTCGCCCTTGAGCAGGATGTTTTCGGGCTTCAGGTCGCGATGGACGATGCCCATTCGATGAGCTTCAGCCAGGCCGGCGAGGATGCCCTTGATCAGGCCAACGGCCGCCGCAAGCGGAACGTCGTTGCTCCTGTTGAGCTGTTCGACGAGCCACGACCTGAGGCTGCGGCCGCGGACGTACTCCATCGTGAAGTACGGCTGTCCCTCCCACTGCGACACGTCGTAGACCGCGACGACGTTCGGATGGCGGATCTCGCGGGCCGTGAGGCCCTCGGACATGAGCCGCCTCACCGCTGACTCGCCCTGCACCAGATCCGGGTGAATGAGCTTCAGTACAAGCTCGAGACTCGATGTTCGATCTCTCGCGGCATAAACGATGCCCATGCCGCCCTCGCCGAGCTTCGCGAGCACCTCGTACCGGTTCGCGAACAGCGCGCCCTGATCGAGCTTGGTGGTGCCACGCTGCACCAGCGGCCGGATGATCGTTTCCTGACCGCTCAGCGTCTGCGGTGACGGGGTTGGCGCGGACATCATTCCGCACTTCGGGCAGTAGACGGCGCCTTCCGGAAGAAGTGACTGGCAGCGCGGGCAATTCATTGGTTCGGTCCCGGGCGCACAGTATACGGCTGCGCCGTCCTGTACTAGACTTCCTGCACCAGGACTCCGGCACCGGGCATCCGGCCCGGCACTCAGCACCAACTATGAGCACCTACACAGCGAACATCGATGGCGGAGCGCGCGGAAACCCCGGCCCGGCCGGCTGGGGCGCCTTGATCCGTGACGAAGCCGGCCTCGTCGTCGCGGAGCTCTGCGGCGCACTCCCCCATTCCACGAACAACGTCGCCGAGTACAGCGGACTGCTGGCCGCGCTCGCCTGGTGCAAGGAACAGGGCGCCTCGTCCGTGCACATCAAGTCCGACTCGCTGCTCCTCGTGCAGCAGATGAAGGGCGTCTACAAGGTCAAGAACGAGGGCCTCAAGTCGCTGTACGGCAAGGCCCGCCTGCTCAGCCACGACATCGGCCGGGTCACGTTCGAACACGTCCGCCGCGAATTCAACAAGGACGCGGATCGGCTGGCGAATGTCGCGATGGACGAGGCGGAAGAACGCTCCAAGAGCACTTAACGCAAGAGCATCGCCTGAAGTGCCCGTCCTAACTCGTCTTTGGTGATGGGCTTCTGCAGACGCGTCACCGCCGGATCGCCAGGCGCGGCATCGTCAGCCCAGTAACCGGAAACGATGGCGATCGGGAGTCCGGGGCGGATGGTCTTGAGACGCGCGGCCAGATCCAGGCCCGTCATTTCGGGCATTGTCAGATCGGCGATGACGGCGTCGAACGCGTCAGGCCGCGACCGGAACTCGCCGAGCGCGGCGGCGGGATTCGAGAAGCCGCTGCACTGGTACCCCAGGCGCGTGATGATCGTCGACATCAGGTAGACGATCTCCTCCTCATCATCCACGTAGAGGATGTGCTGGTTGCTCGCGGCCAGGCGTCCTGTAGACGCAGCTGCAGGTTGCACCGCGACAGCGACGGCTTCGGGCAAATAGATTTGAAAGCAGGTTCCGCGGCCGATCTCGGTGTCGACGACCACCGCCCCTTCATGGTCTCGGACGATCCCATGGACGACGGACAGACCAAGACCAGTGCCGTCGAGTCCTTTCGTCGTGAAGAAGGGCTCGAAGAGCCGCTCTTTCACTTCAGGGGACATGCCGGTCCCCGTGTCACGGACACTCAGGCAGGCATGAATACCCGGCTTGAGATTCGCTGACAGCGGCTGATCACCGACGTCAATCCGATCGATCTCGAACGACAACAGACCGCCGTGGTGCGACATCGCGTAGCCGGCGTTCGTTCCGAGGTTCATGACGATCTGGTGAATCTGGCCTGGATCGGCAAGGACGAGCGGCGCATCCGTAGCATACGTCGTGCGAATCTGAATCGTCGTGGGCAGGCTCGCCCGCAGCAGGCGCACGGCTTCTTCGACGACCGGCGCGAGCGTGACGACGCGGCGTTCGGCTTCCTGCTTCCGGCTGAACAGAAGAATGCGCTTGACGAGATCGCGCGCACGATCGCCGGCGCGGGAGATGGCTTGAAGCGGTGCACGGACCGGATGCCCCTCGGGCACGTCGGAAAACCCGAGTTCCAGGTGCCCGACGATGGCGGTGAGGATGTTGTTGAAGTCGTGCGCGATGCCGCCGGCCAGGGTTCCGAGCGCCTGCATTTTCTGGGACTGCCGGAGCTCGGCCTCGACGCGACGACGCTCCTGCTCGACGAGGTCGCGTTCGATGTAGGCGCCGAGCATTTCGGCGAGGGAGTCGATCAGCGCGCGCTCTTCGGTGAGGAACGGCCCCTCCGCCGCGGGCGGCCGCTCGACGAGATACGCGACCTCGATCACACCCTTGCCGGCGCTGGTAGCGAACTTCGCCGTCTGATATGCGAGACAGTGGTGGCGCCAGCCTTCAGTCGAGACTTCGATGTCCCGGTACTTGATGCGCGCCTCGCAGCCTTCCGGATATAGCCACGCCGCCGGCATCTGCGCGACCAGCGTGGACAGCACACCGTGGTTGAAGGGCCGGTCGCTCTGGAGGAGCCGGGCGGCGAAGTGCATCAAACGCAGCTCTTTCATGCGCTCGCCAAGGGCGAGCTGCAATCGCGCCTGCTCCAGATCGGCGGCGGCGCGATCGCCACGGCGCACGGCGAGTTCGGCCCGGGCCTTTGCCAGCGCAAGTCTGAGGGAACGCAGGGCGAGGAGGGCCGCCAGGAGCAGGCCGGCCAGGATTGCCGGGATGATCCAGCTTGTCAGCCGCCCGCCGAGGATCTCTCTCATGGCTTCGGGGGTCCGGAAGATATCACCACCGGCCGCCATCAGGCATTAAGATGCGGGCTAGTGTCCGACCGTAAGTACCGCCAGCACGGCTACCAGGACGATGACCGGGATCGCCGGCCGCGAGGCCCGGCGGGGCCGAAGAAGCCCCTCGAGCCATACGACCCGCGGATACCGCGCGACCCGCGCGTGCCAAACATGCCGGGCTTCCGGGAGGTTTTCCGCTGCACTCGCTGCAGCAGTGTCGAGCCAATCGCGATCGGCCCTGCTTCGACCTGCGGCAAATGCGGGGCTGACCTGCACGCGTGCGGCCAGTGCGCGCACTTCGACGGCGGCGCGACGTTCGAGTGCACGCAGCAGATTCCCGTACGCGTTTCGCCCAAGGACAAGAATAATTCGTGCACGTTCTTCTCAGCGCGCATCAAGGTCGAACGCGAAACTGGATCTTCGGTACCCGTCAGCGGCGCGAAGAAGGCGTTCGACGATTTGTTCAAACTGTGATGGGCCGCAAAGACTTCCGGCTGCCGCGCGGTTCGTACTTCCTCGCCCACTAGCCACGTAACCGAATCGCCGCCACCATGCGGCCGGTGCCCTGAGCTTCGGCGCGGTACGAATAGCACCGGTCCAGGTTGTCCGCGGTACAGATTCGCGCAAGGTCGATCGACGACGACGGCAGGCCGGCGGCGGTCAACTGATCAACGTTCGCCTTCCACATGTCCAACCGCCAGTGACCTGGCCCATCGTCTCTGAAACACGCACCGGATGAAGACCAGGCAGCAAGGAACGCATCGCGAACGCGAGCATCGACCTGGTAGCAACAGGGACCGATGCTCGGACCGATGGCAGCCACGAGATCGGTTGCGGGAATTCCGAGGGACGCGATGCGTTCAACGGTCGCCGCGGAGATTCCTGCGACGGTGCCCCGCCAGCCGGCATGGACAGCCGCCACGATTCGCTTGTGCGTGTCGGCGATCAGGATTGGGACACAGTCGGCGACCCGAACGCTGATCGCCCGCGCCGGATCCGTTGAAATGATCGCGTCGGCCTCGGGTGCCTCTGCGCCTCGCAAGAGTGAACGGCCCGGCGCGACCAGCTGGATCGCCCGGCCGTGGACCTGCCTCACGCAGATGATGTCGCGTTCGTCGCAGCCAAGCGCCTCACCGACGCGTGCGAAGTCGGCGAGAACGTCGTCGCCGCGGAACGAGAGCGGTCTGGATGTGAAGAGATGATCGGCGTGCGCGGCCAGGCGCTCCGACAGGAGGATCGCTCCAGCAGGCGACTCGGACCATTTGAACGGCGACGTAACCGGGGTTGTCATTTCAGTCGATCCATCCCTCCTGAACGTCAACTCCAGGACTCATCGCCTTGGCCATGTCCGCGGGAGTCCAGGACCACGCGCCGTCAAGTGCAAATCCTATCGAGAGTTGCCGCGTACGTCAGCGGTTCAAGTGTCTCTGGCATCGCCGTTGCTCTTGTCCCGGGCAGCCGGACATCCGGTGGAGGCACCTGATATGACGATCAAATTCATTCCGAACGACAAAGGCAACCCGCCCGGCAAACTGGCGGACGCGGAGCTTCACTTTTCCGGAGGGCCGCTCGACGGACTGAAGCTCATCGGCTTCGGCATCTGGGAGCGCCGGGGCGGCGGCCGCAACGTCACATTTCCGGCGCGCCAGTACTCGGTTGGCGGCGAGCGGCGCAGCTTCGCGCTGCTGCGCCCGGTTGCGGATACGTCCTGTCAGGAGCGGCTCCGCGATCTCGTGCTCGACGCCTACAAGGAACACGAAGCCGAACTAGCCGCGGCTTCCTGAGAGCGACAGCGTCCATTCGGCCTTCAGGCTCTTTTCGAGCTCCTGACGGAAGAAGGCCGTCTTCATGCCGCCGTCGATGATCTGCCACGGCAGGAAGCCGTCGCCGCTTCGATCGCGGTAGAGATAAGCATCGGCGTCGAGGCCCGTCTCCGCCACGGCCGCGCGCCAGTTGTGTCCGTTCTGTTCGGCCAGCTCGATCACGTCAGCGACACGCCGGTCGCCGAGTGACAGCAGGCCCTGGTAGTACGAATGCCGCTCCGACTTGATGTTGAAGTAGACATTGTCGGTTTCACCGACGAGCGCCCGAAGGCGATCGGTCTTCCGTTCTATCTCGCGCGCGTCGGTCATCGGCATCCACTGGTAGGTGGTACCAGGCTTCGGAACGAGCGGGTTCACGGACGCGACGATGCGGCCGACGGTTCCTCGGGCCTTCGAGGCGGCAACCATGCGATCGCGCATGGCGAGGGTCAGGTCGCGGATCGCGACGAGGTCCTCGTCGGTCTCGGTCGGCAGGCCGATCATGTAGTACAGCTTCAGGTTCTCGATCCCGCACCTGAAGATCAGATCGGTTTTTTCGAGAATCTGCTCGTTCGTCACGGTCTTGTTGATGACTCGTCGGAGACGATCGGACCCGGTTTCCGGTGCGATGGTAATCGACCGCTCTCCGCTCTTGCGGAGCAGGGTCACGATGGTCTCCGTCAGGTCATCCAGCCTCAGCGACGCCGGCGAAATGCTGTAGCCCATATCGACGAGCGACGTGAGGATGTGCTCGATGTCGGGATGATCGCAGAGCGCAATCGACACGAGGCCGATGCGATCCGCGTGCGACCGCGCCGCCCGGGCGATTTCGAGGATCCGCTCCGTCGAGAACGACCGGACGGGCAGGTAGTTGTAGCCAGCCCAGCAGAAGCGGCACAGGTTGGCGCAACCCCGAACGACCTCGATGAGCAGACGCGATCCGAACTCGGTGTCCGGCGTGAAAATGTGCGTGCACGGCGGCTCGATTCGATCGGCCGCCTTCACAGCTGCCTTGTTCACGACGGCAGGCGCCCCGCTTCCCGCCATCGGTGTGATCGCCGACACGCGGCCCGCGCCGGCATACGTCACCTCGTAGAGGCTGGGAATATAGAAGCCGCGCGATCCCGCGAGCCGTCTCAGCAACGCGGGCCGATCGACGCTCCCCTCTTCGGCGAACGCGTCGACCAGGGCCGGCACGAGCAGTTCCGCTTCGCCCGCGGCGATTACGTCCGCGAAGGGCGCCAGCGGCTCCGGATTCACGAACGTCACGGCTCCGCCAATGACGATGAGGGGATCGCGGCGGTCGCGGCGGTCGGCGCGTGGCTCGAGCCCCGCCAGGCGGAGCATGGAGACGATGTTGGTGTAGTCCCATTCGAAGGAGACGGAGAACGCGAGCACGTCGAAATCGCGGACGGGCGTCTGGGACTCGATGGTGACGAACGGCTCACGGCTCGCGATCGCCGCGGTCAGCTCCTGTTTGCCGGGCAGAAAAACGCGCTCGCAGACGACGCGTTCGTCGTTGTTGAACCAGTGATACACGGTCTGGAGCCCGAGGTTGGACATCCCGACGAAGTAGGTGTTGGGAAAGGCGAGGGCGACCCGCAGGCGGCCACCGTGCGTCTTGCGGATGTATCCGACTTCCCGCGACAGCAGGTCCCGCGCGCGGGCGTGGCTGTCCCCCCGAGCCTTCGGCGCGGATCTGGACTTTCTGGAGCCGGAACGGGATTGTCGCTCAGTCACGCTGGAGAGCCACTTATCAGGGCGCCGTCGATTAAAAGACGACGCGGCCGCCGCAAGTGGCTCTGGACGATTGTACTGGGACGAACGTAAGAACGCCGGTTCCTAGTTCTTTTGTCTCAGAAACGCCGGTACGTCCAGCGGTGACGAGTCCTCTGCTCCAGCCGCGTCCGGGTCTGAAACAGGCGTGAAATTGAGGGTCGGCAGCTCGATGACCGGCCGGCGCGCCACCCGGGGGCTGCCGTTCACGACCAGGCGCTCTTCGGTCTGCGTGCGGACCGACGTGTAGGCGCTCATGTCCACCGGAGTTACCTTGGTGGCCTGCGCGGCCGGAGACGAGGACGCCCGGCTGATATCGAAGCCCGTCGCGATGACGGTGATCTTCACCTGGCCCTCCATCTTCGGATCGACGACCGCGCCGAAGATAATGTTCGCGTCCTCGTGCGCGGCGTTGTAGATGATGTCCGACGCCTCGCTGACCTCCGCGAGGGTCAGGTCGGAGCCGCCGGTGACGTTGATAATGACGCCCCGCGCGCCCTGCACGGACGCGTCCTCGAGCAGCGGGCTCGAGATCGCCGCGGTCGCCGCCATCTTGGCGCGGCCCTCGCCCGTCGCGATGCCCGTGCCCATGATGGCCATGCCCATACGGGACATGATCGTCTTCACGTCCGCGAAGTCGAGGTTGATCAGGCCCGGCACCAGGATGAGATCCGAGATCCCCTGGATTGCCTGCCGCAGCACGTCGTCTGCCGTCGCAAACGCCTCGGACATGCTCGTGGTCTTGGCGACCGTGGAGAGCAGGCGCTCGTTGGGGATCGTGATCATCGTGTCGACGCTTTCGGCCAGCTCGCGCATGCCGATTTCGGCCTGCATGGATCGCTTCCGGCCCTCGAACTTGAACGGCCGGGTCACGACGGCGACCGTCAGCGCGCCCATCTGATTGGCGAGGCTCGCGATGACCGGCGCCGCGCCCGTGCCCGTGCCGCCACCGAGGCCCGTCGTGACGAACACCAGGTCGGCGCCCGTCATCGCCTCGAGAAGAAGCTCGGTGTCCTCGAGCGCCGCCGCACGGCCGACGTTGGGATCCGCGCCCGCACCCAGTCCTTTCGTGAGCTGCTTGCCGATCTGCACCTTGACGGACGCGGCGTTTGCCGCGAGCGCCTGCGCATCGGTGTTGGCCACGATGAACTCGACGTCACCAAACCCGGCGTGGACCATCCGGTTGACGGCGTTGCCGCCGCCTCCGCCCACGCCGATGACCTTGATCTTGGCGCCCAGCCTCGGCGCTTCGTCGTCGAGAAGGATTCGAATGGAATCGAGATGGGAAGTTCTTGCGTCCATGTGACTCCTGAAAAACTAGAAGAACTCTTTGAACAGCGTCCGGATTCTACCTGTAATGCGCTCGAAAGTACCAGAGCCAACTCGCGATGGCTCGAGTTGAAGGCGTCGATGCGTGTAGACGCCGAGGCCGACCGCCGCCGCGAACGCCGGATTGTTGACGTGATCGGCGAGCCCGCCGACCACCGCTTCGGGCGCCGAACGCCGTACGGGCAGGTCGAAGATTTGTTCTGCGATCTCAGCCATGCCGTCGAGCAGCGCGCCGCCGCCGGTCAGGACGATCCCGGAGTTGAGGGACTTTTCGTAGCCGGCGCGACGTATCTCGTCCCAGAACAGGTGGCAGATTTCCTCGGCCCGCGGCTGCAGAATCTCCGATAGCACCCGTCTCGGCATCGTCCGGGCCCGGCGCCCGGCGATGCTCGCGACCTCCATCGTCTCGTCTTCAGGAACGATGGCCGTAAGCGCGCAGCCTGACCGGCGCTTGAGCTTCTCAGCCTCGGGAATCGGCATCCGCAGGCCGACGGCGATGTCGTTCGTGAAGTGGTCCCCGCCGACCGGCAGGACGCCGGTATGCCACAGGCTTCCCCGCTCGAAAACCGCGAAGTCTGTCGTTCCACCGCCGATGTCCACGAGCGCGACACCCAGTTCCTTCTCGTCCGGCGTCAGGACGGATTCGCTGGCGGCCAGTTGCTCGAGGACCGTGTCAGCGACCTCGACTCCGGCCTTGTTGACGCAGGCAATCATGTTCTGCATCGAGGACGAGCTGCCGGTGACGACGTGCACGTTCACCTCGAGCCGGCTTCCCGTCATGCCCACCGGCACGGCGATCCCATCCTGGTCGTCGACGACGAAGTCCTGCGGCAGCACGTGGAGGATCTCCCGGCCGCCCGGGAGGGCGACGGCACGGGCGGCATCGATGGCCCGCTTGACGTCCTCGCGCGTGATTTCCCGATTTCGGCCGGCCACAGCCACGACCCCACGGCTGTTGAATGCCTTGACGTGTGCACCGGACAGCGCCAGATAGACGCTGTCGATCTCTACGCCGGCCGTGAGCTCGGCCTCGTCGATGGCTTTCTTGATGGCCTCCGCCGCCGAGTCGACGTTGTTCACGACGCCGCGGCGGATGCCCCGGGATTCGGCCAAGCCTATCCCGATGATGTCCAGGTTGCCGTCGTCCATGATCTCGCCGACGATGGCGGCGACTTTCGAGGTGCCTACGTCAAGGCCGACCAGATACCGCTCTCTACGCGCCATGCATACCCCTTCGCGCTGTCACTGTCCCTGCCTGCCGGATTTGGCGTCCGCCAGCTCCCCGATTGCGGAGCCGCCGACGAACATCCGATCGAACCTGAGGTCGTAGTAATCGATAGCCCGCACGTGCTCGCGGATGCCCGGTGCCGCTTCGAAGTAACGTTGCAGGCGCGCGACGAAGTCGCGGTCGCCCAGCATCAATCGCGCCTGTTCGCCCTCGAGGACTACCACGGCATTCCTGGCGTCGGTCACGTCCACCTGCGAGACGCGCTTGAACAACCCGTCTCGTGCCGTCAGGTCCGCGAAAAGCCGCTCGAGCAGCTGAATCTTCCGGGGATCGGCGCGGACGCCGGCTGGCTCATCGACGAGCAGCCCATCGACGATCGGGAGGTCATATTCGCGGTACTGCGGCCCGGCAGCGTCAATGATCGTGCCCGTCGCGTCCACCAGGTAGACGTGCTGGTTGAGGCGCGCCACGGCCAGCGGCGAGCGCTCGGTGACATGGACTTCGACCGTGGACGGGAACACCCTCCAGAGGGCGGCGTCGGCAACCCAGGGTGAATCGAGCAGCCGCGTCCGATACTCCTCCAGATCCACGTGGAAGATGCTGTGCTCGTCGATACCTTCGACAAGGGCGCGGACGTCGGCGGTGGCGAGACGCTGGTTGCCCTGCACAACCACGCGATCGATGCGGAACATCGACGCATACGTGAACGACACGGCCATCCACACGAGGAGGCCGGCGCCGGCGATGGCTGCTATCGCAAGGACGGCGATCCGCCGGGCCCGGACCAACCACGGGCGGCTCTTGCCAGGCTTGACGGATGAGCGGCGGAACCGGCGATCCGCGGCAGCGGAAACACCTGGATTTCCTTTCGCGGGCAGGCCGCGGCGCGGCGAGGACTCAGCCATGACTGCCTCCCTGCGAGATTGCCTCGAGGATGCGATCGCCCGTCGTCCCGATCGAGCCGGCGCCGAGCGTCACGACGAGGTCTCCGTCGCGCGACTCTGAAGCCACGGCTTCGGGGACGTCGTCCAGTGCCGGCACGACGTGCAGGGACGAAACGACGCGGCGGACGCTGTCGGCCAGCGCATCGAGCGTGGCGCCGGCGATGGGCGCTTCACCCGCCGCGTAGATGTCAGTGAGAAACACGACATCGGCGAGCGCGAGCGCCGGTCCGAATTCTCCCAGGAGGTCCCGAGTGCGCGAATAGCGATGCGGCTGAAACACGGCGACCAGGCGTCGCGGTTGGCCGCCGCGAGCGGCACGAAGCACGGCCGCGATTTCCGTCGGATGGTGCCCGTAGTCATCGACAACCGTGACACCGCGCGCGGCGCCGCGCAGCTCGTACCGGCGCTCAGCGCCCTTGAATTCCGCCAGCGCCGAGGCGATCTTTTCGAAGGACACGCCCAGCTCGAGTCCGACCGCGACTGCAGCCAGCGCGTTCTGCAGATTATGGAGACCAGGCACGGCGAGCGTGAGCTGTCCTTCGCCCGAGCCGCCCGGCAGACCGTGGATGGAGTACTGCACGTTGCACCGGGCGCTACGGCCGTCAGACCAGGCCTCGAGGCCGCGGACGTTCGCGTATTCGCCGAAGCCGTACGTAACCACGCGCCGTTCGAGCCGGCCGATCATGCCCGCCACGGCGGGGTCATCGACGCAGGCAATGACGGCCCCGTAGAACGGCACGCGGCCCGCGAAGTCGGCGAATGCATCGATCAATGATTCGAAAGATCCGTAGGACTCCAGGTGCTCACGATCGATGTTCGTGATCACGGCGATCGACGGCGACAGTTTGAGGAACGAACGGTCGCTCTCGTCGGCCTCGGCGACCATGTAGTGGCCGCTGCCGAGCCGCGCATTGCTGCCGAACGCGCTCAGCCGCCCGCCAATCACCGCCGTCGGATCCAGGCCCGCACGCTCGAGCATCAGCGCCACCATCGAGGTCGTCGTGGTCTTTCCGTGCGCGCCGGCAATCGCGATGCCGAAGCGGAGGCGCATGAGCTCCGCCAGCATTTCCGCGCGCGCGATGACGGGCACGTGGCGCCGGCGGGCCTCCTCGACTTCCGCGTTGTCGGGCTTGATCGCTGATGAGACGACGACCACGTCGGCGTCTCCGACGTTCGCGGACGAGTGACCTGTGTGAATGCGGACACCCATCGTGGCAAGCCGATCGGTGATGTCCGATCGCTTCGCGTCCGATCCGCTGACCTCATATCCGAGGTTCGTCAGCAGTTCCGCGATGCCACTCATGCCGATGCCGCCTATGCCCACGAAATGCACGCGCCTGGTGCGCCCGAGCCATGCCATTACGGTCTGGCGCCTTCCGTCCGGCCGGCGAGCCTGAAGACCCGGTCGGTGATGCGAACCGCAGCGTCAGGTCTCGCGAAGGTGTCCATCGCCGTGCTCATCGTCTGCCGTCTCGCATCCTGCGACAGAATCGCGATGGCTTCTTCACTCAACGTCTCTGCGTTCAACGACTTCTCCTCAATCAGCACTGCTCCGCCGGCGTTCGCAACGAGTTGGGCATTCTTCTTCTGATGGTCATCCGTCGCGGCTGGAAACGGAATCAGCACGGCCGGTTTCGCCGACGCCGCCAGCTCCGCGAGCGTGGTGGCGCCGGCCCGGCAGATGACCAGATCAGCGGCGTTCATTTCACCGGCAACGGCGTCGAAGAAAGGCTCCGCGCGCGCGCCGATGCCTCCCCGCCGGTATCCTTCACGGACCTCAGCAAGATCTCTCTCGCCGGTCTGATGGACCACTTCCAGGCCTGGGATGCCGGCGACCAGCCGCGGCGCTGCCGCCACCATGGCCATGTTGATCGCGTGCGCGCCCTGGGAGCCGCCAAGGACTAGCACCCTCCGGACGTTCGAACTTCGAACGTCGAACTTCGAACGATCAAAGAACTCAGCACGAACCGGATTGCCTGTGACAAAGCCCCTCCTTCCGAAGTAGGACAGCGTTTGCGCGTAATTGACGGCTGCCGCATTGACAAAAGGTGCAAGCAGCCGATTGGTGAGACCGGGAACGGCGTTCTGTTCGAGCACGAGCGTGGGAATGCGGCGCAGCACTGCGACCATCACGACCGGCCACGAGCTGTAGCCGCCGACGCCGATCACGACGTCGGGGCGCCGGCGTCCAAGAAGACGCCACGCGTCGACCAGCCCGGGGGGCACGAGCATCGCCCCCTTCAAGCGAACCACTCTCGACTTGCCCTTGATGCCCGCCGCCCGAATCAAGTCGAGCTCGAAGCCCTCGCGCGGAACGATTCGCATCTCGAGTCCGCGCGCGGTGCCCGCGAACGAGACGGCCGCCTTCGGCTCGCGGCGCAGAATTTCGCGGGCGACGGCAATCCCCGGATAGAGATGCCCGCCCGTCCCGCCGCCCGCAATCACGACCGACAACGTCATGCCCGTTGCTCACCGCACGCTCACGGCTGTTTCAGCCGCCTTCGACGCCTGCTGCGAAATGTTCAACAGCACGCCCATCGCGATCAGATTCATCATCATCGAGGAACCGCCGGCACTGATGAGCGGCAGCGGTATGCCCTTCGTCGGCGCCAGGCCCGTGACGACGCTCATGTTCACGAACGCCTGAACGGCGACCATCATGGCGAAGCCGACGCCGAGCAGCGCGCCAAACCGATCGGGCGCGAGCAGCGCCACGCGCAGACCGCGCCAGGCGATGATGCCGAACGCCACCAGAACAGCAGTCGTCCCGAGAAGGCCGAGTTCCTCGCCGATGACGGCGAAGATGAAATCGTTGTGCGGCTCCGGCAGGAAGTGAAGCTTCTGAATGCCGTCGCCGAGCCCGAGGCCGAACCAGCCGCCGGTACCAATCGCGATCTTGGCCTGCGTGAGCTGGTAGTTGCCGGCCAGGGTCCCCGCATCAGGGTTGAGGAACGCGAGGACGCGCATGATCCGGTACGGCTCGCGAATGATGAAGTACGCCAGCACCGGGAG
>JADMIO011294221.1_pt1 | contig 22948 bp, 14 predicted proteins | sample 8958161 | NCBI WGS metagenome assembly JADMIO01 (sample SAMN16585339, study PRJNA669376) | soil metagenome | isolation source: Crop rotation soil | place: USA: Cullars Rotation, Alabama | collected 2011 | reverse complement strand
GGGGGGGTTGCTGACGGGAAAAAATTCTGTTACCAGTGTTATCCAAGTACAAGTATGATATGTAATGAGTAATGAATCATTATATATCATAGTGCCTGGATCCGCCACTGCTAGTTTAAATTTTTTATTTTATTTTAATTTCTGCTAATTATTAGGGGGGCCCAGTGCATTGTTGGGCCCACCTAATAATTATTAGGGGGGCTCGAGCCCCACGGGCCCATATAAGTCGGCGCCTATGATGATATATACCTCTTTTAATACCACATGTTTAAATTGGTAGACAGTTTAGTAACTTATCCATTTACCGGTCCTGTGTATGTCCGAGATTTTACTCCTATCAGCTCAGGGGCGGCGCCACGGTTTTGAAAGTGGGGGGGGGTCCAATTTGTGCGAGCGAAGAGTTCACGAAATTCTTTTATCAGTACCCCCTCACATCTCATAAGGACCCCCCACTTTGGGGGATCATTCCAAAAAGTGGGGAGGTCTTATACAAGAGGTTGTGTGGTTTCTGAGCAACTTTTTAGGAGCTCAACTTTTTTGCTGCCAGCACCCCCCCTTGGTGCAATTTTTTGGACCCCCCACCTGGGGGGTCCAAAATGCTAAAGTGGGGTGTAATGACCGCCCCTGAGTGGGGGGTCCAAAAATTTTCATGACACCCCCACTTACAATGGTGGCGCCGCCCATGTATCAGCTCACCCGGGATTAAACCCACAGGACCTTATTGCACCTCAGGATCTGTGATTTAAATTTCATGGTGTTACCTAACACGCTAAAAAACTGAGCCGTATAGACATGCTATTGATGATTCCGTTTTAAGCGCTTTGCCTTTGTCATTGGTGAAGTTAAGTTTTAACGTCTGTTTCAGTACCACAAGGATACTATCGGAGACGATCCGGCTGGGATTCGAACCCGTGGTCTCCTGCTTATCAAGCAAGTGTGCTACCAACTCGGCCATCCAACCGGTACATGCAAGCAACGGTGATACCATTCCTTGCACTGCAACGATATATAACGGTATTACACTGCACAAATACACTAATACGAGTACGAGTGTATTTAATGATGAATCAACCAATCACACGACTTCGTCGGTGACACCATCCGACACGCTCTACAGAAGCACCTAAGACAAGCACCAGCCTGGTATAATGCCCTTTCAACTGACCTTTCAACGGCCAACCCTAAGCTTGTATAGAACAGGAATTCGTGATCTCGAAAATGCTTCAAGAGTTGCTGTGAACGCTACAGAATGTTTTTCTATTTGTTAATGACAGTTGCAGCTGGCATGCTATCATACAGGGTGCATACTATCATACAGGGTGCATGCTATCATTCAGGGTGCGCAAAATAGTATCCCGATAGGCAACATGAAATGACGTTTTCAATCAAATTTGACGCAACAGCCCTAGAATATGGGTTTCATGAAAATCGCCACAAAAATCGCACAAATTGAAAATTGCATAAAATAAGGATAAGCTTAAAACAGTGTTGAAAAATATTTGGGGACGATATACCCCAGCAGTCCATTCAAAAATCCAGTCTCATATTCAGAAAAAGACTGCAGCTCTGCATTGAAGGTGATGGGCGTCACACTGAACATCTTCCTTTTGTAGTGGAATGAAGGTGGAATGCAGCAGAGGTTGTTTAAAGGTGAAACGACTCAGAGCTAATCCAAGGTACCCCGGTTCTCCAGCATGAAGTAGGTACGGGTTTAGGGATCGAATCCTTGGACTGAGACAGATTGTCTCTTGTGGAAGGAAGGCAGCGTAGGGTGAGCCTACGATGGTTCAACGTGTTTGTGTTGGTACGCCATGCGAGTGGCCTATATGCGAGTAGCCTATATACGACTGTAGTGATACTCCGTACTGGTTATATGTGTAGGCCTAACCTACAATAATACTGGAAGCGCACATAACTCCAGTCTTCCACTTATATACTGTTTATGTGACTTTCATTCGCCTTTAGACATGTTACATTAATGGCCTTGCATTAGCTCTGAGTCGTTTCACCTTTAAACATGTTCTATGACTCCAAGGTTGAGTGCAGTAGGAGAAGGTGTAAGAGCAAGATTTGGGAAATAAACAGAAGTAGTTATTTTACGTCTTTGCTGAGGGGTGCCAATTAGAAGATATTCCGTTTTTGAGGGATTGACAGAGAGGCGGTTAGCGCAGAACCAAGAATATACCTGGTCCAGAACAGATGAGAGTTGACCTAGATTCTGTTCAGAATCAGAGCTGGAAAAAGAAATGTATAGCTGAGTGTCATCAGCATAGAAGTGAAACTTTATGGAGGCATCATCTAGAACATAACTAAGGGGGGTTGTGTATAGATAAAAAAAGCAAGGGCCCACGTACAGATCCTTGTGGTACACCACGAAGGAGGGGCAATTCAGAGGAGCAATCCTGGCCAATAATGAGAGATTGTGTGCGACATGAAAGATAAGAGGAGAGTAGAGAAAAAGCGGAGTCGGAAATGCCATAACAGGTTTTAAGCCTATTTGTTAGAATACTATGATCAATAGTATCAAAGGCGGCAGAAAGATCGAGGAGCACCAAAGCAGAGACCTGTTGACTGTTCATAGCCAGGCAAAGATCATTCTGAGTTCGGAGTAGGGCAGTTTCAGTGGAGTGAAGTTTTCTATAGGCAGATTGAAAGCGAGACAGGGAAGGAAAAGATTCAAGATGGTTGGATAAACGGGCATAGACTACCTTTTCAAGAATCTTGGAGACGAAATTCAGATTGGATATTGGACGATAGCTAGAGAGATAATCCTTTGGGAGTGATTGCTTTTTAAGCAATGGAGAAACAACAGCATGTTTGAAGGAAGAAGGAACTCTGTCACTGTATTAGCTAAAGCGCTTGTCCACTATAAGTTAACTACTGCAACTCTTTGCTGAACGGTCTGCCTATGGTCCATTTGCAATGTGTACAAAATAAAATGCTCTTGCTCGCGTTCTGTGCAACACTACAAAATTCCACTCTCATACTTCCACTCTTCTAAAAAGTCGGCATTGGCTTCCTATCTCGGAATGTATAAAATTCAAGATAGCCTCTTAAATTTAAGGTAATAAACCATGGAAAACCTTCATACCTTGCTAAGCTTTTAATATCCTGCCAACCTTTAAACCTTAAGCAGCCTTGGTTCGTCTGGTATTAATCTCCTTTCTGTACCAGACATTCAAGTTCGGTGCTCCAAAGCTATGAAATTCTTTGCAACAAGAACTTCGATCTTGTATATGCATTATTACTTTCCAAGGCAACCTCAAAACTTACCTCCTCCCGCCGTAATTCTGCCTGAATAGACTCTCTTGCGTTGGATAACGGACTTGCACTGTTTTGGATCTCGCTTTCTCTTCGGTCTGTGCATATGCAGGTGTGTTCTGGTGGTGTGAAAATGTTTGTCCGCTGAATATTCCGCTGGAGACGTCCCTGATATTGCCTTCGGATGAGGAACCGGACGTTAAATCCTCATTGACTGATTGATTGTTTGACACTAATCCGATTCTAATTTCACTCCTCGGAAGGCTAAACTACTAGAGGTATGCTACTTCATTACAAGGCTTAAGAATTAAGATTTATATACATAAACGTGTACAGTATAATCTATAACTAAACACGAACACGAGCGCAAGTCAAAAACAACGACATTAACACTAGTATAGTGTGAACATAAACTTGTTGCACTGATGCGGGGATAACAGGTATCTGACTTGCGGATAAATATATCAATTCAGACATTTCAGTAGACATTTTATGGGAGCTTTCGAGCGACGGTTCTAATACATTTAGGTTCTATAGACCTAGTCGAACTAGCTGCATATTTAAGCTAAGTCAATCGCTCAACCAATGAGGATTTAACGTCCGATTCTTCACCCGAAGGCGATGTCAGGGACGTCAATAATTTATGTTTATTAATCCTTATTTAGTTACTTAAATTTTATTTAGTTAATAATCCTTTTTTGTCATTTGCAATAGGTACAATTAATACAATTTTTTCTTTTACCACTATGCTACTTCGTTCGGCGGAACATTTAACTTTTGCTCACTGTTAAATATTAGCGCGCAATCTCTAAGATAAGCCAATTTGTGACATTTAAAATCCTTGTAATTTCAAATACAAAGATTCTGTCTAAACTGACAGTTCTTTCTGCCTCTAGGCCATGGCTGTATAGTATTTCTTATTATAATAGCAATATATGCTTCTTTGCTTTTGTTTTATTATGATATATCGATATATATACAGGGTGCGCCAAAAAAAATATCACCCCTGGACTTTTGGAATAACTCAGTCAATTTCAAAATATCACTCTGAAATTATCAGGTCTTATAGCCAAGTAAATTTGCAACAAACAGGGAAAATTTCATAAATTTATCTGAAATCCTTATTTTCAAACTTTAATAACTTCGGCAATTCTTGAGATAAATTTATGAAATTTTCCAAGTTTGTTGAAAATTTACTTGGCTATAAGTTCTGATAATTTCAGAGTGATATTTTGAAACTTTGCTGAGTTATTCCAAAAGTCCAGGGGTGATATTTTTTTTGGCGCACCCTGTATATGTATCGATATATCATAATAAAAAGAGATTCCTGAGGCCTGAGGTCCTTACAATGTGCATTCTAAGAACGATTCTTTGGTTGCTCAGACAATAGTGTTAGATTATTGCAGTCTATGCATTAATTTCGGTTATATTTCATTAATTAACCTGGTTATATTTCTTATATTTTTGCAATAAGTAATACACTCAGATTTTGAGAGAGTAGGCTCATTTGTTTGATATGATTTTAGTTGTTTTTCTTGCCCTGCTCCAGCCCACACTGACGACTGAACGATTGCAGTAAACCATCGTCCCCACCTTCATACCCTCTCATCGACTCTTCATAGCCCGGGGGCGACGAGAAATATTCCGGGGGCAAGGCCCCCTGCTGCCCATACATAGCGGTCAGTATCTCGGGGGGTCCCGCAGACTGCACGCTTCCATGCTCCATGATTGGACAGCCATTGACGAAGAGGTGGTAGACAAATCCTACCTGATCTATGGAGCGTTTGATGCGAGCCTCGTGGGCCGTGGAGTTCTCATCCAGTAGGATGTCGAAATCTATGAATCCCGCGATATCATGGTCATCCTCGTAGCCCTCCTGTCACAAAAAATACGACCAGCAAAATTGACCAATCAATACAATACAATACAATACAATGGGTTTAACGTCCGTTTCATCATCTGACGACGATATCAGGGACGTCTCAAACAGCACAAGCACTACTAGCTGGTCCACTCAAACGCAGTCAGCATGCGCATGCACTGAAAGAGAACCGGGGTCAACACTGGTCAAATACGGTGCAGGTCCATTTATCCTTAAAACTACAGGTAATTTAATTAAAGTATCTAAGGGGGGAAGTAATTAGTTTTAAGTTTATGGCAGAAAGTAGGAATACTCGTACAAGAACGAAGGGGAAGTGGTAAAGCATTCCATATGGTCGGTGCGGCAAAAGAAAAGGAGCGCCTGCCAACAGCACTACGAATGTTAGGAACGGAGAGAAGCAGAGAATTTGTAGAACGAAGAGTGCGAGAGGGTTGATAAAAGGAAACAAGATCGGAGAGATACGAAGGTTTACCAAAATGAAGAATTTTAAAGGTTAGTAGAGCAATTTTATATTTTATGCGCTGAGAAATTGGTAGCCAATGAAGTGTTTTTAGCAGTGTATTAGAGTGTGCACTACGTTTAGAGGAATTGCAGACAACACGTGCCAAAGAATTTTGAACACGTTGAAGGCGAATAATTGAGGTATCGGGTAAACCGTAGAGTAAAGAATTGCAGTAGTCAATTTTTGAGTGCACTAGAGAGTTAGCTAAAATAGTAGCTGTATCTCTATCAAGGGAAGAACGAATTTGTCTCAATTGTCGAATTTGAAAGAAGGAAGATCGGCAAATGGAGGAAATGTGGCTTTTGAAATCTAGGTTAGAGTCAAAAATAACTCCAAGGTTGCGTGCAGAATCTGTTGGAGTAAGTGTAAGATTTTGGAAGTGGACTGAAGCATTAGTGACCTTGAAACGTTGTTTATAGTTGCCTATAAGGAGATATTCCGTTTTGGAAGGATTGACAGCAAGACGGTTAGCGCAGAACCAGGAATGAACAAGATCCAAAGTTGATGAAAGTTTGGTAAGTGATTGACTGGAATCGGAGCTAGAGAAAGAGACATACAGTTGGGTGTCATCAGCATAAAAATGAAACTGTATAGAAGAATCAGCAAGAATATGACTCAGGGGAGTTGTATAGAGGGAAAACAATAGAGGCCCAAGCACAGAGCCTTGAGGGACACCACGTAGAAGTGGAAGCATAGGAGAATATTCGTGATCAACAGCAACTGATTGAGAACGATTGCAAAGATAGGAAGAGAGCAAAGAGAAAGCAGAGTCAGAAATGCCAAAGGTGGATCTAAGTCTATTGAGGAGGAGATTATGATCGATAGTATCAAATGCGGCAGAAAGGTCAAGTAAAACAAGAGCTGAGACGTGCTGTCGATTAATTGCAAGAAGGAGATCGTTATGAATGCGGAGTAGGGCTGTTTCGGTAGAATGGAATTTTCTATATGCAGACTGAAATTGAGAGAGAGATGGAAAGGATTCAAGATGAGTGCACAGGCGGGAATATATAACCTTCTCAAGTACTTTAGAAATAAAGTTAAGATTTGAGATAGGGCGGTAGCTTGAAAGGTCGTCTTTTGGTAGTGAATGCTTCTTTAAGAGAGGTAAAACCACAGCACGCTTAAAAGTGTCAGGAAAGTTACCTTCAGAAAGAGAAAGATTTATAAAGTGAGTGATGGGAACAATAAGTGCATCAAGACAGGATTTAAGTAGTTTGGTTGGAATGATGTCAAGAGGGCAGGATGCATCAGTAGAGCTTAGGATGATCTTGCGTATTTCATCAGTGGTTGCAGGAGAAAAATCAATAAATCAATCAATAAATCAATCAATCAATCAATCAATAAATCAATCAATCAATCAATCAATCAATCAATCAATCAATCAATAAATCAATCGTCCCTGACATCGCCTTCAGGTGAGGAGCCGGAGATTAAATCCTCACTTTATTGTATTGTAGCCTGCGACAAGTTGAAATAATCATTGGCATTATTTGACCGTCTATGACATCGTCTGCTGCTAAAGGGCTCAAAGTATTTTGTTAATTAATAAATGATCGAAAGGACTATATGTCTTGAAATTCTATATTGTGCAGATGGAATCAACTATCGATTTTGGTGATTGTTCTATATTCATGAATGTGCTTGTTAAAATAAACTCATCGAAATTTCATAATGGTTTTACGTCAGCGGTTTCATTCAGGAAGGATGCCAGTAATTAGAACAAGTGTATGACTCCGGGACACATCTTCTGAAATCAACCAGCACATAAGATTCGTGATTGCAGTTAGCTCTTTGCTAGGAGATGGCGACATCAACTGCCGACAAAACCAACGTTAACTCGATTTTATATACAGGGTGCGCCAAAAAAATAACCACCTAGCAAAACGGCGATATTTTAACAACCGATGGATATTTTTGCAAAAAAAAATTCTGCTTATAGAGGAGGAATTTGTACATGTTCTGCCATATTTCATTGTAAAATATTGATGCGTTCAAAAGTTATAAATTTTCTACGAAAAAAATCAAAATTTCAAATTAACCGTGCTTGAAATGGCAGTAATAGTAACAAAATTGGTAAGTTTCTCGTACTGGATAATTTTTCTTGGGGGAATATTTTTTCGCAAGATCTTAACCGTCTTGACTTTCATACCTGGGGAGCTATGCTTGAAAAATATCAAGCCTACGTACCCAAGCCCGCTAATGTGACGGAACTAAAAATCTTACTCGAAGCATGCTGGCACGACTTACCACAAAAGCTTATTGAGAACGCAGTCTTAGCGTTTAGAAAGAGACTGAAAGCGTGTATCGAGCTGATGGTGGACACTTTGAGCACTTACTTCCATAGTAATCAGCTTTCACGACCATCACATACACATCGGCCTTTTTAAGGGTAAACACATAATTCAAAAAGGAATTTAGAAATCGATCATTGCTTTTTGAAGCATAGTTAATTTGAAATTTTGACTTTTTTCGTAGAAGATTCGTAACTTTTGAACGCATCGATATTTTATAATGAAATTTGACAGAAACATGTACAAATTCCTCCTATAAGCAGAATGTCTTTTTGGCAAAAATACCCATCGGTTGTCAAAATATCGCCGTTTTGCTAGGGGGTTATTTTGTTTGGCGCACCCTGTATATATTCCTTTATTGGATCAATCTCACAACGCAGATTGTTACAGAAAAACATACTCAATGCATCGGCAAAATAACAATAGAGCAAAGGCACATAGAAACACCAAACTTAAATGAACAACAGTAATAGAGTTGATGAATTAAATAAATCGAATATCCAAGTGGTTATTAAATTTACAAGTTTTTGAATTGTCATTATTGGTAAAACAAATAGTTAATATTGACTAATAAATCTGTATATATTACAAAGAGACACACAGGTAGCCTAAGGCCTTATTGCAAAATAAAGATGTTTATATGGGGCATTGATTTACAAAGAAACTTTCGATAAGATACATATAATTAGTTAATTAAAAAGGTTTGCGAGCATCGTCTGGTATCATACTTGTAATGAAATTTTTGTCATACGAATAGGATCGCTTAGCTGAGAGTTTAAAAGTTCTGCTAGTTACATTTTTGCGTGTCATATACTCGTGGTTATTTATTGGAGGTAACAGTGAAGCTCACGCATGATTACAGTTATTGAGGATGGCATTAAATAGCTTTCGATCGGTAGAGGCACAAAAGCCCTTCAAAAGAAGAGGTTTTCGGATAGAAATCAGCTTTCCCTGCTTTTAGCAAGAAAGCCTCAAGGCGATCTTTATCCTTCGGCTGATACAAAACCCACCAAAATGGCGATGTATAAAGAAGTTTAGAGCCTGTAGCAGCTTGCAAAATAGCATGTAGGAGCTCATTGGAGAGTCCCTTGGAGCGTAAGCAGTAAAAATCAAGTAAGTTACTGGAACACGAGCAAGCAATATTGTTGATATGAGCTGTGAACGAAAAGTTTGAAGTTAACGTGACGCCTAAAAACTTTAGTTCACAAACACGCTCTATCCCTTCAACAGAGAGTGGGTAGTAAGTTTGGGCTATGCATTTTGATGGTACAAATAGCATATCTTTAGACTTATTCCTATTAAGTTTCTAATTATTTAATTTGGTCCAGTTTTCAATATTTGACAGTTCTTCATCAGTGGAATGCACAATAGTTGCAAGAATAATCAAATATGTGTCATCTGTAAATTTATCAAAGGCACTTGAAGGATATTTAGTAGTAAGGTCGGAGGCAACAACTGTGAAAGCATGGGGCCGTAAAGCTGAGCCCTCAACTATACTAGTTCATGGTACTGGAATATGATGCATAACCTTCAAAAGTGGTTGTATGATTGCGTGATTTGTGGAAGATAGCAATGCAACCAGTGATTCTGCTATGAATGTTAAGTATACTGAGTTTGTCAACTAGTTTTACTTGCCAGACGGTATCAAAATCCTTGATGAAATCCAAGGTAATCACTTGGACATATAGTTCGATTTCGAGCATCAATGTGATGGTATGATACAAATTAATTACAGCTGCTGTAGTAGAGCCTGTAGGACCAAAGGTAAATTGATTTTTAAAGTTAAGCTCAGGGGGGTGGAATCTAAAATTCCTACACTACGCATCAGTATCGATTGACACTGAGTAAGTCGAGCCTCAAGTGACGTTGGAGAATCAGTTGCCTCTTGGACCAGTTACTGAAATGACTTTATTTTATACATTGAACAAGTTGAAATCCACTGCTGCAGGTCCTGATGGGCTTCCATCATGGTTCCTCAAACTGTCGCCTCGTGGTGTTGCGACATCTCTGACAGAATTAATAAATAAATCCATAGCTCAATCTGAGGTCCCTGCCCAGTCTTATTTGCAATTCACTTGATTTTATGTAGCAAATTGTAATACACTTGTCAACTGACGAAAATTCACGATTTTAACCTCGGAAAGATTTGCGATTTGGAAATCCTCTCCCAGATACAGAATTTATATATTTACCTTTTGTAACTGTACTTTTTATTTATGTAACTTTTTGAATAGACCAGTGAGATTCAGCCTACTCATGTAAAGGTTGCACATAGAGTTTCATGTACTTACATATATATCCAGGATGTATCCATTGCACCAGACTTCGTTTCTCTCCTCGTTGTACATGACGGTGGTAGGCACCCCGTCCAGGGCCCAGTACCACACGGTTGTGCCCTCACACGATACCGGGGGTGTACTGCCCTTAGCTAGCAGGGCTGCTGCACGTCTAAACATATAAAATACAATGCAATACATCACGTTTGCGCCCTCACACGATACCGGCGGTGTACTGTCCTTAGCTAAAGGGCTGCTGCGCGTCTACTCATATATAATGCAATACAATGCAATACCATAAAATACAATACTATACAGTAGAGTACAATACAATACCATTTAACACAACATTACAGTACAATGTAATACAATACAATACAACACGGTTTTGCCTTCGCAAAATACCGGGGGTGTGCTGCCCTTAGCTAGCAGGACTGCTGCGAGCCTAAATGCCCATATACACATGTGTTTTCGTTATATACATGTGTTTTCATAAGATGTGCAATTATATTTCTTATCACATAAATTGTAACCTCAATTTATGTCGGTAACATTTGAGAAAAGCTTTTGTCTGGTCTGTTCTCCTTCTGGAGAGAACAGACTGAATTAACGAGGCTAACACGGATAAACTTAAAAGCAGAGAAAAAGCTGATACAAGGATTCTTCTGAAACAAGTGGTTAGTTTAATTCTAAATTAGTTACATTTTAAAAAGATATTTTAATTTTAAGGATGGAGTGAAAGACCAAATCAGAAAAAATACCTCGTTGAAAAAGACTGCCGTGCCGCTTGAAAGAAATGATATAAAGCATATATGAATCAACGCCCAGGCTACAAGAGATTGTGCCATTGTTTGGCCTGTAGATATGTTTAGCCAATGTTAAACTGAGTTTCAAACTATAATGAGGACATTGCTAGACCTCTCTGATTTTTTTTTAATCCGCGAATACTATCATATTCGGGGTATCAATGAATGCAAAAATTGATGTATAATATCTTAAAATCTGTTTCATTGATTTTTATATTCAGCATGTCTATAGTGTCGGTCCTAGACTGAGGTCTGTGTAAAGCATGGTCTCCCATTTTTCGTCAACCACAAGATGTTTTCATGACACATTAACTCAAGATTGCCCTTTGTATAGAATTATAAAATTGGCCTCAATTTGCCCCCCCCCCCCCGCCCCAGATTTGTTAGTGGTCAAGAACTGCCACAGGGTTTACGTGTATTGTTGCCGATACTGTTGGCTCGAGATCGATTTGTGCAAGTCTCTGCATGCTGAGCTTGTGTACCAAACTCTTCAAAATTATCAACATCGATATCGGCGCGAGGCACCAGGACCTATACAAGACCTACAGTAGCAGCCTATACAATGGAGGGTCGTGTGAATGGAAGTCGCGGATTTTCAAATAAAAATTGAATTCTGCCACTCTGCATTTCAATATTCCCATGATCGGCGTATTGAGAATAGATATTTTTTTCTTTCTTATTGTTGAGAATCCAGAATTCTAAAATATATTTATATTCTAAATTCAAAATATTGACCTCTATATTGACAATTGTCCTTGAATTTTAAACATCATTCAAAGCAAAGCATCATCATTTAAAACAAAGCAAATGATAAGTAATATTAGTAAGTGTGAAGGAAGAGAATTAGAGATAGAGGAAAAATAGAAACAGCATAATTTTTGAAGAAATTAATTTGTGCCGAAACAGTATAGGCCTATTTTGTTTCCAGTGCTGCTTCGACTACATATGCATGTAATATCCTACATATAATAAAAATCCTTTTTGGTGCAGATACTCTCTATATGTAAATATCATATCTTTCATATATCATATCTTTCATATATCATATCTTTCTAGCAACATGCTCTCTTGAAAAAGGACCGGCTAGCCTCGTGCTTTAAATTACTGGGATACAGGTGAGGTTGCGTGAAGAGTCACCTCTAGAGCATACACACACTGTACCACTAACCTAACTGCTCTGCAACCTAACTCCCATCTTCTCTATCAGCCTACTCAAAACTCATCAGTATGCCAATGCCTAGACTCTCTACCTATGGCTGCTCTTCTAGGACTCGCCTTGCTCGTCGAAGTCTATGTTCCACGCGGCATGTAAATTTTCTCTTTTCACTGCATCTGCTTCTAGCTGGTGATGTATCACTCAATCCTGGTCCAACTTCTGCTTCCGACCTTATTGTTTCTTGTTATAATGCTCGATCTGCAATATCGATCACCGATAAAGTTATTGATAAACCCTTACTTAGCTAGACTTTATCCTCGATAATAAAGTTGACGTCTGTTTTTTGTCTGAAAACTGGCTTTCGCCTGATACTCTAGCCTCTGTCCTAAACTTGCTCACATCTAAACAATACTATCTGCAGCATGTTCCCTGATCCACTGGTCGTGGGGGCGGCATTTACAGCCTTCTTTAAATCTAATTTCACAGGCTCTCTTGTTACCTCAAGATCTTTCTCCTCGTTGGTACATATGATGTTACGTTTCACTGTTGCTTTTCGTTCCTTCCTCTTTTTAACTGTACATCGGCCTCCTTGCTCATCCAAGCCTGATTTTCTCTGAGTTTTCTTTATCTCTTTAGAGGACATTTCCTCGTCACCGTCCGCCTTCTTTATTTTAGATGACTTTAACCTTCACTTGGATATTCCTGATGATTATTATTGTTCTGCATTCAACTCTTTACTTGAAACTTTTGACCTCGTATAACATGGATCTAAACCCACTCATTCCTCTGTGCCTATTCTTCACCTATTAATTACTAAAAGTTCTTTAACTGTACCGTTATCGATGTCTTTCTTTCTGATCACAGCGCTATCCTTTGCAAATTTCCTGTGACAGTTAGCATACGCCCTTCTAAAATTCTGAAAACGATTAGAAAATTTTCATCTCTAAACACGACTAATTTTTCTCCTGATATTCCGTTTCTTCATTGTGTACTAACACATCTCAATAATTTTCTATTTAAGTAGTTCAGTTTAGAGATGTGCTCATCTCTATCCTCGATAAGCATGCACCTCAAAAGATCATTACCTGTCCCTCGACTCCGAATAAATCTTACTATACCGATGACATTGTTAAGCAAAAACGAAAACGTTCCAAATTTGAGTCCACCTTCAGAAATAAAGACACAAAAGTGAATGAAGATAATTATAAGGGTCAGTGTAAGCTGGTGAATAAAATGTTGACCTCTTTTAAACACAAAATATTTTTGCTCAAATATTTCTTCCTGTAATGAGATGTCCAAACAACCTTTGCAGTACTCTTAATTCTCTCCTGGGACGTAATCCCTCCTTCTGCTTTCTCTCCTACAGCACCGGCAACATTGTTTCTAAATTTCTTCAACGACGAAATTGTTTTTCTGTGCGCAAATATAATTTCAACATTTTATAATAAGTTATGAAATTCTGGCACCATCCTCTCAAAGTCTCCTCCTCAGCTGCCTAATTTACTCCGGCAACCATTGAGGAAATACGTAAGATCATTCTCACCTCTACCGATTCTTTTTGCTCGATTGACATTCTGACCAAACTACTTAAATCTTGTCTCGATCGTCTTGTTGCTCCAATAACTCACTTAATAAATCTTTCTCTTTCTGAGGGTGTCTTTCCACATTCTTTCAAATGTGCTCTTGTTTCGCCTCTATTAAAGAAGTCACCACTGCCAAATAGATGAGCTGTAAAGTTATCGCCCTATCTCAAATCTTAACTTCTGAAGTGCTTGAGAAGGTTATGTATTCACGTCTCAACGCTCACCTCGATTAATTTTTGCTCTTCTCACTTTCAGTCATCTTATAAAAAATTTCATTCAACCGAAGCTTCTTTGCTTCGCATTCAAAATGATCTAAATCTTGCAATGAATAAACAACGTGCACTTGTTATACTTGCTGTTTCCGCAGTATGTGACACAATCAATACCGTATTCTTCTCAACAGACTCAATTCTTGCTTCGGCATTGCCAACTCCTCCTACGCAATTCTTTCGCCTTATCTTTGTAATCGCTCTCAATCAGTTACTGTTGATGAAGAGTCTTCTTCTATGCAACCGCTTCTTCTTGGAGTGCTCTAGGTTCTGTACTTCATGCTTTGTTGTTCACTCTTTATACCACTCCTCCAAGTCATTTGCTTTCTGTTTCGTCTGTGCAATTTCATTTCTATGTGGATGATACCCATCTCTTTTTCTAGGTCTGATTCCAGTTTATCTCTTGCCAGGCTTTCATTAACTCCTGACTTCTTCATTGATGGTTTTGTGCTAACCGCCTCGCTGTAAATCTTTTCAAAATAGAATATCTTTTATTGGGTTCAACCAACAGTGTTTCAAGGTCACTAACTTTACTATTTACTTCCAATATCTGTCACTCCAACTGATTCGGTGCTTAATCTGGATGTAATTTTTTACTCTAACTTGGACTTCAAAAAACATATTTCTTCTATCTGTAGTTCTTTTATTCCTTCAAATTTGGCAGTTACGCCAAATCTTCGCTAGATAACAATTCAGCTATTATCTTAGCTAACTCACTCCTTAGTGCACGCTAACATTGATTACTGAAATTTCCCACTTTATAATTTACCTGGTACTTCAATAATTTGTCTACAGTGCGTTCAAAATTCTTTGGCGCTTGTTGTTTGCAACTCCATCAAACGTCAATCAAACTCTATTGGTCTCCATAAATCCCTCGTTGGTTGCCAATTTCTTAACGTATAAAGTACAAGATTTCTTACTCACCTTTGAAGTTCTTCAACATGGAATTTCTATCTGGCTGATCTTGTTTCTTTCTATATCCCTCTCGCACTCTCCTTTCTTCGAACTTTTTACTTCTTAATGTTCCTAAAATTAGTACAGCTATGGGCCAACGTTCCTTCTTCTTTGCAGCTCCAATTTTGAACTCTTTACCACCAATTGTTCAGATAAGTATGCTATCGACAGACAAGTATGCTACCGACAGACAAGTATGCTATTGACAGACAAGTATGCTATCGACAGACAAGTATGCTCTCGACAGACAAGTATGCTATCGACAGACAAGTATGCTATCGACAGACAAGTATGCTACCGACAGACAAGTATGCTATCGACTAAACTATTCAACCGAAATATCAGTGACAAAGTCGGCATTCACTTTTATTCCAGTTGCTAGTGGAATAAAAGTTATTGAGTGAGTAGCCCTATATCAAACCTGGCTTTCTTCTTTTTCTTCAGTTTCTCATCCTTCTTCTTCAAGTAGTTATTTCTGGCGGCTGTCAGCAGGACGGACATTTTACAGTAAATGAATTTTAGTGTTCGTTCTTGCTGTCTCTTTATATTGATGCAATGGAACTGTAGGTATTGATGCAATTGACTGTTGTAATGCAAAGAAAGTCTTTTCCGATGTTTTATTGAAGTTATTTACACCAATTTCGCTGACGCATACACCAACGCAAAGGCTTTCTGATCTGAAATGTAACATAAAATAAAATCTATGTGGTCAGAGTATCATGGGATTGATAGACCTGATTCCAAAAATCTGAAGTCTAGACAAAGTAATAATGGAAAAAGTAAAGTAAGTACCTTAATGCTTTTCTGTTTTACTCCCAAAGATGAAAATAATAAAAAATGATAGCTTAGTCGTCTTCTCTTTCAGGTTCATTGTCTAGTCTTCCAGACTTTGGAGGTCATGGTGTGCCATTTCTCGCTATCTCCTACAATTCTTATCATTGTGACTTCTTGTACGCCCATCCAATCACTGAGGCTCTTTGTAAAGGTAATTCTTTTTTCGTCTGCAATGTTTCCCTTAGATTTCTTTTTGGCTTACGCTCAAGCTTTCTATGTCTTTGCTTCTTATAACATGCCCTAAGAAGCTCATTTGTCTGTTTCGTACAGTATTTATTAGGTTCCTTGTTATTGTCATCCTACTCAATACTTCTTCGTATGTTATCTGTCTTCTATAGGAAATGAGTAAGATTCTTCGATAGAACCACATTTCAGCAGCTTCTAGTCTCTTGGTAATTGCAGCCTATAGTGTCCAGCATTCACTAGCGTCGTGTAGAATTGAATAGAAGTGTGTTGAGAGCTTTTAACTTAAAGCTTAGCCGTATATTGTAGGGCTGGTACTGATTAAAATTTTTTTGTTCGATTAATCGATTTTATTTTTAATCGATTAATTTCGATTAATTATAACGCACATATAGATCCAACTACTTTTATCTGATCTGCTTGCATTGCTACTCTGCATTAGTCAGTGGTAAATGTGGTATACACTATATACAATCACCCGACATTAGTTAGTTCAACAATCCATTACTTAACTTAAAAAAGTATTAAAGTAACAAGCAACGTGGGAAAAGTAACTAAATAACTTTGGTTACTTTTCCCACGTATTTTGGTTACGTATTATTATTATTTAGTTAGACGTTTAACATGCGTAAAAATTAATCGATCAAATGAATTTTAATCGATTAAAAATTTTACCGATTAATCGATTAATTAGTCGTTAATTTCCGCAGCCCTAGTATATTTTGATTGTGAAAGATGTTATTAGTTTGTAGAATGTATATTTTTTCGTGAAAATTCTTGATTTTATTTCCGTGTGGCAATTACCATCGTTAGTTATCCAAGTGCTTAAGTAGGTTTACTTAAAGTTTTCCTCTTGCTTATTGGGATTCCTTTTAGTGTTATTCCGTTGTCTATCAAATTCTTATGTTTACTCATTACCATACTTTCAGTTTTCTTTAGGATATTTCTCTATTTAATTTTTAATTTTTATGTTTTCACTGTAACGGGTTGTATTTTCAAGGCTTTTCTAACCATGGCAAGAGATAAATCTATATGACATGATACTGCAGAGCGTAAAGGATAGAACCAGATTAAAAATCAATTTGTCCACTAGAAGGCACCATCGGCGACTGGCACCTTTTATCGTCTATTTCGCTACATAATTGCTCAGTCAGCCTTATGGAATATGGAAAACAACTAATGTAAATATGATCTACATGGATCAACTTCATCTAAAATCAATGCTTTTTACTATCACAGCCTTTATGGGTCAACTTAATATAATGTCAATGCTTAATACTATATATTATGGCAATTGGCTGAGCAAGTGTAGCATTGGTTTAGCGTCTGTCCCGGGTTTCATTAATGGTCGGTTGGAATCCCAGGACTAGCCCGTCACTGATGTAGCCTTCGGACCGCGAAACTGACATTAAATTCGGCTTTAGCCCTTTATCATAGCCCATGTAGCTCAATTTCATTTAATATCAGTTTGAGTACTCGAGAAGATCATTAGCGACGGGCTCAGTCCACTACACATAAAATACAATCTCGCTACTATTATGCACAATATCGACCAGCCCAAAAATTGGTCCTATCACAAGGCTTTACCTACATCACCCCAGACCCTCTCAAATCCCTGACAAGGAGTAATTATTGCCTCTATTTTGAATTTTAAGATGCCTTTCTAACCATTCCTACCGGCGTCTTTTTTCTCGTCGACTGTTAGGGATACGCGCAGTTTCAAGGTGACTTATTCTCACGTCACTTCTACTCAAATTGGTGAAACTTACTAGATAATATGAAAAATGTATTAATTTAATCGGTAGTTATTTGTAAAATAATATAATTACCCGTTTCTATTCACTAGCTATATCTAGCAGATCATTTAGAGCTTAACAAGAGACTGACTCAACTGAGCTTTAAGGTTTTGATTCAAATATATCTCTCTTTCACTGCGTCTGTAAGCACAGTAATCGCAGGACAAACATGTTGCAATACGTATTCCAATTGGCTAATAAGGTCTTATTAATATCAACCAATGAGAACTATTGGCTAATAGGGTCTTATTAATATCAACCAATGAGAACTATTCGTTGCAATTTTAGTGCGAACTAATTTTATTGATCTTATTTTTGTAACAATGAGTTATGCTTGTTCGGACTCATTTATAAACGAGGCATTTGATATTCGCCAGCTTCCTGCTTACATTCTTCTAAAATTGCGCTGCACTGTAGGCCTACGTTTGTAAATGAGTGTATGCAGTGATGGATCTACAAAATTTTGAAGGGGGGGGGGGAAGGTACTGAATTGAGATAGAGGGCTGGGGAGGGGGGCAAGGAATCAAAATTGACAAAAAAATTATTTTTATAGAACCTTTTAGATTAAGGCAAATCAAATCAAAGTAGAGGCAAATAAACTCCCCCCCAATCCGCGCTTGTGTGTATGTAAGCCTTTCTTTTCTTATGTGTACAAAGCCCTAAGGCTTTCCTGTATCTACGAGTTTGCTTGTGTGTGACTGTTGTTGTCTGTCAAGCAATCAATCAATATACTCAGTTGTTAATCTATTTAAAGTTCGCTTGTATACATAAATTTTATGCAACATGCACGTATTCTAAATATCCATTCCAGAATTAAGACAATGCTAATTCTACACGAAGTTCGAAGATTTAACGACATAACTAGACCCAAGTGTGATCAAAAGATCCACTTTGACCAAAAGATCAGGTTATTTCATCTTCATTTGGCATTTTGAAGCATGATCATAGGATCAGTGCTCGAATTCCTGGGGGGAAGGGGGGTGAGAGATATCCCCCTCCACTATAGAGTGCCGTTCCCCACTAAAATTTCAAACAGTTTCGTTGGGGATGACTTATATCCCCCCCACTTCATCACCCCTCATTTTTGAAAGATAAATGTTGACTATAGGCCTGTTTTGTCATTAAAAAAAATTTGTTGAATAAAATTAATAATTATATTCTAAAAGTATTACTAAACCCGTATATTAAACTCCAAACGGCATAGTGCCTATCTAAAATTATAGGGCCTATCTTTTATTTACTGTAATACCGTGGTTATTAGTCTAGGCTATATTTATCAAAATATTCTGAATTGCAGATAAATTTGTAATTACAGTCGAAAAATCTCTCAGGGCCTACGTTGAAAGCCTATGTGTGTGTTTTTGAAGGCAGAAAAACTTATCCCCCCACTTTATTTTTCTTAATTCGCTCACTGACTAGGATTTTGGTCCTATTGAGCAATGCTTGGCAATATAAAGCAATGACATTTTTGGCATAATAATTATACACCGTGGGTCTTATAAAGGAGTGCCTTTTTATATTTATAATTATAACGTAACCAGTTAGCCGATTCCTGTGAATTTCTCCAGTAGGCCTAATCGAGAATAATCAATTCCACCAAAACTCTAAAATTTAGCTCGGATATCTCTGAAAGCGAATACGAAAGAATTGTACGTCAAACCTGAGCTTTACTTCGCGATCTTCTGAAGCAGTCACCCACTACATGCTAATTGCCACCAATTACCGACCCAAAAAGGGATGGACGTCTTGCGTGGCCCGTTGCACATCCGAGATTTATTCTCTGATTGACTCGACCGGGAATCGAACCCGGACCTTCCGCGTAAGATGCCGACGCGTTGACAACTGAGCTTCGAAGAGTTGCTTACTTGACGTTACATGATGTTATCTTACTACGTCTTATAACATTAAATTTTACTGTACTGAAAACTTTTTATTCGACCCCTGTCACGCTCATATATCAATAACTTTATTGTTTATAAAGTTTTCAAACGACATTTTGCAGTGTCTGATAGAATTGGTTGTTATCTATTACGGACAAGTTTCACTGGAATCGGTTTACTAGTTACGATTTAACTGCGTATAGAAAGTGGGGCTCACTTTTAAGGCCCACGGTGTAGAATGCAAAAAAAGGTTCGAATTTTTAATTTCCAATTTCCAGACCTATTGTTTTTATGTTTTTTTTATATAATCTGTTATGGAGCCAAGGATTTCTCATAACATGGCAATGTCTAGAATTATATTTTTAATTGCCTATCTGGTTGAACAATATACTACTTTCTTTCGAAGGCTGCCAAAAAGTTGATAATATAAATGGGCAGTCTGTAAGATAGAAAACTGAGGTCTAGCGAAGGTTATGTGGATAGTGTTATGATGCAGCCCACGTGCTAGAGTCTGTGCTAATTGCAAGAATACTCATAATAGAATAGATAGAAGGTGTTACCTAGGACTTACTGTTCGGCTAACTGTTAATGCTTGGACAAAATAGTAGGTCAAATGTTTGTTAGAGACGTCCCTGATGTCGTCGTCAGATGATGAAACGAACTTTAAATTCGCATTGATTAATTGATTGATTTAGACTTCTCTCTCTCCCCTCTGTGTCTCTCGCTTTGTCTCTCTCTCTCTCTCTATGTCTAGTGCACTGCTAAATGGCAGGTCCAATGCATCAATTCTTTCTCAAAGTCGACTATCTGGCTTATTAAGAGTATATCCTCAACCAACAATTTGATCTCACAACAAAGACTTTGCCTTCGCCACACCGAAAATGGTGCCCTTCTTCAAAAGGAAAAATATGGCCTATGGGATGGTTTTCAGTTGATTTTCTCAGTATCTGCGTTAGTCGCCTCTTACGAAACACGTTTTCCGTTGAACTATTGTCAAATTTCTCGGATCAAACACTTAGACTTCGTATTTAAAGAAATCGGCTAATGCTATCAACTTCCAACGGTGTCTCAATATTTGTAAAGATATTGCTTATGTATCGTTGCATCAAAGCTCATCATGTAGCATTGCTTTAACTGCTGTGCTCTGAACCGTGTCTTGTAACTGTAGCTAGTCGATAACGTCGATAATTATGCCTATTCAGCAACTATAGTAACGTAGAGATCAGCACGTATATGCGAAGAAAGGTATATAACTCTTTCTAAAGGTGATACATTTAATTGTATACCAATATCAATAAATCAATCAGTCAATCAATCAATACAAATTTAACATCTGTTTCATCATCTAACGACGACATCAGGGACGTCTTCAGCAACATTTTGAATACCCAATTTTTCACTCAAACAGGCTTAGCAAATACAAATGCTGCAAGAGAAAAGTACGATGCCGAGTAGTCCAGTAAACCAATCATGTCCAAATAGTTACACCGGTTGTGGCCGTCGGCTAGGCTACTTGACTCTCCATTGTCCATTTAGCGCTACTGTGGCATTTTGCATACAGCAGCACTTTATAAATATAGTTATTGATTGATCATGTGCAAAAAGTAGGTAGCTTAAAACTCACCCTCCTATTGAAATACTTGATTCATTGTTCTCAAAAGTTTCGCACATTATACGTTCAAGAAATCTATTGAAGAGTACTGGTGAGAGAAGACAACCTTGGTCGACGCCAACTGTAGCTTCGAAAAAACATGAGTATAGCACTTTTAGAAGTGTTGTATAGTGCTTGATTTGTTTGACTAGTCTTTCATCAATGTTGAAACTTCTTAGTAAACCCCATAACCCTTCATGCCACATTCTATCAAATGCTTTTTGAAGTCTATGAAGTTGTGAAACAAGTTCTTCTGGTGTTGAAGATGTTTCTCAATTAATATTCCGCAATTGCAAATTTGTTCTATGCTTCTACGACCAGGTCAAAAACCAGCTTGTTGTTCAGCTAACAGCGGCTCTGTCTCCCAATTTAAAATAATTATTAACCAATTCAACGTTATCCTTAGCAGTACCTGACCTGCATGACTGTTTAGGCTTATGGTTCTATAGTATTGACATTGTTTAGTATTTCCCTTCTTGGGCAGTGGAATTAGGATTGATTGTTTCCATTCTGAAGGCCATTTATTTAGCTCCCAGCATTTTGACAGATTTATGTTAATGCTAAAATTTCAAAGTCGCATTCTCAAGTCATCCAATACTTGTTTATTTTGCTTGACGTTAAAGTTGTACAAATCGCGAGTGCAGGCCAAATGATATATTCATACATGTTATCATTTGTTAATAATTTGTTCCTGTCATTTATTGACGAGAAAATGGCAGTTATATCTCATTTGACAGATTTTAATTTTAATTGAATCTTATTTTATTTGAACTTATATTTTGTAAAGCAGTCTCGAAGACCTGTTTCGGCCATGACATTGCTATAGATCTATAAATTTTCGTTAATAATTATAATAATAAAAATATATAGTTAAGGTATATATATAATATATAAATATATATATATATACAACGAGGTAAAGAGATTTTTAATTGTGAAGATGGGCTATAAAGGCTGTCAATAATGACTTTTATATTGTGCGCATACGTAATATGAGTGTAATTTAGTCGGAATAGGGAAGTGCATTCTGGACCTCTATCACCGTTTACGCAAACCATCGATTTCTTGCGTTAATGATTGATTTTGTAAAATGCATATCGTGATAAATGAATATATATATGTAGGCTATAGTTAATAACAACATCCTTAACATGGCGATTGAGCATATTAAATTTGATATCTTGAATACCATTCCAACCAATTCTAATGGAAAGAATGGAATATATTTCATTAAATTTTGTCTTCTACAGTAGGCCTATTTATATTTTATATTGTGGACATATATTATATCTTCAAGCAAATCATATTCAATCATGTAGATGCCGCTGAACACCCCGACAACGCTACTCTTGTTTGATATATGAAGTGAATAGATCTTGCTAAGACCTATATACTAGTTCACCAGCTTAATATACTGTATGAAGAGAATAGGTTTTGCGAAGATCTATTGGCAGACTAGATCACCAATTAATTTTAACTTATACTTTGTGTATTTATTTATACCTAATCAAAACGACTTCAAACGATAAATGAAACATGTAGGCTACAAACGGTTGTCAAAAGATTCTCATATGGTCTTCCTTCTTTCAAAGCCCCACTTCTTAACTCACCCCCCCCCCTCAAT
>JADMIO011560728.1_pt1 | contig 22950 bp, 13 predicted proteins | sample 8958161 | NCBI WGS metagenome assembly JADMIO01 (sample SAMN16585339, study PRJNA669376) | soil metagenome | isolation source: Crop rotation soil | place: USA: Cullars Rotation, Alabama | collected 2011 | reverse complement strand
CTCCGCCAAGGCTACGGCGAGATTACGGGTGCGTGCTGGAAGGGCGGCGCTCGCGTTAGCGGCCGCATCCGCTGGCGAGACTAAAGGTGCCGCTTTTGAAACGCGCGACCGGAGCCAGACTTCAGATAGCGTTCGAACGTCTCAGCTTCTTCGCGGGAACGAAACGCGCAGTACCAATGCAAGCTCCATGGACCAAGCTTTGCGGAATGAAACGACGTCCGTTCATTGTGCAGCGCGATCCGAGCTTTGAGATCGGAGGTCGAACCTACGTAGAAGCGACCTCGCGCGGCTGTGCTCTCGAGGATGTAGACGTAAAACATCCGAGAACCTTCAGCCAGCAGTCATCACCTCGCCGTAGCTTTCGTGTAACGAAAGCGTAGGCGGGAAAGCGCAAGCGGAGAGAACCGGCCCGGGGCATTGGAAGCTCCGGGCCGGGTTGTTTGCTTTCCGCCTCCGCCCTGCGGTAGCGGCGGGACTACATGCGGCGCTACCTGACCTCGCCATAGCTTTCGCGGAGCGAAAGCGACGGCGGGAAACTCGGCCCGTGCCGGACTTGGGCCGCCGGCTGGCTTCATGCGGATCCGATCGGGCTCAGCGTACTCCGGTCTCGGATCGAGAACCGGCGCTTCCTTAAGGAAAGTGAAAGTCATTCCGCCTTCGCCCCTTTGGGCTTCGGCGAGATCACGATCAGCGGGAGGACCGCGTTTTTGAATTCGGTTATCTCGCCATAGCTTTCCCGCGAGCGAAAGCGACGGCGGACACACCTTCGTCCCTTTTACCCTGAGCCTGTGAAAGCGCTCGGAGCAGTTTGGACGGCCGCGGATTTGATGCGGGCGTGGGCTGATTGGCTGGGCTCAGCGTTGAAGCCCCGCTTCACCCGGGTGGGCTACGGCGAGATGAGGAGAGGTGAGATGTCAGAGAGTAGAGATTCTTTCGTCATGATCCCGCCGAAGTCCCGCGGCGGGACGAAGGCGGACATAAAAAAACCCACTTCCGGTTGGAAGTGGGTCTCACGAGTGAGGCGAAGGTTGAGCCTCGGTTTCAAGAGATGCCACTTCCGGGATCGGCGACGTAATCGCGCGGATTGAAACCGCGTTCATTGCGCATACCGGCGTTGGTCGTTTGCGGACAAATAGCCGCACCCAACGCGAGCCAGCCGGTAGACCGGTGGCCGGAGAGTTGGTGAAGGGATGCGGTTTTCATGAGGGCTGCGGGAAAGACGACGAGGTGACTGAAGAGTTACAACGGTTGTTCCCGAAAAGATTTCAAGGGGGAGGCTGAAGATTTTTTCAACGACCGCCAGCCTGGGGGCACGAGACGGGTGCACAACGCCCCAGAAAAATCGGACCAAGCTGAACCGCTCAATCGACGGGAGTAATGGAAGGCGCCAGCCTTCTCGGAACTAATCGGTCTGGGAATCGAGTTCCGGCGAGGAGATCGCCAGGCACGTTCCCGCTCGGGGTTGGTGGGCCCACTGGGATTCGAACCCAGAACCAAAGGATTATGAGTCCTCTGCTCTGACCGTTGAGCTATAGGCCCGGCTGTCGCGACACTGTCGCTTTCGCGGTAAAAACTGACAAGGGACAAGTGACAAGCCACTGCCTTTTCCCGTCGCAACCCAACGAACGGAGCTGGGTCCATTTGTCTTCAGCTAAACGGAGTTGAGGTTTTTAGACGGAAATCATGGCCATGGAAATAAAAGCGCGAGACCTGCTCGCGGCCGGTTGGGCCGAGGGCCCGAGGCTGAAGGAGGCGTTGCGACGTGCGCGCGAACTCGAGGTCTCCGGCATGCCGCGGAGCGATGTCCTCGTGGCACTTGCCGCCGAATTTCCACCGCAGGTGGCACGGATCGAACCACGCCAGGCGCCGGGCCCGCTCGCCGAGGCCATCGAGGCCGAAACACCCGGGGAGCAAGTCAACGTGGCGCAGGCCCGCCAGCGGATGCACGAGCTCTTGCATATGCCCGTCGTCAAGCGCGGCGTCATCATGCCCGACGCGTGCCCGAGCGGGGCAGGCAAGGCGCTCATTCCGGTCGGCGGTGGCATCGAAGTGGAAAACGCGATCATTCCCGGCGCACACTCTTCCGATATCTGCTGCTCCATGTTCGCCACGTTCTTCGCAGCGAACCAGCCGGTTGCCGCGATGATGGATCAGCTGCAGAGAGTGACGCATTTTGGTGCGGGTGGCCGCGCTCGCGGCCAGCAATGGTCCTCCGCCGTGCTCGACGAGCCCGTATGGCGTAATCCCTTTCTCTCGGGCCTCCGCAGTCGGGCCCAGGATTTCCTCGGCACCCAGGGTGACGGCAATCACTTCGCCTATCTCGGCCGAATCGAGTTCACCGAATCTCAGCGCAAGGCGCTGGCCTCGGCTGGCCACGAGAGCCTGGCCGAGGCGATCGCCCGACACGAGGGCAGCTTCAATGTACTCGTGACCCACCACGGTTCCCGCGGACTCGGCGCCGATGTCTACAAACGTGGCCAGATCGCGGCGCGAAAGTGGTGCGACCAAAATGCGCGCGACATCCCTGACTACGCTGCCTGGCTGCCGGCCGATGGCGCCGAGGGCCGCGCGTATTGGGAGGCGCTGAGCTATGTTGGCCGCTGGACGCGCGAGAACCACGCGCTGATTCATGACGCCTTCATTCGGCGGCTTGGGGTCCGGCCCCTCGCGCAGGTGAACAACGAGCACAATTTCGTCTGGCGGCGGGGCGACACGTTTTTCCACGGCAAAGGGGCAACGCCCGCGTGGTCGGACGCAGAGGGACGTCCGCTGCTGGGATTAATTCCGCTGAACATGGCGCGCGAGATCCTCCTCGTGATCGGCAACGATAACGACCGCTTCCTCTCCTTCGCTCCGCACGGCGCAGGCCGCAATATGTCGCGAAAAGCGATGCTCGCGCCCTACAAGGATGCTGACGGGGAGCTCGATCCCGCTCGCGTGCAGCAGGCGCTGGCCGAAACCACCGCCGGCCTCGACATCCGCTGGTTCTGCGGTGCGCCGGATTTGTCGGAGTCGCCGCTCGCCTACAAGGATGCCTCGAAAGTGAAAGCGCAGATTGCCCAGTTCGATCTGGCGCAGGTGGTCGGTGAAATTCAGCCGCAAGGCACGATCATGGCCGGCGAAGCGCCAGAGCCGTATTGGATGCGGAACCGGCGGGAGAAGCGCGCGGCGCACAAGACCGCGCGGCGGCAGGGGGAGGCCGACGTCGTTGAAGGCGCGTAATCATCCCTGAATCTTTCTCTTTCCTCTTTCCCTTAATCTTTCTCTTGCCGACCGGGTCCCACTGCTGTCGAAAGAGAAAGAGGAAAGAGAAAGATCGCAGGGTAGTGTGGGTCGTAGCCGTCAGCCGTGAACGGCGCCCTGCGCTTCGCGCAATAAACTCAGCATTGCTGCGTGGATGAGCCCGTTGCTGGCAACATACCGGCCGCGGTCCTGCCGCTGTGGATTACGAGCTCCGTTGTAATCGGTCACTGTCCCGCCAGCTTCCTGGACGAGCAGCAATCCCGCCATCGTGTCCCACGGATTCAGCTGCTGCTCCCAGTAACCATCGAGCCGGCCGGCCGCGACGTAGGCGAGATCGAGCGCGGCGGAGCCCAGACGGCGCTCTCCCCGGATGTGCTGCAGAAAGAGGGCCCACTCGCGCAGATTGTTATCGGGATTCGTGTGTTTGTCGTACGGAAAGCCGGAGCAGATGATGGCGTCGTTCAATTCGCTCGTGGCCGTTACGCGCACGGCCTGCCCGTTGAGCCGGGCGCCGTCGCCGGGCACGGCTGAAAAAACTTCGTTGCGCGTCGGGTCGTAAATTACGCCGAGCAACGGTTCACGTTCGGGCGTGGCGAGCGCGATGCTGGTGCAGAAGTGTGGGAACTTGCCGGCAAAATTGACCGTGCCATCGATGGGATCGACGAACCAATGAAAAGGCGCCGTTTTCGCGGGCGCCCCCTGGCCGCCGCCTTCTTCGCCCACGATATGATGCTCCGGAAAACGTTGGAGGAGTTCACGCACAATGAACGCCTCGGCCTCGGTGTCCGCGGCCGTCACGACATCCGAGCGCGTGGATTTACGGGCCGCGATTGGGATTGGTGCGGCGAAATGCCGCATGGCGATTTTCCCCGCCCCGCGGGCGATCGTGATGATGTCGTCGAGGATCTCGGCCGGTTGCATGGGGAAACACGCTCACGTCCAGCTGGCGCGCGGCCAGTCTGAAATTCCGTGGCCCCGAGAAGCGCAAAAGGCACTGCCCCGAAGCGTGAGAGAGGGAACCGGCCCTTCCTGCGTTTCGGCTCTGCCGGGACAGTAAAGGATCAAAACCTCGAAAGACCCCCGGCTGGCTCGCTTTCGGGCCTGTGTTCCTTGGGTTCCTGGGGCGGAATTAATCCCTTCCGGGCTGAACTTAAGATGTAGCCGTAGCGAAACGCGCCAGCGTTTCGTCTTTCGCCCCCTATTTGTACGAAAGCCTTGGCGGCTTCCGCTACACGAATTCGGGTATGATATTTCTGAAAATGTTCTAGCCTCTGATTGCTTTCAAATGCGCCGCGACCGTCGCGGTAGTAGGATGTTTGCCGAGAAAGTGAACGACGCCGAGTTCCATGGCGCGAGTGATACGGGGCCCGTCGATTTGGTTTGTCAGGACGACCGTGCGCAGGGTTTCGAGCAGCCGATTCTCGTGCAGCCATTGGAGAGCCTCGAACGACGCGCCACGCGGCAAGTCCAGGTCGAGAAAAAGCAGGCCGGGCCGCAGTGACTTTTCGCGCGTGCCACGCACGCACGTGGCGCGCAGGAAGGAAATCAGCCGGTCGCCATCGTTGAAAGTGACGATTGGATTCCGGCTTTTGGCCGCGTCGAGTCGTCGCCGGAGGTGAAAGAGATCCTCGGTATGATCGTCGGCGATCAGGATGACAGGGAGTGAAGCGAAGTCGGGCATGGCTGGAATCCGTGCCGGACGAAAACCTGCCTGCGGCTCCCAGCAGCCCGCGAAATGGCTCTGGAACTTTCGAATCAGCCGAGCGGCAAGCGGTTCTTGTCGGACATCGGATGCAAAACGCGGAAGTCGTAGCAATCCGCACACCTCGCGCGACGATTCCGTTAGTGGCGAAAAATCACAATCTTGCCACGAGTGGCGCCGGGGTCGTCGTTACCAGCTGACACAGGCTGGGAAAAATTGTGACGCCCGCGACACAGTTGCCCGCGATGGTGCCTGGCGTGCGCCACGATATTCCCACCGGACCTGCGCCAGGGCGGCTGGCTGCGTTTAACTGCTTCCGCCCATTTGGGGCTCCCGCCTCGACCGAGCCTTGCCCATGCGAGGCGGAATGGGGCGGTGAAGCCCTCGCGCCGACCAGCCGCCTTACGCGGCCGCCAGCTCCGCGTCGACCGCGCCCGTCACCGCCGTGGGGTGGGTGCTGAGGCTGGCATCCGTCAAGCGGGAGATTTTGGCCCGCGCCTGCTTCAATGTATCGAGCGCCGCGACAAACTCGGGATCGGACGTCCGATGCCGATTGAGGATGGCCACCGCTTCGTTAAGAGACGCAAAAAGGGAATCAAAGTCGCTAGAGTGCATGCCGCCAAAGACCGATCCGGCGAAGACTCGCTCCTGCCTACTTTTGCTACCTATGGGTCGGGTGGATCACGGAGGGAGTCGGGGGGCGGAGAAGCGGAGAGGCGGAACCTCCAGAATTCCAGAAGGCCGAGGCGAGGACGCACGATGTGCGTTCACCGGGCCCAGATTGATTATGCAATCTGCCGCTGCGCTTCGTCCTCCGTACTCTGTCCTGCGTCCTCCGTCCTCGGGCCTCCCACCCTCCGCCCCTCGCCCGTCTGGCCCTCCGACCCTCCGCGCCTCCAGATTGCCGGACAGCCCTATTCCTACCCCATCCAAAGGTAGGTATAAACCCAAGGGCGGGCGCCGGAACGGCGAACTATGCTGGGGGTCGGCCAAGGTCCCAGTCTCACAGCAACAACGCCTCATCCCACTACCCGTCATGCAAAACGTCCAGACGCTCGAGTCCGCGGTCGAAGTCACCGCCGTAGAAACCAGCACCCCCGAATTTGTCGCGCCGGTCGTGCCCGTGGCGCCGCCGACCGTTGCCCGCCAACCCGAATTGCCGCCGATCCTCGTGGCGGATGACGACGAGGACGACACGTATCTGGTGCAGCGCTTCATCAAGCGGACGGGAATCAAGAATCGGATCCTCACTTTCAACGATGGGACCGAGGTGGTGAATTATCTCAGCCGCGCGCGGCTCTCGGAAGCCGGCCAGAAGCATCGCCAGCCGCTCCTCCTTTTCCTCGACCTCAACATGGCCGGCCTCGGCGGCCTCGGTTTCCTCGAGTGGGCCCGCAGCAAGAAGGAACTCGCCCCCCTGACCATCGTGGTGCTGACAAACTCCTGCAATCCCGAGGACATGCAGCGCGCCATTGAGCTCGGCGCCGACCGCTACCTCGTGAAATACCCGAGCCTGAGCACCTTCACGACGATCGTGCGGAGCGTTTATCCGCAGACTGTGTTCTGAGGGGGACTCACGAAATAGGATTCAGGCGGGTTTAGCCGGAACCCAGGAAACGGGGAGAAGAGCCGGCCCTAGCGGCGCGAGAGACCGCATCGGTGGCGCGGCTCGACCCCGAGCCGCGGGCTTGGGCTACGTGCGTCGTGATATTCTCATCGAACCGCTCAAGCGGTCTTTAGCACGCGCGCGTGGGTGATTCGAACTCGGCCGGATCGCTACCTCGTGAAAGACCCGAGCCTGAGCACCTTCACCACGGTCATTCGGAGCGTTTCTCCGCAGACCGTGTTCTGAGAGGACTCCTGAAATAGGATTCAGCGGGTAAAGCCGGAACCCAGGAAACGGGGAGAAGAGCCGGCCCAAGCGACGTGAGAGACCGCATCGGTGGCGCGGCTCGACCTCGAGCCGCGGGCTTGGGACTATTCGCGGCTGTGACCGAGGCCGCGTTCGCCCAGGAAAAGCAAGCGATTCGAAGAAATGGGCTTTACCACCATGTCCCGATGAGCCGCGTTAAGTAGATAGTTCCCGTACCTTACCCGGGTCGATGACCGCATCGGCTGCATCGGGTAGTTTCATGGTTCACGAATCACAAGCGGTCCCAGCGCCCCGGTTTGGCGCGGAGGCTCGAGCCATTGCGTTATTTGCCGGGCAAGTCGATCCATCTGGCCGCCGGGTGTTACGTGCGCGAACCAAATCTCAGAAGCGAGGGCGGCGACGAGCAGGTTTCTTTGCTCCGCCAGGCTGGCAGTGATACGGCGTTGAAGCCCGTTGAACGGCGTGACGAAGAGTAGCCTACCATCAGAGAGAGCAGGGCGTAATTCAAGGCTGACTCGTTGCGGGATCCCGCGGGCAGGGCAGATGACGATACCCTGCCGGCCCCGGAGGAGAATGCGCAGGCATTCCCTTTCCATGGGCGAGTGAAAGCCGCTGATCACGGTTTGACCCGCACCGCGCCAGCGACCGGCCTGATCATACGTTCGGAGAATGACGTCACCCGGCCATCGGGCGGAACAAAGGAGCGCGGTCAACGGTGCATCGAGGTGAGTAGCGGGGCCCAAAAGATGAAGTTGTTTTGGCGCCGAAGGGCCGAGCCTGCGATCGAGCACGTGTGGCCACTCAAGGCTCTTGGGGGTGAGCGTGAGAATCGCTGCATTCATCCTGTCATCCTGTCGGGCGCGGCGGCGAGCCCGTTGCCCGATCCGAGTCGCGCGAGCTAGGGATCGCACTCCCGCAGTTCCCCCAATTTAGGGGTGATCAGGCGCGTGACGCGTTGGACGGCGGCTCGACCCGAGCCGCGGGCTTGGTCAGCGGTCTGGCCAGCAGGGTCAGAAACTCGACCTCGCCTGACCCGCATAGTACGTGGACGACGATCGCCTGGGCGCGCGAGAGTCGCCAAAGTCAGGCTACAGCCTCGAGGACCGCTTTCGGGTGCTTGGCGGCCACCCGCAGGAGCACGCGGGCAGCACCGGTCGGCTGCCGCCGACCCTGCTCCCAGTTGCCTAGGGTGGCCATGCTGATCCCAAGTACGGAGGAAAACGCCTTCTGGCTGAGACGAAGTTTCGTCCGCACGGCCCCGACCGACTCCGGATCGATCCGGTCAATGCGCCCCCGCGGCCTTTCGGTTACCGCGGAGATAGGCCCCCGCCTCACGGACGCCGTGGAGGATTTTGGAAATCGGACTCTTTCATGGGAATTCGGATCTGCACTGCGGGGAGGGAAGCCGATTGCGCCGCAGCTCGTTTGACCCGGTCCTTCATGGGTCCATGGGTCGAGCCGCTATGCGTTAAATCGCAATCGGTGTGCCAGAAAAATTAACTTGTGGCGGCCTGACCCTCTACTTGGGGCGGCAGTGCACGGAACGCCGTGAGCGCGGCTCTTTTTACATCGTCGGCAACGAGGGGAAAAGTGCTGAGGATGTGGGTGAACTCGGGTTCGGTCAGGGCGTAGAGGTGGGCGACCTGGGCGTCGATTTCGGCGCGGAGCTTGGCGCGGCCTTCGGGTGTGCGTTCGCCGTGCGTGCGGTGCGTGGCGCGCGGGCCGAAGATTTCCTTCAGCAGATCGTCGAACTCCGCCGTCGTCCCGACGAGCCGCGCGGCGCGCTCGACCAGTGGGCGGAAGTCGGGGTCGGCGGCGGTCAAGCGGGGGACTGATAGCTGATAAAGAAAAAAACTGTTCAAATTTGTTGTCATCTTCGCACGCAGCGAGAAATCCAGAACGACGCTGTTCAAAATCGCTGTTAGGAACGCAAGTTCTGCGACTGTAAAGCGAGGTTCATTGTAACGCTGCTTGTCGTGATGAAACGGGAAGTGCACCGCGAGCGAATTGCCGGTTACGGAGCCCGGAGGAATTATTGCGACTATGAGTGTTCGTTCATTTGTGTTGGATGCGATCTTTCGGAGGGCGATCCTGTAGGTTTCGTAGTCGTTCCGCATGTCGCGCGGCGTCGTAAAAAGTCCATCAATGCGCTTCACTCGCTTTTCAAGGAATGCGGCGCGAATATCCCTCTCCGTAATCCAATATTGGGGCTTTTCGAACAGGTGATCGAACTGCCAAATCATTCCGCCTACATAGAGCGGTAACTGAGTGGGCTTGGATTTGAAGAGGTGAGAGGCTCTATTCATGTGCAACTCTTCACCGTAGATTTCGAGCCCCCAGCCAGTTTCGCCGTCGTTCAAAAATGGAAACCTCAGGAGCTTGTCCGCGATCGTTATGTCAGTCTGTGTCGTGAATTCCGGAACAGACAGCGAATCAGGCGATAGCCTCTGGATTAAGCTAATGCTTATCAGGAGTGAATGCCGGTCGGGAAAGTCGGCTAGCTCGGTCACGTCGTGTCGCATGAACGCGGCGGGAAATTCCGTAGTCCTTCCACCCTTATTGAAGGTGAGGACCACGAACTTGAACCTGCTGTCAACTCCTTCGAAGATTTCCTTGCGGTTCTCGAAACAGAAAATGCCCTCGACGGTAGTTTTTGTGAACAACATCTTGCGAAGCTGTTTCGCGCCTAAGTCTGTGTAGACGCCGCTTGGGACGACGACACCGCACTGCCCTCCGCCCTTGAGCAAGTTGAACGACTGCTCAAGGAACACTTTGTAGAGATTTACGTCGGCGCCAATCTTTCGGCCATTCACCTCGGAAGTCTGATTCTCATAGGCATCAGCTTCCCGGAAAAACACAATTTGGTGGGGAAACTGGCTCTTGAAACGAAGCCACTCGTGGCGCACGTCGGAATCCTGCATCAGTTTCGACTGTTCCTCTTCGAATTCATGGATGGTCATTTTCTTCTTGGTGACCAAATCGGAATGCTGGGCAAAGAACTCCTTCGCCTGCGGCTTAAAAATTTCCCACGGCGGATTGGTGATGATGGCGTCAAAGCCCCCGCGACCGACGATAATCTCGTCGAATTCGTAGGCCCAATGAAAAGGGTGTTGGGCGCGGATGTCGGCGAGTGTAAGAGGGCGTTTCTCTGGTTTGCCTTCGGCCTGTTTCTTCGCGTCCCAAGTCGCCTGCGAAAACTCGATGCCAAGGCCCTGAAATTCGCGGAGCAATTGGCGATCGAGCACGCCGCGGGCGGCGGCTTTCTTGGTTTCAATTTCGTCGCGAAGCACGGCGAGATCCTGCGTCAGCGAGGTAGCATTGCGGTAGCGGCGGACAAGTTCGTTCTTCTCGCGGAGCAGCGCCTCGTATTTTTCGGCGCGTTGCTGCGCGAGCCACGCGGCCTGTTTTTCCTTCTGTGTGGGTGCGGTCGCGGATTCGACGGTGAGGCCGAGTTCGGTCTCGTGCGTGAGCGTGGCGCGGAGCTGCTCGCCGGTGCGACCCGATTTGCCGGCGTCGAAGCCGGCGGGATCGACGTGCAGGAGGCCGATGAGCGAATTGCCGGGGAGGAGGTTGAACTCGATGTTGGGCAGCGGTTCGAGCTGGTCGCGCGCCTCGGCGGAGGCGACGAGCGTGAGGAAGAGCCGGAGTTTCGCGATTTCGACGGCCTCTTCCATCAAATCCACGCCGTAGAGATTTTCGGTGATGATCTTCTTTTTCAGCCAGTAGGCGGGCGGGGCCTTGTGCTGCTTGCGCTCGTGCTCGATCCACTGGAGCACGGGACGGTGGCCGAGCGCCTCGCAGCGGCCGATGAGTCCGGTGGCGAGGTTCAGCAGCATCTTCAGCGCGGCGACGAGGAACGCGCCGGAACCGCAGGCGGGATCGAGCAGCGAGAGCCGCGGCAGGATTTCCTGGAGGAGGTGTTGGCAGAGCGGGCCGTCGGCGTGGAGGAGGAGATCGCCGGCGGTCTCGTGGGCGCGCGGCGCGGGGCCCTTGGTTACGCCCGCGGCGTGAAGCTGCGTGGCGGCGGCGGTCCATTTCGCGGCGGCATCGAGTACGAGCTGGTGGATGGTCTGCTCGCAGAGGTACTCGGTGATTTCCGGACGGGTGTAGTAGGCGCCAAATTCCTTCTGGTTGATGTATTTTTCGAAGATGTAGCCGAGCACGTCGGGGTTGATCTCCTTGTCGTTGCCACCGGGCGTGTCGTCGAGCGACCACGAGTATTGCTGGAAGAGCGCGAAGAGGCCGGCGAAAGCGGCGTCGGGGATGTGAATTTTTTTGTAGGGACCGTTGGCGAACGCCGCGCCTTCGAGTCTGGACTCGATGCCGTGTGGGAGGAAGAGGCCGCCGTTGAGATACGGGATATCGCCAAGCGGGAGCATGCCGATGGGCGTGCGTTTCGACTCCGGCTTGGCGAAGCCCTCGAAAAAGAGGTCGCGCAGGAAGTGGGAGAAGAAGCGGTCTTTTTTCGCGGCGGCGGAGGCGTCGAACTTGCGCGTCAGATAGTCGGTATCGCCGGAGGGACTCTTGCCCACGTCGAGGAAGCGTTTCTTCTGGAGAAACCAGACGAACATGAGCCGGTTGAGCAGCACGGAGGCATACCAGCGGCGATCGCGGGCGTCGGGGATGCCTTCGATGAGTTCGAGGAAGGCGAGGTGCTGAGTCTGGAAATCGCGGAAGAACGCTTTGGTGACGCGCTCGACATCGAGAGCGTTTTTCAGGCGGCGCGCGACGTCTGTGAGCGGAATGTTGCCCTTGGCGTCGAGCTCGCTGATGTCCACGACGAGCGCAGCGAGCTTGCTGAGAAAGAGGTCGCCGGGCTGGCCCTTGACGTAGAGGTGGTCGCGCGGCCGGGATTTGCCGGCCTCGCGCTTGACCCAATACCAGAGGCTCTGCGTCCGTGCGGCGTCCGTGAAGATCAGAAGATTTTCCGCGGCGAGCGTGGAGACGGCGGCGTGGATGGCGGCGCGGGTCCTCGCGTCGGGGATGGCGCCGCTGGGTGTCGAGACCTCGAAAACGTGGATCGCGGAAAGGACGGCGATGGGCGTGCGGCGGAAAGGGATGCCGCCTTTTGCCTCCGCATCGGCTGGCTTCAGCGCATGCGGAGGGTTGTTCCAACCTAGCTCCTCGACAAAAAGCCGGCGGAAATCGAAATCCTGCAGGAGCTGACGGGTACGAGCGACTTTGAGCGGCATAGCGATCAGTCGGCGCGGAGTCCGAGGGAGCAGATGATTTGCGGCGGAGGCGGTGGTGCCGCGTCGTCGAGGAGCACGAGTTTGCCCTCGTGCCTGAGGTCGATGACGATCTGGGCGAGGTGTTCGGGGGGGAGGCCATTGCGCAGCTCGCGCACGAGGGTGTCGCGAGCGTGTTCCGTGAGATGCCCACGCAACATTTCCTCGAGAGCACGGGGAAGTTCCTCTGCCTGCTTGGCGAAAAGCGTGCCATCGATGCTCGCCCAGTAGTCACGGAGGCGGTGGTAGGCCTTGTATTTCGGGCCAGAGCGGGAACCGAGCGCTCCGGTGATGGCCGGCTGCTCCGACACGATCGCCTCGGCCGCAACGGCGACGAGCTCGTGGTGATTTTCGGCCCGTGGCAACGCCGGCGTGTCAGGAGTGCACGCGGCGGCTTCGAGGATGGCACGCGGCGACTCAGAGACGAGGTGACCTTCGGTATCAACACGCGCGAGAGCGTTGGCGCCCTCGGCTGTGCGAAGAAAAACGAGCGCACCCGGCGGTGAAGGTGATGCGGTTGCCTTGGCCGAAAACACTACATCGGGAAGCGTTTCGATGGCCTTGAGCAACGCGGGATTCCCCTTGATGGCGTCCTGCCAGATGCCAAGGGCATAGGATCCGAGGTCGACTTCATCGTCGTTGTCGTCGAGCACCCCGGACTTCTCGTTGTAGAGATCATGCCACGCGCGGGTCTTGCCGATGTCCTCGTCGAAAAAGGCCTCATCAGTGCCGAGAATCTCCTCACTCTGCTTGAGCCGGCCGCGCAGCCGATTCCGGAGGTTTATGATCTTATCGACGCCATCGGCAGGCAGGAACGTGTAGCATTTGACTGTGAGCGCATCCTGGCCGATGCGGTCTACGCGACCGGCGCGCTGGATCAGCCGGATAATAGCCCACGGCAAATCGAAATTCACCACGATGGCCGCGTCCTGGAGATTCTGACCCTCGCTCAGCACATCGGTGGCAAGGAGCACCCGCAGTTCATCGGCCGCCGCAATATTACGGCGGTTGCTACGGGGGCTGAACGCCCAAGCGGCGCCCGTCGGATTTGGATCATCGCCGGTGACGGCGCGAAGATGGGAAATGCCCGCAGCGCTGATCGCCTTTTCGAGGTAGCGAACGGTGTCGGCGAATTGGGAGAAGATGAGGACCTTTTCGGCTTTGTGCTGCTGGCTGATCAGCCACAGCAGTTTTTTCAGTTTAGCGTCGCCGGCCTGAGACCAAGGACCGACGTCCTCGAGCACGCGGCGAAGTGCCTCGGCATCTGCGCGGAGTTTTGTCGCCAAATCTGACTTAAAAAGACCCGTTCGTACCCAGCGAAACTTTGTGTGCTGGGTCGCGGCGATCAGATGGTAAAGCGCGGCGGCGCGCGCGATGAAGTCGACCTCGGTCTTGAGCGGGCCGGACGTTTCCTGCAGATCGAGGGCGAGCTCGGCGTCCTCCGTATCAGAGGCGTCGAGGACGTCACCAAGCTGAGTGCCGATAGGCAGCGGCAGCCCATGGTCGAGCGCGTGAAGCAGGATGTAGTTGCGGACGATGTGGCGCTGGAGAGAAAGGAGGAATGAGTGGCCACTGCTCTCGAGACGTTTGAAAAGATTTGTCTTAACGTAACCGAGGAGGCGCTTGCCGGCGCGATTCAAGTCCGCGAGCACCACAGCCTCGGGTGCGTCCGGCGGAGGCTGCGGGTTTGGGTGAAGGTATTTTTGCAGGCCGTATCGCGGCAGGTGCAGCGCGCTGATCGTGTCCACGACGGTCTTCGAGAAAAGGCGCGCGTATTGATCCGCGGGATCCGATTCGTCGATGGAGAATTTGATGGTCTTCGGGACGCGTTTCGGAAAATAGGCGCGTTGGCCGTTGGCGTAGCTTATGAAGTAGCGGTCGCGGGTCTCGTCGCGCTCGGCGTAGTGTTTCTCAATGAATGAGCGCGTGCGGCGGACGAGAAAGAGCCGCATCAAATCGCGCCAGTCGTCCGGAAACGGACTGCTCTCGAACGCGCGCAGCGTCTTCGGGTTGATTTGGAGTTCAGCGAGATCCTCAGCGGTGAGATCGCGCAGCCACCGTTCCGGCCTCACGCCCAGATCGTCGTCCGGAGAAAGGAACAGCCGCAGCTGATTCGAGACGTCAGCGAACTCCTTGTTGAAGGGGGTCGCTGACAGCAGCACCGTGAATTCGGTGTTCTGCGCGATATAATCGCGGATGGCGGCGTATCGCCGGCCTTCGCGGTTTCGCAGGTTGTGGCTTTCGTCGACGATTACCAGTCGGTGGCGGATGAGTTGCGGTAATTCCTCGATCACCCGACCGAGCGAGAGAACGCGACCACGTAGACCATAACGTTGCCGATAGTCTTCCCACATCGGCCGCAAATTGGGCGGGCATAGGATGAGCGTCTGAAGGTCATGGCGATCCTCCATCAGCCGCGCGAGCGCCGTGGCCATCATGGTCTTGCCTAGGCCGACCACATCACCGAGGAGCACGCCGCTGCGTTTTTCGAGGTGGCCGGCGGCAACTAGCACCGCTGCGCGCTGGAAAGGGAACAACTCGTCCTGAAGTTGCTTCGGCAGCTTGAATTTATGCTGGCTGTCGCGCGCCTCTTCGGAGAGATGCCATGCCATCTTCAGGTAGATGTGGTAGGGCGGCAGAAGATCTGGCCGCGCCCAGCTTTGGTCGATGATGTCGGCCAGCTCGGTCGAGATGTCCAGGCACCATCGGTCTTCCCAGCGATCCTTGAACCAGAGAGCGAGCTTCTCCGCCGCGTCGTGGTCGAGAACGTCGATATTCAGCTCACCATTCCCGCTCAGGCCCGAGAAAGTGAGGTTGCTGCTGCCTAGGTAGCCGACGATGGGGCTGACTGGATCCGGGCGAAAGCAGAGATACAATTTTGCATGCAACGGGTGCGCGACGAACAGTTTGACGACGAGTTTTCCGGCACGAAGTTGTGCCGATAGGCGCCGCAGGGCGGCTTCATCGGTGCCAGTCGGGCAGCCCCAGGTGAGCTGGGCCCTGAACGCGACCGCAGCTTGTTCGCGCATGCGGCGGGCTGAGGCGTTGTCGAGGGTTTCTCCCCGCCGGATCTTCTGCAGCTCCTCCCGCAACTCTATCTCGTCGAGCCGCTGCATGCCGACCAGCAAGCGACATTGTTGGTTATCACCACCGGGCCAGTTTTCGATCAGATCGTCGATGGCCTTCCATCCGCGAAGATTGAAGTAACCGACGCAAAAATCAGAGCTGTGTGAAAGGGCGAGAGTTTGCCTCAGCGCTGGCAGCAGTGGCAGCGCAATGTTGTCGAATATCCGGGGCAAGGGATGGAACGCGGACTGCCAGGGGCCAGGGAACGCTGATTGAGTCGGGACGACACGAACCCGAACTTGCAAATGGCGTTCAGACCCAAGGCAGACGCTGCCTAGTCACACTACCGTGAGCCGGGTGTAAAGCCTGCACTACCTTTGGAGGGGTGTCCGCGGGAATGGACGCCGGTTATCGTCGGTCGTGGCAAACGACGTGGCGTACCAAGTGCTGGCGCGGGTGAAGGCACTCCGTCGGGCGCGGGGACTCAGCCAGCAGGCGTTTGCCGAGGCGGCGGATTTCGGCGGCAAGTATTTCCAAGCCCTGGAAGCCGGCCGGAAGATCAATTTTCGCTTCGCCACATTCCTGAAACTGGCCAAGGCGTGCGGCGTCGAGCCTTGGGAATTGCTGTATGCCGACGCAGTGGCACTGAAGGTCGCCGAAGTCCAGGCACCCTACGGCGGTAAGACTTCAGCACAGCGTCCAAAGCGGTAACACTGCCGCCGCACTGGCCCGCAGCGGTTGGCAGAACGAATGCCTCAGCCGCGAGTTTTCACTACCGACGGCGGGGTGTAAGGCTTTTCCGCCCCTAGCTATCCTCGCCCATGGAAAGCGAGGTGGGGAAACGTTTGCCGGACCGTTTGCGGCAGTTGCGGCAGAAGGCCGAACTGACGCAGGAGGAGTTCGCCGAAAAGGCCCGCCTTGGTTACAAATACTACCAGCAGATTGAAGCCGGGCGAAAAGAAGACATCCGCATCTCCACCCTCGAGCGACTCGCGCGCGGCCATGGGCTCGAAATCTGGGAGCTTCTGATGCCGGCGAGCCTCGCGGCCTACCTCGCCGAAGCGAAGGGCGAATACGCGAAGAAGCCGCGGAAGAAATGACCCCGCGCGGGGCGCGGGAACTTTTAACGCCGAAGGAACCTTTGAATAACTCTGGCACCGGAAGCCAGGAAACCAGGGGAAATTCATTTTGCCTTTATTCCTGACTTCGTGGTTTCCGGCTCTCCCCAGCCGGAGTTTTTCAGGGCTCCTTGACTTCTAAAACGGCTTTGAATGCACGTGCCCAATGTCGCAGTGGGTCCGGTGGAATCGACAGTTTGCCATCTGTGCCATCCGTGTACTCTGTTGGCCGAACCATGCCAGAAACGACCGGCCTTCGCTTCGACGAGAACGCCACCTGCGAGCGGTGCGGGTGCTTCGGCGCGTATGGTTTCGATGGGAAGGTGCTGTGCCTTGATTGTTACGAGCAACACGGATCGTGCTGCGCGGAGGTTGAGATTGGGAAGTCGGCGCCTAATTGCGCGGCATCGCGAGGTACTGCTGGTGAAGCGCCGGGTAGCGGCGGGCTTTGACCGCGGATTTCACGGAGGGCGCGGATAACGGACCAAGCGGATGATCGAAGCGGACGGCGGAGCTGCGCCCCTTGCCGCTTCGACCGCGGTCGCAGATCAGGCCGGATGTTGAATGACGGTTGAACTCGGGGCGGAGGACGGAGCACTGCGGACGGACCGGGTTCGAAAGAAGTCTGTCCCTCTGCCTCTCTGCCTCCCCGCCTCTCCGTCCTCTCCGTCCTCCGCCCGCCGTCACGCGTTTTGCTTTTTGTGCTTTGGGTCGATGCCGGCGCGCTCAACCTCACGGGGTGCCATTACGACCCGCTGCCGCCACCTGGGTGTCTTATGCCGAACTGACGGCGTTGTATTTTGTGCAGGGGGCGGCCCTGGCGATGTGGTTTGTCCCGCTCACGTCGATCCTCGACGCCTACGGGCTTCAGGTGATCAAGCCATTCGCTTTCGCGACGTCGGGGGTCGCGGCCTTCCTTTCGCCGCTTTTTTTCGGCGCGATGGCGGATCGGCATGTGGCGCCGGTGATCGTCATGCGCTGGCTTGCCGTGGCCACGGCGGCGAGCATGGCCCTGGCGGGATTCGCCATTGAGCAAAGGGCCAACCCCTGGCTCGTGCTCGGGTCGATCCAGTTGCACCAGCTTTTTTCCTCTGCGGCTTGGAGCATGACGGCAACGGTGGTGTTTCTGGGGCTGCGCGATGCCACGCGCGAATTCGGACCGGTCCGCGCCCTCGGCACGCTCGGCTGGATGGCCGGCTGCTGGATTATCAGCGCGCTCAGTTTCGATGCGTCTCCCCACGCCGGCTATGTGGGTGCGCTCGGCTGGCTCACTGGGGCGGCGATGACTTTCCTGTTGCCCGTCAAACCGCCGCCCGCGTCCAGCGGGACACTTACGCTCCGGGAACGCTTCGGCTTCGACGCGCTGGCGCTGCTGAAGAATTACGACCACCGCGTGGTCTTTATCACGGCGACGCTGGCGGCCATCCCCGTGGCGGCGTTCTATCCCTACACTCCGCCGCATTTGCGCGAGCTTGGATTCCGCCGCGCGGCCTCATGGATGTCGCTGGGGCAAACGACCGAGCTGGTCGCGATGATTTCGCTGGCGGCGATGATGGCGCGATGGCGGATCAAATGGGTGATCCTCGGCGGGCTTGTCCTGACCGTGGCGCGATTTGCCTTTTGCGCGTTGGGTACGCCGGCCGGGCTTTTGACCGGCGTGATTCTCCACGGCGCGTCCTACACCTGTGTGTCGATCACTGCGCAAATCTACCTGAACGAACGGGTGGATTCCGCCTGGCGCGCGCGCGCAGGCCTTGCTATCGTTGATGACGAGCGGCGTCGGCAATCTCGCCGGCTATCTCGCGTGCGGTTGGTGGTTCGCGGTCAACAACCGGCCCGCCCATATGCAATGGCCGGTATTCTGGTCGGGACTGGCGCTGGCGGCGGCAGTGGTGCTGGTGTATTTCATGATCGCTTATCACGGCCGCGGGAAATCGCCGCGGGTACTCCAGGTGGCGGCCGGACAGAGGTAAGGCTTTTTAACGCAGTGGACGCGGAGGGGGAGGGAGGGCACGGAGGGATAAGGCTAGTCGGCGGTAAGGGTCGTAATCCGGGGCTGACCGCGCTGAATGTGAGCGCTTTCGACCCTCCGGACTCGGGGACGTCGTCCCCTCCACATGGTTTTCGTTTGAGCCACGTTACTTCTGCTCTGCGCTCTCCTTTTCCTTCCGCCCTCTGCGTTCCCAGGATTGAAACCTCCGGCGTGCCATTCACGCTGAGGTTCATGCCGGATGCAGAAGACGAATTGATCGCGAAGGCGAAGACGTACCTGAAGAAGACTTACGGCGAAGACACCGTATCGATGACCGTGACAAAGAATACGGTCGCCAACGGCACGGGTGCTCTATCCGTCGACTGCACCGTGTCCGTGGGAAGACAGCATTCCGCCTGGAGCAAGGTGTTTCATTTCCGCGCTGGTATGATCGTCGATATGGATTACCGCATGAGGTAGCGCTTGGTTTTTTCGCGGCGCGAAAAAACTAGAAATTTTTGCCTGCGGCAAAAATCGGGGGTGGTTGGCGATAACGTGGGCTCGAGCCTACCATCGCCCGCAAGCGGGCTCCTACACCTCACTCCGGATTTTGCCGCAGGCAAAATCCTCTAGGTTTTCGCACGGCGAAAACCAAAGCCGCAGCTTAACGCTTCTATTCAGCGCCCCGTTTAGGACCGGCTTTTGGGACGGGCGTGACGGCCGTCATCTTCGCCGGGCGCAGGAATTGGAAATCGCAGCCTTTGTCCGCTTGCGTGACATTTTCCAGGAAGAGTTTCCGGTAACCGCGTTCGGCGGTGGGCTTTTTCGCGGCGCCAGCGGTTTTCAGCCGTTGGGCCATCTCGGCATCGCTGATGAGAAGCGAGAGCGTGCGGTTTTTGGTGCTGAGCTTGATGCGATCACCGCTGCGCACAACGCCCAAGGGGCCGCCGATCGCGGACTCGGGCGTCACATGCAGCACGATGGTGCCCATGGCCGTGCCGCTCATCCGGCCGTCGGAAATCCGCACCATGTCCTTCACGCCCTGCCGCGCGATTTTCTTCGGGATCGGAATGTAACCCGCCTCGGGCATGCCCGGTGCGCCGATCGGGCCAATCGATTTGAGGACGAGAATGTCATCGGCCTTCACGTCGAGATTGGGATCGTCGATCCGGTTGGCGAGGTCCTCGGCGTTTTCGAACACGACGGCACGGGCTTCGTGCTCGAGGAGGGTTTTGGATGCGGCCGACTGCTTGATGATCGCACCGCCGGGGGCGAGATTGCCGTGCAAGACCGCGATGCCGCCTTCGGCATATACGGGCGCCGTTCGCGATTTCACGATCTCCTGCGAAAAAGCGGGGCGGCCGTCATCGAGTTCTTCGCCCAGCGTGCGGCCCGTTGCGGTAAGTGCATCGAGGTGAAGGAGGGGACGCAGTTCGCGGAGCACGGAACGCAAGCCGCCCGCGTGGTGAAAATCCTCCATGTAGCCTTTGCCGCTGGGCTTCAGATCGACGAGCACAGGCGTCTCGCGGCCCATCTGGTCGAAAGCGTCCATATCGATCGCGATGCCAAGCCGGCCGGCGATGGCGGTCAGGTGAATGATGCCATTGGTCGACCCGCCAATCGCCAGCAGCACGCGCAGCGCGTTCTCGAAGGCCTGCGGCGTCATGATTTTATCGGGCGTGAGTTTTTTCGCGACCATGGCGACGGCGACGGCGCCGCTGCGCTCGGCCACGCGCATGCGATCGGCGGTGACGGCCGGGGGCGAAGCGCCATCGGGCACGGACATGCCAAGTGCCTCCGTCACGCAGGCCATGGTGCTCGCAGTGCCCATCACTGAGCACGTGCCGACACTCGCGATGAGCTGGTCGTTGACGCGATTGATCTCGGCGTCGTCAATTTCGCCGCCGCGATAATTGCCCCAAAAACGCCGGCAATCCGAGCAGGCGCCGACCCGCTGACCCTGGTGTGAGCCCGTCAGCATCGAACCCGTCACGAGCTGAATCGCGGGGAGGCCGGCGGAAGCCGCGCCCATGAGTTGGGCCGGGACGGTCTTGTCGCAGCCGCCGATGAGCACGACGGCATCCATGGGTTGCGCCCGGATCATCTCCTCGGTGTCCATCGCCATGAGGTTGCGCAGGTACATGCTCGTCGGGTGCGCGAAGCTCTCGTGGATCGAGATGGTGGGGAATTCCATCGGCAGCCCGCCGGCCAGCATGATGCCGCGCTTCACCGCAGCGATGAGATCGGTGGAGTTGCCATGGCAGGGGTTGTAACTACTCGCCGTATTCTGGACGCCAATGACCGGCCGCGACAGCGCGTCGTCCGAGTAGCCGCCGCCCTTGATGAAGGCCGTGCGCAGGAAAGACGAAAATCCGGTGTCACCGTAGCTGGTGAGACCCTTCTTGAATCCGGAGGCCTGGGCTTTGTCGTCCATGGATGGTGCGCGAGAACAGCGCGCGGCGGCGGCGCTGGCAAATGATGTTTTGCCATGAGGTTCGGCTGGAGGGCAAAGATCCCTGGAGGCCGGGAAACGGAGTCGGAGTGCGTGGGCGTCAGCTGAAGGCGCCGGCTTCTTTTCGGCCGACTCTCGCGGGGGGAAGCCGTGAGGCGTGCGCGGGTGATGGGAGGCGGATTACGGACAGCAGTCTGCGGCCGAGTACCCAGGGTTCGTGACGTCGGCAGCGCCTCGGGGTCGAGTCGCTCCCCGATGCGGTCCGTTCAGTTGCGAACAGGAGGTGTTTTTGCCAGCGGCTATGGGCGGTCGGCTCTTGCGAGCCGATCGTAAGGCGACTCATCGGTGGAACGCGTTGACCTCAACGCGTTGGCCGGCAGTCGGCGGGTGTGGCATATGCCGAGGGGAAAAGCGTAACAGCCACCCTGATTATGGGAGGCGTATTACGGCCACCAGTCTGCGGCCGAGTAGCCAGGATGCGTGACATCGGCAGCGCCTCGAGGTCGAGTCGCTCCACTGATGTGGTCCGTTCAGTTGCGAAAAGGCGGTGCTTTGGCCAGTGGCTATGGGCGGTCGGCTCTTGCCAGCCGATGGTAAGGCGACTTATCGGTGGAACGCGACCTCAACGCGTTGGCCGGCAGTCGGCGGGCGTGGCATATGCCGACGGGAAAAGCGTAACAGCCACCCTGATTATGGGAGGCGCATTACGGACACCGGCCTCCGGCCGAATAGGCGGGGATTCGTGACGTCCAGGATTCGTAACTTCGGCAAGCGCCTCGGGGTCGAGTCGCTCCACCGATGAGGTCCGTTCAGTTGCGAACAGGAGGTGTTTTGGCCCAGTGGCTACGGGGTCGGCTCTTGCCAGCCGATCGTAAGGGGACTCATCGGTGGAACGCGTTGACCTCAACGCGTTGGCCGGCAGTCGGCGGGCGTGGCATTCTGCCGAGGGGAAAAGCGTAACAGCCACCCTGATTATGGGAGGCGCATTACGGACACCGGCCTCCGGCCGAATAGGCGGGGATTCGTGACGTCCAGGATTCGTAACTTCGGCAAGCGCCTCGGGGTCTGTATGGACCGGACACATGGGTTACAGGTGTTCGGAGACATGGGTAACACTGGGGCGCATGCCCTGGATCACCACTACCGCCATGTCTCAACGTCACGAGTTCGTCCTTTTGGCCGCGCAGCCCGGCCGTAATTTCCGGCAACTATGCCGTGGTTTTGGTATTAGTGCGAAGACCGGCTACAAGTGGCTGGGGCGCTTCGCGGAAGGGGGCGTAGCGGGATTATTGGATCGGTCTCGCCGGCCCAAGAGTTCGCCGCGCCAGTGTCCCGCTGACATCGCAGCTCGGGTGATAGCCGTGCGGGAGGAGCACCCGAGTTGGTGTGGCCGCAAGCTGCGGCGCCGACTGCAGGATTTGGGGCACCAGCAGGTGCCGGCCGCCAGCACGTGCACGGAGATCTTGCGGCGAGCGAACCTCCTCTCGTCGCAGGCTCAGGCGCCGGGGCGCGCTTGGCAGCGGTTTGAACGCGCGCAACCCAACGAACTTTGGCAGATGGATCACAAGGGTCATTTTGCGACCCAGGCAGGGCCACGTTGTCATCCGCTCACCGTGCTGGATGACTGCAGTCGCTTTAATATCGTGCTGGAGGCGGGCATCAACGAAACAGCTAGGGCGGTCCAGTCGGCGCTGAGTCGTGCCTTTGCGCAGTATGGCCTGCCGGAAGCATTGCTCTGTGACAATGGCCCGCCTTGGGGTGGCACCGAGGGCGGTCACACCGCGTTGACGGTCTGGCTGCTGCGGTTGGGCGTGCAGGTGCTGCATGGCCGGCCCTATCATCCGCAAACGCAGGGTAAGGACGAGCGCTTCCACCGCACCCTCGACCGGGAGCTGTTGCAGCGCCATACTTGGCGAGACTTGGAGCACTGCCGGGAGGTGTTTCCCCGTTATCGCCATACCTACAACTGCGAGCGTTCGCATGACTCGCTCGATGGTGACACGCCCGCGTCGCGCTATCGGCCCAGTCCGCGTAGCCTGCCGGCCACGTTGCCGCCTATTGAGTACTCCACCACCATGACGGTCCGCACGGTTCGCGACAACGGTGTCATCACCTTCGATAGCCAAACCTGGCTCATCGGCCGCGCATTTACCGGGTTGCCGGTCGGGCTACGCCAAACGCAAACCGATGGGTGCTGGGACGTCTACTTCGCCCACCATCGCCTCGGCGCCATCGATCTCACTGGACCGCGGGCTCCCAAGCATACCGCTCGCTCCATCTATCAGCGCGGGGAGGC
>JADMIO010904399.1_pt1 | contig 22954 bp, 10 predicted proteins | sample 8958161 | NCBI WGS metagenome assembly JADMIO01 (sample SAMN16585339, study PRJNA669376) | soil metagenome | isolation source: Crop rotation soil | place: USA: Cullars Rotation, Alabama | collected 2011 | reverse complement strand
CGCGACAACTTGTCCACGTGGAATTCTAAGCTTAGGATCCCAATGTGCTGGAAAGACAAGACACAGCTGCGGTTGGCTCCGGAGGCGGCCGGATCGCTGGCGAATACGTACAGCCAGTTGGTCGTCGCGAAATTCGGGTCCACCGCAAGCCCCAGCAGGCCGTCTTCGGTGTTGAAACGGGTGGCGACCGTGCCGGCCAATACGGTCGTATTGGCGGTCCCGGTGTACACGCGGATCTCGCCGGAACGCATCAATCCGATGAACACCCTGTTGGGGGCGGCCACGGCGATTTGCACCGGGCCGGTGGCCCCGCTTTGCTCTTCCTCCAATGAGCCACCGGTGTTGACCAAGGTTTCGGTGGTGAAATCAGATGCGGCTGGTTCCGCGCAGGTTTGGGCGAAGCCCTTGTCCTGAACGGCCAGGACGGTGAAAATGGAAACAGCGGATGCGATTTTCCAGGCTTGGAGTTGCATAGTGAAAAGGTCTCCCTGGATTCCGCCGGGTTGGAGAAGAAACCGCGGAAAACTCTACAGAAAATAGCCTCGAAGCCGGTTTTTACCGGGTTAATTTTGGGAAATACGACGAATCCTTCCCTATAGTGCTTCAAAATTACCCATAAGGGCTTTTTTTCTTCGTTCACGCTAGCAACCCCGGGGTTTACGGAATCTTGCCTTTTCCCTTTTGGCCCAAACCGCCCCGGTTTCGGCCTGGGAAGGGGGGAGCGGAAGGCCCACTCTTCCCGCCTTGGTCCCGGATCCGGGAGACCCTCCTGTGACCCCCCGGTGCCGGTGGCTCCGCAATCGCGGAACAGCCCAGGTACACGGAACCGGTGAAGAGCAGATCCGCTTATCCATCGTAATCGTAGCCGCCCAGGATGGCAAAGCCCCGATCCGCCAGGGGCGGGCTTCCGACGTCGATAGCGGAGAAGAGAATATCACCATGGAAAATGGTTCTCTGTCCCGGTGGTTCGGGACGGCGCATGAACGAGTGGGCCGCGAACCGGATAGGGCAGGTCCTGCCCGAAAAGATTCCCGTCGTCAACACCCCGGACGGCAAAACCGGCCCGGTCACCGTCCTCCAACGCGCCTCCTCGCCCCCGCAAGGGCCTTTTCGGTCATTTTGGCACATGCATTCAAAAACCGGCGAAAATTGTAATATTTGTAGCAATTCATACTTAAATTTCTTTGCAAATGGGACAACCGAAGCAACCGGCCATGGCCGGGGGGCGGGTACGGTGGACATAAGCGGAATTCTGCAACGGGCTCCACGGTCCTTGCACCTGGACGAGACGCTCCGGCAGGATGAAGACACCGGGCTTTTCCGGGGCCGGCGCGCCGAAGACGGCCAACCGGTCTTGGCTATTCTTCCGGTGTCGGATCGGCCCCCTCCGGAGGTGGTCGGGCGGCTCGAGCATGAATTCACCCTGCGGGAGGATCTGGCTCTCCCCTGGGCCGCTCCCCCCCTGGAACTGCTGACCCGGGGACGGCAGTTGGCCTTGGTCCTTCAGGATCCGGGCGGCCTGCCCCTGGAGAGCTTGCTGCAAACCCGCCATCGGCTTACGGTGGCGGAATGCCTGCGGCTGGGGTCGGGGATAGCGGCGGCCCTCGCCGAGATCCATGCCCGTGGGCTCATCCATAAGGACCTCAAGCCGGCGCATGTCCTCGTGGATCTGCCCCGGGGCGCGGTCGCCCTCACCGGCTTCGGCGTGGCTGAGCGCCTGGCCCGGGGGCAACCCGAGGTCGGCCCGCCGGTTACCCTCGTCGGCACCCTCGCCTATATGGCGCCAGAGCAGACCGGGCGCTTGAACCGCCCGGTCGACGACCGGGCCGATCTCTATTCCCTGGGGGCGGTGCTCTACGAGGCCTTGACGGGGACCCTGCCCTTCGCGGCCAGGGATCCCCTGGAGCTGATCCACGCCCACCTCGCCCAACAGCCGGTCCCGCCCTCGCAGCGGGACCCGTCCCTTCCCCGACTGCTTTCCGACCTGATCCTAAAGCTCCTGGCCAAGGCGCCGGAAGAACGGTACCAGACGGCCCGGGGCGTGGAGGCGGACCTGCGGCGCAGTCTGGAGCTTTGGGAGCGCATGGGCCGGCTCGACGCCTTTCCGCTGGCTGAATACGATGTGCCGGACCGGCCCCTGCTTCCGGGGAAGCTCTACGGACGGGGGAGGGAGGTACGGCAGCTCCTCGAGATTTGGGGGAAGGTGGCATCCGGCGCCGGCCCCGCGCTGGTGCTGGTTTCGGGGTATGCGGGAGTCGGCAAGTCCTCCCTGGTCCGCGAGCTGCGGAAGGCGTTGGCGCCCTCCCAAGGGATGTTCGCCGCGGGCAAGTTCGACCAATACCAGCGGGACATTCCGTTCGCGACTTTGGCCCAGGCGTTCCAATCCCTCCTCCGGGGAATCCTGGCCGGGCCTGAGGAGACGGTCGCGGGCTGGAAGCGCGCCGTCGCCGATGCCATAGGTCCCAACGGGCGGGTGCTCGCGGAAATCGTGCCCGAACTGGAGCACCTCCTCGGCCCGCAGCCGCCTGTTCCCGAACTGGCGCCCTCCGGGGCGCGCAACCGGTTTCGCGCCGTCGTTACGGCCTTCCTGAGGGTTCTCGCCACGCGGGAGCATCCGCTCGTCCTCTTTCTGGACGATCTCCAATGGCTCGATCCTGCTGCCCTCGAGCTTCTGGAGCACCTGTTCGCCCAATCGCGACTGCGCCACCTGCTGCTCGTCGGCGCCTACCGCGACAACGAAGTGGACGGCGCCCACCCGCTGGCGCTCGCCCGGGAATCGATCCGGCGGGCCGGCGGATCCGTAAGCGAGATCGCGCTCGCGCCGCTCGCCTTCGAGCAGGTCGAGCGTCTTACGGCCGATATGCTCCGCAGCCCGGCCGGGAGAATCGAGCCATTGGCGCGGATCATCCATCGGAAGACCGGCGGAAACCCCTTCTTCGCCATCCAGTTCCTGGGAAATCTTTACGAGGAAGGCTTGCTTGCGTACTCGCCGGCCGCGGGCCGATGGACTTGGGACCCCGAGCGCGTCGCGGCGAAGGGATTTGCCGAGAACGTGGCCGACCTCATGGCGCAGAAAGTGACGCGGCTGTCCGGGACCGCGCAAGAGGCGCTGAAGGCCCTGGCCATCCTGGGGATGAGCGCGGATGTCGATCTCATCGCCCGCGCGGTCGGTTTGGCCGGCGAGCAGGTGGGCGGCCACCTTTCCGAGGCCGAGAGCACGGGCCTTCTGGTGCGCGCGGGCGCGAACCGCGCCTTCGCCCACGACCGCGTCCGGGAAGCCGCCTATTCCCTCATCGAGCCCGGCGAGCGCCCCATGGCGCATCTGCGCATGGGCCGCCTGCTGCTGGAGGATAGGGGGGAGTCTGCGGCCGGGGAGGACCTTTTCGAGCTGGCCGGCCACTACAATGAGGGTCTCGCGTTGATCGAGGATCCGGAGGAGCGGGAACGGATCCGGCGCCTCGATGTGCGCGCGGCAAGGAATGCCAAGGCCGCGGGGGCCTACCTCGCCGCGCGGAGCTGTCTGATCCATGCGCGGTCGCTCCTCCCGGAGGATGCCTGGAACTCGCGATACCCCGACGCGTTCGCCACCTTCCTCGACCTGTCGGAATGCGAATTCCTGGCAGGGCGCTTCGGGCCGGCGAACGACCTCTTCGACGAGCTCTTAAGGCGCGCGGACTCTTCCCTGGATCGGGCTTCCATCCACCGGGCGCGGATCCGGCTTTTCCAGGTTACCGGGAAACACGCGGAAGCCGTGGCTTCGGGTATCGAGGCGCTGCGGATTCTCGGTGTGGAGATCCCCGGCGACGATCAGTCCGCCCAGGCGGCGGCGGAGGCGGAGGCCGACGCGATCCGGACCGGCTTGGCCGGGAGGACCCTCGCCGACATCGGTTCCCTCCCCGACATCGTCGACCCGGACGCTTGCCATCGCGCGCAGATGGTGCTCGACCTGTTGACGGAAATCAGGAGCTCGGCATATTCGGTCGCGCGGCCGTTCATCTCGTTCTTCATCCTCAAGGGGGTGAGCTTCTGCCTGCAGCATGGGAACACCGATGCGGCCTGCATGGCCTATAGCGGGTATGCGGCCCTGCTGGCGATCCAGTGGGGCGACGTCGAAACGGCCATGGCCGTTTCTTCCATGTCGATGGCGCTGAACGAGCGGTACCAGGATGCGAAAAGGAGGCCGGCGGTGGTGGGCATCCACGGAACCGTCTGCTACTGGGGGCGGTCCCTGGCGGCCGGCCGGTCCTTCATGGCGGAGGCATTCCGCTCGGCCGTCAACGTCGGCGATTACGTCTATGGCGGCTATGCCGCCTCGGCGGCCGGCTGGTTGGCGATCGAGGCTGGACTGCCCGTGAAGCAGGCCCGGGCGGAAATGAAGCCCTACCTGGAGTTCGCCGCCAACGTCGGTAACGAGGTGATCCTTGGGAATCTGAGGATGCATGAGCAGTTCCTGGCCTGCCTCGAGGGAGCGACGAACGGGCCGTCGAGCTTCGATGACGGCGCCTTCAAGGAGGAGGAATGCCTGGCGATCTTCCGCGAATCGGGCTACCTGCCGGCCATCGGATCCTTCCGGATCCTGAAGCAGATCGCGGCCTTCCTGCTGGGACAATACGGGGAAGCCCTGGAGCACGCCAGGCAAGCCGCCGGGTTGCGGGGAGACCTGTTCGTCATGCCCATCCACACCATGGGGCATTTCTTCCATGCTCTCACCTTGGCCGCCCTCCATCCCGGAGCCCTTCCGGAACGGAAGGCGGAATTGGCGGAGGAATTGGAGCGGACCCTGCCGATGCTGAAATCCTGGTCCGAGCATTGTCCTGGGACCTTCTTCTGCCGCTACGCGCTGGTGCGGGCGGAAAAGGCGCGCATTGAAGGAAAGGATCTGGAGGCCATGCGGTTCTACGAGCAGGCCATCGCCTCCGCCCGGGAGAACGGGCACATCCACATGGAAAGCCTGGCCTGCGAACTCGTCGCACGCTACTTCCTCGAACGCGGGCTCGACAGGAGCGCTTCCCCTTACCTGCGGGATGCCCGGGCCGGCTACCTCCGCTGGGGCGCGACCGCCAAGGTCGACCAACTCGACCGCCAATTCCCCGGCCTCGAGAAGCCGGCGGCGCCCCTTCCCACCGCCACCCTCGGCGCACCGCTGGCCCAGCTCGACCTTCCCCATGTGATCAAGGCATCCCAGGCCGTCTCAGGGGAGATCGAGCTGGGGAGGCTGGTGGAGATCTTGCTGCGCCTGGTACAGGAACAGGCCGGCGCCGACCGCGGGCTTCTGATCCTCCCCCGGGGGGGAGTTTTCGTGGTCGAGGCGGAGGCGGTCACCGGCCCGGATGGCGTGCATTTCCGGATGCCGCGCGCGCCGGCTGTTCCCGGCCAGATCTCCGAGACGGTCTTCCGCTACGTGGTGCGGACGAAGGAGCGCGTGCTCATGGAAGAGTCCCCGGCCTCCGGCCCGTTCGCAGAGGACCCCTACCTCCAGTTGCATAAGCCCCGCTCCCTGCTGTGCCTGCCCCTGCTCAAGCAGTCCCGGCTGGTGGGCGTGCTCTACCTGGAGAACCGTCTGGCCTCCGGCGCCTTCACCCCGGGCCGGGTCGCCACCTTGGAAATCCTGGCATCCCAGGCCGCCATCGCCCTGGAGAACGCCCGGCTCTATGCCACCTTGGAGGAGGAACGCACCCAACTTCATGCGGTGATCCGGCAGGTCAAGGCCTCGGAGGAGCGCTTTTCCAAGGCCTTCCACAACAATCCCACCGCCATGGCCATCCTGCGCCGCAAGGACTGGGTCTTCGCGGAGGTCAACGGGGCCTTCCTGTCCCTTCTCGGCTATGCGCGGCACGAGGTGGTCGATCATTTCTGCATGGAATTCGGGACGTGGTTCCGCGAGCTTTTGGAGCAGGCGGGGCGCCGCTTGGCCGAGGGCAAGGCCTTCGGCGGGGAAGAGCTTACGGCGGCGGACAAGGCGGGCACCCAGAAGACGCTTTTGGCATCCATGGACACCATCGAGCTGGCGGGGGAGAGTTGTTTCCTGGCCAGCTTCGCGGACCTCACCGAGCGCAAGCACGTGGAGGAGCAACTGCGACAGAGCCAGAAGATGGAGGCCATCGGGAGCCTGGCGGGCGGGGTAGCCCATGACTTCAACAATCTCTTGACCGCCATCAACGGGTACAGCGAACTGGTGATGATGGGCATGGAGGACACCGACCCCAAGCAGGAGCTGGTTCGCAGTATCCTCATCTCCGGGGAGCGGGCGGCGGGGCTGACCCGGCAGCTTTTGGCCTTCAGCCGCAAAGAGGCGATTGAGACCCGGGTACAGGGGCTCAATACCATAGTGGGAGAGATGGAGAAGATGCTCCAGCGGCTCATCGAGGAGCACGTGGCCCTTTCCACGCGCCTGGATCCGGAGGCCGGGTCCATCGACGCGGACCGGGGCCAGGTGGAGCAGGTCCTTTTGAACCTGGTGGTCAATGCCCGGGACGCCATGCCGAACGGCGGGGAACTGCGGGTGGAGACCCAGCACGTGGTTTTGGAGCATCCGCCGTCGGATGCCTTGCTTCCGGTAGGGCCGGGGCGGTATGCGACCTTGACGGTCCGGGACACCGGGACGGGGATGACCCCGGAGGTGAGGGCGAAGATTTTCGAGCCCTTCTTCACCACCAAGGGGGTGGGGAAGGGGACCGGGCTGGGGCTGGCCGTGGTCTATGGGGTTATGAAGCGCGTGGGCGGCGGCATCGTGGTGCGCAGCCTGCCTGGGCAGGGCACGACCTTCCGCCTCTACTTTCCCGAGGCCAGGGAGCAGGAGGCGGAAACGAGGGAAGGGCAGGCCGATTCGGCGCCGCAGCCCCTCCAGGGAGCGGAGAAGGTTCTTGTAGTCGAGGACGAACCGGGGGTGCGAACCTTCATTCGGAAGGCCTTGTCGGCCCAGGGCTACCAGGTGCTGGAAGCCGGAAATGGACGGGAGGCCTTGGAGATGCTGGGACGGGGGGAAGCGGTGGATCTGGTCCTGACCGATCTCATCATGCCGGGCGTGGGAGGCCGGGAGCTGGCTGAGCAGGTGCGGGAGGTTTCCCCAGGCTTGCCCATCCTCTATACCTCGGGGTATTCCCGGGATCTGGGCCCGTTCCAGGAGATGCTGGCCCACGGAGAGCACTTCCTGGCCAAACCCTTCGGCCCGGTGGATTTGGCCCGCAAGGTGCGGCAGATCCTCGACCGGCTCCCGATCGAGGGGTGACATGGCCGCAGCCGGATATGAAACCAGGTTTATTGGTTGAGACGCTGCGGCAGATCCGCAGGGCCGGATTTTCCCCCGGATTCGGGTCGGGCAAAGCGCATCAGCGGTTCCCGGCGGGCTGCGTCGGATTCCACCGCCTTTCGTCCGAGGACATCTATGGCCGTGGCCCTTGCCGACCCCCCCGTCATGATGCGTCCGTAGCGGATGGAAACCGCCTGGGGCCAGAAATCGGGCGGCCTCATGTTCCGCTCCGGACCCGCATAGTCCCAATCGACGATAACGAAGTCGTTGGTCCATACGAGTTTCTTCGCGGCATCCTGCATCTTCATTTTCAAGGTATCCGCGCGATCGGGGCCATACACCTCATTACCGCATTCCCGGCTTCCGGATTCCGTGAAGCCTTGACATTCCTTTGGGACGGTCAGGAGCAGCGTATCCCTGATGGACCAGGTTCCGGAATGGCGGGCGCCGATGTACTCGATGGTGTTACCGGGATACGTTTTCCGTCTCAACCACCCCATGTGTTCGTACTTGTGGTCCGGGGTAAAGTGGGTAACCTCCCATAGCTTGGTTATCGTGTCTCCGAGCCAACCCCCGCTTTCGGTCACCCATTGCCCCAGGATTTCGGAATCGGATAAGGGAACCGCTTGGGCTATCGCAGTGCGATGCAAGGAAGAAACCAGCAAGGCCATCAGGCAAATACGGATCATATCGACCTCCCCCGAGACGCCGGATCTTACCGTTAAGATAAACCGGATCGGGGAGGGGTGGGCAATTCGGCTAACGGGGCCGCAGCAAGGTGATTTTCAAGCCTGCGTATTCCGCCAGGTACAGGTAGCCGTTGGCGGTGTTCTCCACCAGATCCAAGGGATCCGCGAACTTGATACCGTTGGTATTCAGCACCTGGCTGCCGGAAATGGCCTTGGTCGCGGGATCCACGGCCAGGACCAGGATGTCCTTGCCGCCGCTGTAGCGGACCACCAGCATCTTGCCCTGCAGGGCTCCGGAGAAACGGCTGTTCTTGTACTCGATGATGCCGTTGGGCGAGAAATGCTCGCCATAGTCGAAGGCGGGGGGAGTCCAGTTCCGATCCGGCAGGGTGCCCACCGGATACTGGGGCTCTTCCAAGAGGTCCACGCCCGAGGTGGGATTGCCGCCATTGAGCACCCATTCGCAGCGTTTGGGATTGGGGTGGCCGTAGTACCTGCCCGCCTCGGCCCGGTACAGCATATCCACCTGCGCGGTAGCGTTGTTGACGATTGCAGGCACCGAGGGGCCGGTATAGGCCCCTGATACGGCCTTGTCGAAGCGATCCTGGCAAGCGGCCGGGAGCGGCGCCGGGGTCACGGGGGTATTGCCGCCCGCGGCGGAGCCGTTGCCGGAGACGTATAGGCTGCCGTTGCTATGCCAGACAAGGTCATACGCGTTGCGGATGCCGGTGGCGAATAAGGTGACCGGAGCGCCGGGGGCGTAGGGATTGTAGGCGCCTCCTTCCTCAGTCTTGACGTCGAGGGGAGGCGAGTTGATGGCGTTGAGGTCGATGCGCAGGACTGCCGCGTTCAGGATATGCTCATCGCTTTTCCAGGCATTGTCGTATGCGCCGTTGGCCGAACGGCTGCCTTGGGAGAGGTACAGGGCTCCGTCGGGACCCCAGGCCAGGCTGTTGCTCATATGATCCCGGATGGCGCGGGGCAGGCCCACCACGTAATTGACCACGGTCGCGAGATTGGCGCCCGAAAGCCGTACGATTTTTCCGCTCCAGTCCGGGGCGCCGGTAAGCGTCCGGTAGTTGGCGGTTATCCATAGGACGGGATTGGCGACGGTGGCCCCAGGGTCGAAAACCATGCCGATGATGGCCTGGCCCGCGCCGCCGTTGGCGGAGATCACCGAGGTGATGAGCTGGCGCGTCCCCAGGGTGCCGTCTGCGTTGATAGGGAAGCGCAGTATTTCCCCGGACAAAGTGCCCGCATAGAGCATGCCGCCCGGGCCGATCGCCAGAGTGGTGAAGTTGTATCCGGATGCCTCGGCGCCCAAGGAGATGGGGTCGAAGCTCTCGGCGGAGGGAGGCGTGAGGGCCGTGCCCGTCGTGAAATGGCCGGTGGCGGGCAGGAAGGGTTTCCCGTCTACGTCCTGCAGGCCGTCCGAGAATTCGTAGCGGTACCCGGTGGTGGCCGCGAGGGGCGCGGTGGGCTGGATGACGACCACATCGCCGCCTCCGCTGGTATTGACCGAAGAGGGCATGACGGCATTGTCGTTGCTACGGAGGATCCGGGCGTTGGCCGAGGTGACGGTGGCTGGATTCAAAGAACCGGTGACCAGGCTGACCTCGGCGGCGATGGCCGCGTCGCGGGGGACATTGACCGATCCCGAAGCAGGGGCCACTGCGCCTATGGAGGGACGACCGGCGGGATCCGTCGCGGACTTGAGGGCCACATAATTGATCTTGGAATTGGTTCCCCCGGAGGCGTTCAGGGTGAGCCTGCCGTCGGCGACCCGGACCACCTTGATAGCCGTGAAGAACCGGTTGACCGCGGTGGGGACGAAATCGGCGATAGCCATCTGTCCCTCTATCGCGATACGGTGCCGGCTGTCGAGGGTGGTGCCGTCGCCCATGCTCACGGTCACGATATAAAAGCCGTTGGGGACCGCGATTTCCCAGGAGCCCGCGGGCGTCACCTGCATATGCATGAAGGTAGCCAGGCGGAGATCCGACGGCGTGGTGCGGCTGCGGCCATTCGCGGTGAGGTTCGCGGGAGTGGCGGTGCCGGGGGCGACCCAGCCGTAACTGAGGCCGGCGCCCTGATTGGCGCCCGCGCGGAGGCTATAACCCTGGCCGTAATCCTTCAGGTAGCCGGCGGGCGGGGTGGGGGGGGAATCCTGGAAATTGATTTTGAGGTCCAGGGGAGCCGGCTCGGGGGGCGAGCCCGCGGTGGAGATGTGGATATAGTTGAGTTTGGTGTTCTGGCCTCCGATGGCGTCCACGGTGAGGCGTCCGTCCGCGACCGAAACCACGGTACTGTCCCGCTTGAACTGGGCCCCCGAGGAGCCGACGAAGTTGCTGATGACGGAGACTCCTTCCACATTGATGTAGTGGTGGGAGTCGTAGACCATATCGCCCACGCTCACGACCACTTTGTAGGTGCCGTTGGGCACGGCATACTCGTAAGCGCCTGGGGTGGTATTCCCCGCGGTGCCGGTATATTGCAGGTGGATGAGGGTATTGAGACGCGCGTCGATGCCGGCGCGAGCGCGATCGCGGGTGTTGGCCTGCAGATCCACGGGCACATGGTTGGCGGTGGAAAGGCTGGCCTGGGTCACCCATCCGCGATTGGCCGTCGCGCTATAGGGCGCGCCTGCGTCCTTGACGTATCCGGCAGGGGTGGCGTAGGAGGCCGGCTCGAAGTTGATCTTGACGTTGACCTGGGCCAGGGGCGCGAAGACCGCCCCCGCGAGGAGGACAAGGGAAAATGATTTCCCGGTAATTCGGAAAGACATGGATACCTCCTGGCTGTTTTACCTGATGACGTAAGGAAAAGCGAACGAGGCGCGCTGAAGCTAGGTCCATGCTGCTGCGGGCGGCAACCCTATTTTGGGGAGTTGGAGCGAATCGTGACGGAATCGACAAAGAAAAGCGACGCGTCAGCCTGTCCATGAAGCCTCGGCAGGACAATCCGTGGAAAACGGGAGCGAACGACATGTCGCCGGTACCCCGGGAATAGGGGGTATGCCTTGTGGCGCGTCGCGACCCGGAAAGCGGGATGTCCGCCTAGGTCAAGGCTTCCCCAATCTTCAAAAATTATCTTGGGATAACAGTGTATTTCCGGCGGTTCTTACGCGGAAGCGTTGACTCATTACTAGCAATACTTATTTGCAAGGCTGGCACCGGATTTTCTCCACTTGAGCTTATATTGCCAATTCCGGACGTAATGGTCCGGAATCGGCTTTCGGTACCTTTGAAAGCTCCGGAACGGAATGCCTGAATTCGCAGAGCCCCTCGTGGGCTCGCACCCCCCAGGGCCTTGGGACGGGCATCCGGAATCCGCAGGGTTTTCGTGAATAAGGAGAAGAGATGAAGGTTGGCGTCAGCGCATGGATGGTTCTGGCCACGGGACTAGTCGTCGGGATATCGCATTCGGATGTGGTGCGGAATCCGATGAATTTCGGGATCGCCCTGGAGGAATTCCAGCTGTTCAAGATGAACCAGTACCAAGGGCCGAATTTCGATTTGCCGGTGACCATGTTCCGGCCGACCGGATGGATTTTCCAAAGCGCGTCCATCAACGACAAGGTCGCTTTCGTATTCGGCCTGGGCGCCACTACCTTCTCCTTGCCCCGTGACAGCGGGCAATTCCCGGGATCCAGCAGCTATAAACATGAGTTGTTCCCGGCAGTGGCGCTGGTGCAGGCCTCGGGTTCCTATGCCTGGGGCGGCTTGGAGCAACCGGTGTCGAAGCTCACTTTCGGCCAGATGCCCTATAAGTACAACGCCGATGCCCGGGACTTCGGGGATTACCTTTTCCGTTCCACGCCCTACCCCAATACCGTGCTGAATTCGCCTTTCGACCTCGTCAACGGGGCGCAAGCCAGTATCCTCGGGGGAATCTGGAACCTGAATCTGGCGGGCGGCAAATGGAACAACGATCTCCTGATCACCAGCGCCACTTCGACCTATCCCCTGTACGATTTCAGCCTCGCCTACGTGACGCATTTCCGGATCAATCCCATCCTGAAATTCGGGGCCGGCGTCAATCTATTCCGGCTCATACCGGTCCAGTCGGAAGTGACCACTTATAAAGGGGACGCCTCCAATGCGTACTTCACCGGGGCGAACGGGAAGAAGTATTCCACCCGGAGCAGCTATTATACGGGCTCGCTGGATGACTCCGTCCAATCCGATGCGGGGTTCAAGGCCATCAGCGATAAGGGCGCATTACCTGCCGGCGTTTCCGACGTGAACTATTACTCACTGAAAGGGCAGATGCTGATGGCGGATTTTTCCATCGACTTCAAGCCTATCCTGGGGGAACGGGCGGATTTGATGCTATACGGGGAGTGGGCCATGCTGGGCGTGAAGGATTACCCCGTGTTCTATGAAAAGCCGATGGAACGGATGCCGATCATGGTGGGTTTGCATATTCCCACCTGGGGCCTGCTGGATATACTTTGCGTGGAAGCCGAGTATTGGAAGAACCCCTATTTGAACTCCACCTTCGGCATGTCTTATGGCGGATTGGGGACTCCCGATCTCAATCCCATCTCCTATGCCGGCGCAGGGGCGGCCCGCATCAATGAACCCCTGACTAAAGACGATCTCAGGTGGTCGGTTTCGGCCACGAGATCCCTAGGCAAGTCCTTTTCCGTCACGGCCAAGGTCGCCAAGGACCACTTGCAGGTGATGCAGGAAATGCAAGCCGGATTCCCCGGGAAATCCTATGGCGACGTAATGTCCAGAAAAGACTCCTGGTACTACGTAATGCGCCTGCAAGTCGCGATCTAAGGAGCGGAAATGAAATTTCAGACGAAATATTTCCTTTCCGGCGCGACTTGGGCGGCTTTGGCGGCGCTGGCTGCGGTTAGCCCCTCCGGGGCGGATGTCGTGCGCAACCCGGTGCATGCCGGAGTCGCCTTGGAAGAATTCCAATTGTACAAGCCCACCAATACCCTCAACCAGGATGCCGCTTACAGCCTTCCCCTGGTGATGGTCAGGCCTACCGGCTGGCTATTCGGGAGCGCGACCATCGATGAACGCTTGGACCTTGTGTTCGGACTGGGGGCCACGCTCTTTTCGATCCCTGCGGATAGCGGGCAGCACCCGGCCGGATATCAGAATGAAGTCTATCCTGCCGTGGCCATGGTCCAGGCTTCGGGTTCCTATGCTTGGGGCGACCTGAGCAATCCCGTATTGAAAGCGTCCTTCGGCGCTATGCCTTACAAATACAGTCCCGATGCCAGGGAGTTCGGGGAATACCTGCTCCGCTCTACCCCATATCCCGGCAGCGTGCTGAATTCCCCCTTCGACGTGGTGAACGGCGCCCAGGCCAATGTGCTCGGGGGTAGCTTGACGGCGCGGTTGCTGGAGGGGAAATGGAAGCATGACCTGCTCCTGACCAGCGTCAACAACACTTTTCCCCTCGGTGATCTGAACCTGAGCTATATCACGGGATTCAGGTTCAACCCGGTGTTCGAGATCGGGGCCGGCGTGAACCTTTACCGCTTGATCCCGTTCCAGTCGGACCTGACCCGCTTCCAGGCCGGCGAGAACGCCTATTTCACATACGGTGGGAAAAAGTATTCCGCGAACTCAAATGCCTATAAAAGTGCGACGATGACCGCGGGGGATTCCTCGATCGTCGCGAAGGGGGATTCGGTTTCCGCTTCCATAAAAGACGGAACCGGCGCCACCCCCATGCCGGACGGCGTTTCCGGAGTAGGCTATTATCGTATGGACGGGCAGATGTTGATGGCGCGCTTTTCCCTGGATCTGCGGCCCCTGCTCGGCGAGGCCGTCGATCTGAAGCTATACGGGGAGTGGGCCATGCTGGGCGTGCAGGATAGGCCGGTGTTCTATGAAAAGCCGATGGAAAGGATGCCCATCATGTTGGGCCTGGGAGTCCCGACCTTCGGATTGCTGGATTTCCTGAACGTGGAAGCGGAGTATTGGAAGAATCCCTACCTCAATTCGAATTACGCGGCGGCCTACCACGGCTCGGCGACCCCGAATCTTTTCCTGAACGCCTATACCAATGCCGGCCTGCGCTCGACCACGGAAAAAGTGGATGCCGATGATTTGAGCTGGTCGGTTTCGGCAAGCAAATCCTTCGGCGGGTCCTTTACGGTCATGGCCAAGGCGGCTCGCGATCATATGCAGGTCATGCAATTCCACAGCAATAGTTTCGACAAGTCGTATGGAGACGTGATGTCGGGAGCGGGGTCCTGGTATTACGTGCTGCGCATGCAGGTTTCCATTTAAGTTCAATCTCGGGGGAAAGGGATGGGTATGAATAATCAGGTTCGAATCAACATGGCTTTGCTGGGTTTCCTGGCGGGAACGACGATTGGTTTTTCGGCGGTGCCTCCCAGCATTTGGAAAACGGATGACACCGCTTTTTACGACATGTGGAACAAGAAAAACCTGGACGAGGATTTCTGGCCGCATGCCGCCAATTGGAGCGTCAAGAACCCCAACACACCAGAAGCCATGATCGTCACGGACGGCGCGAGTAGGCCGTCCGGTTCGGGGGGATGGACCAACCTGGTCTGGAAATGGCAGAGCGAGCCGACCCAGCCGAATTTCGCGATCCGATTCACCTATCACATCGTCGTGAGCCCCTCCGGCAATACCGGATTCAATGCCCGCGGACACTGCGAAAACGGAACCATCGCGAATAATTGCGGCGGCCCCTCGAAAGGGTATCGGATCAACGGCCCCCAGATCGATCTTGGCCCCACCTATACCGGGGATGTCTGGAACAGCGGCGCCGCCCGATACGCCTCCGGTATCGACGCCTGTAAACTCAGAGGCACGGATTGGCAGGATCTGGAATACCGGGTTTCCCACGACACCGCTTACATGAATTATTATCCGAACGGCTTCGATAAGCCGAAGATCGAATGTTCCAAGTACAAGTTCACCGCAGCCACGGATGTGGCCGCGACCTCGCCTGGCCTTATTGCGCTCCAATATGAGACCACCTTGAAGGTCGAGTTCAAGAATATCCAGATGCGGAACCTGGACGCCAGGCAGTCCGTCGCCCTGGCTTCCCGCGCCGGCACAGGCGCGGTTACCATTGCCCCGTCCCAGGGCCGGGCCATTTCGTATACCGTCCAAGGCCCGGGACATTTCTCGGTACAGGTCCGGGATATCCTCGGAAACATCCTCCAGGCCGTCCATGGACAGGGCCCCGTTGCCAGCCAGGATCTGAATGTAGGCCGGTCCGGGATATTCCTGGTGCAGGTGGTTTCCGCCCAAGGATCCTCAGTCCGAAAGGTTTTCCTTCCCTAAGCGACCCTCCGAACACAGAGCGGCGGTGCTTACGCAGGCGCGGAGGTCCGCAGCTGTCGGTTCGATTCGACGCGCCCCTATTCGCAGAATACCTGGTCCAGACCCCGGACCTGCCCTGCGGGGTGGGGACGGTCCTGAAGGCATAGCGGCCAGGTAACGGCATCCGCGGGAAACTGGGTTCACCAGGATTCCGCGGGATAAGGGGTTCGATTTACCTAGGCGTTTTCCCCCTGCCCGTTTTTGCGGAGCCCTGGGTTGCGCATTTTTATGTAGTATCCGTCTTAGCGCGCAAAAAAACTGGTTAGATACGCGTCTTGGCGCGAACCCATACTGCGGATACTCGGTAATGCGTTTTCCATCCCGCATATCGGCATATCGTTTGCTTGTCGCCATGGCCGTTTTTCACTGCCCCATCGGCGCGCCCGCTGCCGCCGGGATCACCAATGCGGATTGGACCGCGAGGGTCGGGCATAGGTCGGGAGAACACCGGACTTCGCCGGAGGGCCTGGATTGGACGGAGCGTTCCGACGGCAATGAGAATCTATACCCGGTTACGGGTAGCGAACCGCGGTCGCGTCCACGGGAACCAAATTTTTCGCGGTCGGGGAGAACTGCATCATCATGGAGTCCCCGGATGATTTACCCGCTCCGGTCGGGTTGATCGAGGGGAGCCGGCCGCGCTCGCATCCGGAAGGCGGAAGCATGCGGATTGTCCGCAGAGGGAGAGGATCGGGTCGGCCACGGCATGGTACAGCGAATCCGTCTTCGTCACCGACTTCAGGTTTCCCCAGCCCGATTGGTCTGAGAATTCGGGAATCGACAGGAGGAGCCGGATCTTTCCAGTTCGGTTCCTGATGGGTGAGAACCGGGCCCCCGCGGAGGCGGGGACGCGGTGCAGGCTAGAACCACTCCCTGGGCGCACAGCCCATGGGAGCGATTCCCCCGAAGCGGATGATCGGACGGACGCCTACAGACTCTGGAAGAACGCCCAAACGCCCTTTGATGCGAAGCTGGGCCACACGTGCTTCTCGGTGTGGGAGCACCATATCAGCGGCGCCTTGGAACACGTGTAGGCGACGCACGGACTGGGGGAGACGGGCTTGGTAACCGTGCTGCAGCCGTTGGTTTTGATCCAGATGTCCCGCGCTGCCACGCCCGACGAATAGCCGACGAGGGGGTCGTTGGTCGCGTGCGCGATCCATGCTGGAACCGGCACGGGGCAACCGGCGCTGGGAGCACCGCCCATGTAGGACCCGGCCATGGGCGCGAAGGCCTTCAGCTTGCTGCCGCGGCTGCAGGCCAGCGTAAAGCTCATCATCCCGCCGAAGCTGTACCCGGTGGAGTAGACGCTCTTTTTATCGATGCAGTAATCCTTGGTTAAGGAGGCCAGCATCAGGTCAAAAAACTGCACGTCTACGCCCTCGCCGGACAGATTCCATCCGCCATTAATGCCATTAGGATAGACCATGATCGCCCCGTTACCCGTGGTCGGCTCCAACCTATAGTACCCCCGGGACTCCGCACCGTCGGCCCCGCTGGAGTGCCACGCGAAGATGAGCGGGATGGGCTTGGTCGCATCGTAGCCGGTCGGTACGAAGAGCAGATAGGTACGCGCCTTTCCGGCCACTTGCATGGTCAGGGTCCGCGCACCCTTGGGCGATGTGGTATTCCCGCAACCGGCGGATGCCTCGATCGGACCGCCGCCGGAGGCAGCCAGCGTCACATCGACCGTGGCATCGTAGCTGGAGAGCGGCACCTTCTTCGTCGTCATCCCGGATGCGGAGACGAGGAGCGAATCGACGTCGGCGGCCGACTTGGCCAGTTGGGCGGCCAGCGGCGCAATCCCGGAGGCAGGGCGCTGCCCCACGTACCCGGCGCCGACCAGGGGGAGGTAATGGAAGGTCCGGGCCTGTCCGCCGACCGAGGCCTTGACGACCAGCATGTTGTTGGGTGAAGCGCCTTCCGATAGGTTCCAGCGATGCGCGCCCGCCGCGGCGTTCGCATGAACCTCGCGCTTCAGGAGGTTTCCCCGGACGTCGAAGACTTCCAGCTTCACCGGTTGGGAACGGCTCAGGATAAGCTCCAGGATGCTCCCGTCCAAAGCCATGCGTTCGGTGAACGGCAATGCCTGCCGCCCTATCCCGGTGGTCCCGGAGAGGTTATACATGCCGTTGGCGTCGGTGGTGTCCTTCAGCTTCCGCACCGCCAATTCGACGACCGCTCCCGACACGGCCTGCCCGGCTTCGTTGGAGACTTTTCCCCGGATATTGACCGTCTGCGCCTGCACGGCGAATCCGGTCGCCAAAAGAAGCCCAAATGATAAGCGTTTATTCATAACCATCCCCGATCGGTTTGGCATAAGGTAACCCGGACCTTGAAAACGCACTAGCGGAAAACGCGACCCGGTTGGCCGACCGGGACCGAGGGTGTTTGCACTTGTAAACGGGCTGACTGGACCGCGGAACACCGCGATATTCTGTCCCGATAAGGCATTAGGAGGCCTTTCCCGATCAAGCCGGATTCGGTGGGAGCGCGGGCCCCGTCGAACAACCGGGTTAACGCAGGATATGGAACCTGGCGGTGGTCGAACCTCCCGGCCAGTCCAGCTTGGCGAAAAACAGGCCCGGAGCCGAGGTACCGGTTTCCCATTCTTGGGAAGCGCCCGCAAGCCGGATCCATTGGCGGACCCGCTTCCCCTGGGTATCGAAGAGACTTAAGGCCGACTGCGCGGGCGGCACGCCCTCGGGCAAGGCGAAGGCCACCCGGCCGAAGGCGTAGCGGATGGCGAGCCGGTGTTCGTGCGGGACCGATTCCGCTTTCGCGGATACGACGACCTGTACGGGAAGCGTATCGGCCCCCATGCCATCGCAGCCGATGCCTGGCTTGATGCGGTAATCGTTCTTGCCGGGATCCTTGAAAATAGCCGCTTTCCCGGCGGCGTCGTCCGGTTGGATGACGACTTTGCTGTCCCTGTCGAATCCGAAGGTGGCGCGGGCTTGATCCATCGTCAAATGGATGGTGCTGCCCTTCAAATAGCGGCTCACGGCGATAAAGTCCGAATACGGGGTGATAAAGCAGTTTTCGTTGACGGTGTTGCCCTGGTTCAGCTCGGATAGGGAAAGATCGCCATCCTTGTCCGGGTATTGGGCGTCGCTCAGGTAGCGGGTCAAGAAGCCGGGGGTATCGAACGTTCCCTTCGAGGTCCTTTGCGTCAGGCCGAATAGGACATTGCGCCGAACCACATGTTTGGAGCCTATCTCGGTAAAGCGGACGATTGCGTTCGTCCCGACGAAGGTGTTTTTCTCGAGGCGGAAATTGTGGCCGCTCAAGGCCCACACGGATTCCGCCATGCTTCCCCCGAAGCCTCCGACGGTCAGGCCGTCCGGCACGCTGAAAACCAGGTTCCCGGAAAAGGACGTGTTCGAACAGGCCACGCGCCCCATGCTCTGGGCGTTGAAGAAGATGTTCCCTTCCACCGAGACCGGCCCTTTGGCGGGGTTCTTGAGGAACAGGCCCATCGGGACGTTGTAGATGACGTTATTCCGGATGGTGAGCGCCCCGTTCCCGATGCAGTCCGCGGCGACATAGCTTTCGCAGGAAAGGGCCGCGACGGCGCCGAAATGGATAGGGTCGCGGGTCGACTTCCAATCGGCGGTGGTTCCCTGCGGGTCGGGGCATCCCGCGCATCCGGTGGCGAAGAGATCGTGGAGCCGGTTTTTCTCGATGACGATATCCGACGGGCCGCCCCAATCACCCCGGTCGACGACGATGAGGCCGGCATTGGCCCTATCCTCCTGCTTGGAGTTGAAAATCTCGTTGCCGCGTATGGCGATATGGTGGACCTGGTTGACGGCCTGCCCCGATGAATTCTTCGCGCCTCCCCAGATGTGGATGAAATTCCCGTCGATGACCAGGCCTTCGACCACCCAGTAAGCCACCTCCGTCTTCAAGGAGCCGATTTGGATATCCCCGGCATCCTTGGCGACCGCCGTTTCGCCGGGAAAGCTTTTAATCGTGATGGGCTTCCCGACGGCGCCGCTGGGCGTGTTCCAACCCTCGGTAGTGATATCGCCGAGGTGGAAAAAACGTTTCGGCTTGCCGCCCATCTCGGTGGCGTACGCATGGTCGCTGGTAAAGGTGCCGCCCCGGAGATAGATGAAATCCCCGGCCTTGGCCTTGCGAATGGCGACTTGCGGGCGGCGGACCGGGGAAGCGAACGCCCCGGAAGCGGAATCGTCGCCCTGGACCGCGTCGACGTAAATGCAGGAGGCCCCTCCTTTGGCTTCGCAGGCAGGGGCGGACGGGCCGCTTTGCGGGAATGCCGGGTAAGCGCCGATAACTACCCACGCGAGCAATGCCTTCAAAGGAATAGGTATGGGGCCGCGCATAGGACTATGCGTCGAACTACTCGGGTTTTTTCATGGTCTTCAAGGTAAGGCCGGAGGGGATCTCGAACAGCGAAGGCGCCAGATCCTCTTTCTTCACGTCCTTCAATTCGCTTTGCCACCGGGGCACGCCGTCCTTGAAGGAAATGGTTTTTACGGGAACGCCTTGCAGCCCGTTCTCACGATCTCCGATCATCCCTGCGAAATCCTTGGCGAACTTCTCGAAAAACTTGCCCATGTCCTTGAGCACAAGGACATCCTCCTCGCCGACCCCGATGGAGTTCGGGGCGGCGGTCCAGAGTTCCGAAACCTTGGCACCGTCCCTCGTTCCCTCGTACTTTTCCGTCGCCCATCGGCCGACCTTGCCCCCGTCCCCGAGTTTCTGGTATGAAGTCCTGGACGCCTTGCCTCCAGGCATCATCTTGGCCATCATTTCCTCCATCATCTTCCGGCGTTCGGGAGGCATGGCCTGGATCTGGGCCTCCATCCGCTTCTTGGCCTCGCTCATTTTGGCGGCCATGTCCTCGAAATCCTTTTCGGTCATCTCCATATAGGTCTTGCGTTTGAGATCCACGGTCCAGAACGCCTTCTTATCGCCGCGATAGATCATGTAGCTATCCGGGTTCTGCCCCATGTCCATCCTGACCCTGTCCTTGTCGAGGCGGATAGTCGTGATGGTGGCGGGTTTCTGCCCGCCCGATTCCTGCATGCTTTGGGTCAAGGTGATCCCGGCCCGGGTCGCCAAGGCCAGGGACAGAATGCCTGCGGCGGCGATATGGACTGCTGTTTTCATGATTCCTCCAGGGGTGGTCATAGTTAATCCTTTCACCCACCAGCGGCCCGGTTTCAGCCTCGAAAGTTAACAATCCCTATGCCGGCCCTGAACCTAAGCATAGGCGCAGGCCCTTCAAGCGACATGTCATTTCCAGCCGACATATCCCAATGGGAAGGTTTAGCAGACCATAAAAAATTGAAGTTTAACAACAACCGCCACCCGTCCGCTATCGAAAGCAGGATGGGGAAGAATGTTCCGGCCCACTCCCGCCATTCTCCGCACACCGAATAAGCCTACCCGACGTAAATTCGGATTTCTGATGCAGGTTTGTCGGATATTCAAAGGTGGAGATATGGTCACAGCCTTTCTGCGCAAATTCATGCCTGTGAAAATCGGGATGGTTTTGCTGTTGAGCTCCTTTGCGAACGGCCAGGTGATCCAGAACGATGTCTTCTGGAAGGATACCGAGGGCAATCCCATCATCTCCAATGGAGGCGGAACCATCAAGGTGGGCGACACCTGGTACTGGCACGGAGTCAAATACGGCAATGGGGTGACCTGGTACAACAAATCGACGGGTAGCAATTACGCCGGCGGTTCGGGCACCAAGGTCGCTTGCTTCTCGTCGAAGGATCTCATGACCTGGAAAAGCGAAGGAGACGTGTTCAACGCGCCTGGCGGCTGGTACGGAAGGTGCGGAGTCGTTTATCATGCGGGGACGAAGAAATACGTGCTCGTAGGCCAGGGCGGAACCAATAACCAGGTGGTGTTCGCCGTCAGCGACGCGGTTACGGGCCCTTTCACCCAGACCAGCATCGTGACGCCACCCGGAGTCGCCAACGGCGGGACCGGCGACCAGACGGTTTTCCAGGATGACGACGGCAAGGCCTATATCGTCTGCTCGAGTAGGAGCGGGCGGAGCAATTGGTATATCCTCCCCCTGCGCGCGTCCGATTACCTGGCCATTGAGTCCACCACCCGTATAGGCGGCGGCACCGGCAGGGAAGGCAATTGCATGTTCAAATACCGGGGCCGGTATTATTTCGTCTCGTCGGATCTGTATGGGTGGAACGCTTCGCGCGCCTATTACATATCGGCCACGAACATTCTGGGCCCGTATGGCGCCGAAAAAATCATGACCACCTCGGATGACGATTTCTGCCATGTCACCCAGACCGGATTCTTCACCACCGTGTACGGCACCCAGGATACGACCGTGATATTCTGCGGGGATCGCTGGTCCGGTTGGGAGGGCAATGGCCCCGGGTTTTCCGCGTGGACTCCGGTGACGTTCACCGGAACGGATGCGAATTTCAATTCCCTCAGCCGATGGACTATCGATGCCGTCAAAGGCACCTGGAAGGTCGCCCCCGGCAACAATTACATCCTGAACGGCATAATCGAAGCCGACCGTGTCGTCGGTTCGGTTCGCCCATGGACCGGCACCGGCGCCCGCAACGCCGCAGGTTCGGCCAAAGCCGGCAATTACTGCATGAATTTGGGTTCCGGCACAACGGCAACCCAGACCATTGCCAAACTGCCCAATGGCACCTATGAGATGACAGCCTGGATCCAAAGCAGCGGAAGCGGGGGCAGTTGCGACATTTCCGTATCGGATTTCGGCGGCACGGAGATGAAGCTGGCGTCTACCGAGGCGATGGCCAACTGGACCCAGGTCCGCCTACCGGGGATCCAGATTACCGCCGGCAAGGCCGTGGTCAAAGCCGCGAATTCGGGAAAATCCTCTTGCAAGATGGATGATTTCTCCCTGGCTACCGCTGTTGAGCCCACTCCGATCAGCTCCGGTCCACGCAATCGGAATCATGAATATTTCTATGACGCCGCGACCTATTCAGTCCATGTCCCGGCCGCCGGCGGGACCGTTCGCTTGGAAATGTACACAGTCAGCGGGAAAGCCATTTTAAAGCAAATCCTGGTTCCCGGGTCCGGGCCCAATGCCGATCTGTTCACCCTGCCCGTCAACCAGCTTGGGAAAGGCAATTATCTCCTGAAGATGATCGCAGGGGGAAATACGAGCACCCGAAAAGTGACCGTAGCCAGGTAGAATTCATGTCGGCCCATGTCCGGTTGGGCTTGGAAACCGGGGCCCTACTTGGGACCGTCGGATTGCCGGCGCCCGCTCAGAAGATATCCCTTCCCGGGACCGAAGGCTCCGGGTAGCGATGGCATCCCGGAGCAATCGCCATAGACCCAGGCCTCCCCAATAATTCAACTGCCCTCGGAAATAATCAAATCGGGACGCGAGTTCCCGCACAAATGGCAATGCGGCGCTTTTAGGAATTTATGCCGGCCGTCCGTTTTTCTATTACTTCGAGGACGCTGGCAGCGGTTATTCCCGGTGCGGGGAGCTGCGACCGAAGGTACATTACCGCAGAACCCAACCATTTCCCTGGATCTTACCATGAAACGGATTTTCGCTTTCGGATTCATCGTTGTTTTCGGATCCTCCGTCCGCGCGCAAACCATCAATGTGCACGGCTTGGTTTCCGCTTTCCAGCACAGTGGGATCCGAAGCTTGGAATTCACGTGACTTGAAGTCGCGG
>JADMIO010787626.1_pt1 | contig 22956 bp, 22 predicted proteins | sample 8958161 | NCBI WGS metagenome assembly JADMIO01 (sample SAMN16585339, study PRJNA669376) | soil metagenome | isolation source: Crop rotation soil | place: USA: Cullars Rotation, Alabama | collected 2011 | reverse complement strand
CGCGACAACTTGTCCACGTGGAATTCTAAGCTTAGGATCCCAATGTGCTGGAAAGTTGCACGGTGTCGAACGGCGCCATCGTCGTCGCGAGCGTCTCCAAAGTGTCGGGCTCGCTCGCGATCCGCCTTCGATTGATGCCGCACGTCTCGCTTCGTGAGGGCGACGTGCTCGACGATTCGCCCGTCATCTCGATCCCGGTGCTCCCTTGCGGCGTCACCGCCGTCTCCGGCGAGCCGCTCCGCGGCGTGGACGACACGCGCATGGTCGTCCGCCTCGACGCGCGCTGCGCGAGCGACGCGTCGAACCTCCGCTACAGCGTCGGCGGTCGCGTCGCAGACGTCGAGCGCGTGGTCACCGACGCAGGCAGCGCGCTCATTCTTCTTCGAGTCGGACGCATCGACACGGACGAGGTCTCGCTCACGGCGAGCCGCGCCGGCGCGGAGAGCTCGCTCGTCGGCCAAACTCGCGTTCGCACGCGCCTCATTCCTTCGCCCCACACGATCCTCGAGCTCACTTCCGGCGGCGCGGTCGACTTCATCCCTACGAACCGTCGCGCGATCGTCCGCTTCGCGCAGCCGGTCTCGGGCCTCGGCCACCTCGTCCTCGCGCCGATGCCGGGCATCTACGACGCGATCGTCGAGAGGGGCGCGACGCTGGTGAAAGGAGAGAAGACCGCCGCCGGGTTCGTCGCTTTGCGATTCGCGTACCGCGTCGACTCGCTCCCAGCGGGGCTTCGTTCGGTCGATCTCGCCGTCCTGCTCGATCCGCTCGAGCGACCGATGCACGACGCGAACGTCCCCGCACCGCTCGGAGCCTCGGCGTTCGGCGCGCGGCCGATCGTCGAGCTCGTGTGCGGCGACGGTAAGGGGCACCCGTTCGAGGTGATCCCGGGCAAGCTCGAGCACATCTCGTTCGACGCACGCGACACGTGCCGTCTCGTTCTTCACAACGAGCGCATCGAGGCCGAAGACGGAGCTCAACGCTTGAACCTCGAAGTCGAGGTCACGCGCGTCGACGGCACGGCGCGTCCCGAGGCTCACCTCTCGCAGCCCATCACGCTGCGAGCCGGGGCCGCGACGCGCTACGCGTGGATCCACGGCGTCGCGGGCCCATTCGATCACGTGACCGTGCGGCTCGCGCACAGCGTGGATGAGGCGCACTACGTCGGCGCCGACGATCTCCGGACCGGCGCGCCCTCGGTGCAGTGGTCGGTGATCGCGGGGAAGGGGCGCGCGCGCCTGTACGCGACGACGGCGATCCCGACCGGGCTCTATCGCGTGAGCGATCGAGGCCACAGCGGCATCCTCACGCTCAACTTCGGCGTCGTCGGGCGCCTCACGTGGCTCGACGAAGAAGGTCACGAGGGATTTCTGGGCGTCGAAGCGGGCATGATGGGAATGGGCCTCGCGAACGACGTCGATGGATCCGGGCACTCGCTGACGCAGGTAGCGACCGTCAGCGGAGTCGGCTTGAGCGTCCCCATCGCCAATCGATCGCAAGCGACCGAGACGTCGATCAACTTGCACGCGTGGCTCGAGTACGAAGTCTCGCGCGACGTGAGCGGACAACCCGGGAGCCCGTTCGGCTTCGTCTTCGGGCCGAGCATCTCGATCGGAAACATCGGCACGAACCTGTAGCCTTAGAGCGTTCGCGTCGACTTCGGGCCGCTCGCTTTCAAGTACGCCTGCGCGATCATCGCTTCGTCGATGAGGCTGACGACGCGACCGTTCGCGTCGACGACGGGCAGCTCTCGGAGCTTCTCCGCGCGCAAGAGCTCGAACACGGCCCGGAGATCGTCGCTCGCGCGCACCGACGCGGGCGGGCGCATCATGTCCGTAGCGTTCACCACGAGCTCGAGCCCAGGCTCCGACTCGACCATCGCCGTGTCCTCGCTGGTGAGGATCCCGACCAGCGCGCCGCCGCTATCGACGACGGGGAAGACGAGCTGCGCGCCGCCACCGGTTCTCACCGCCCGCACCACGTCGCCCGCGCGCGCGTCGTGGAGCAGGCAAGCGAACGCCGTGTCGCGGTGCGTGTGCTTGTCGACCCTCAGCTCTTGCAGCGCGTCGAGCATCCCGCGATCGCGAAGGTGGACGCCGTCCTGCGCGAGGAGCGCTTCGTAGATCGGCTGCGGCCTCCAGTGCCTCGCGAGCACGTACGCGCTCATGTTCGCGATCATCAGCGGCAAGATGAGATCGTAGCCCGACGTCATCTCGATGATGATCAACACGCTGGTCATCGGCGCGCGAATCGTCCCGCTGAACACCGCTCCCATTCCCACGAGCGCGAACGCGCCGAGCGTCGCCTCGTCGTGACCGAAGAGCGTGCGATCGAGCGATCCGAATGCGCCGCCAAGCATCGCGCCCATGAAGAGCGATGGGGCGAAGATGCCGCCGGCTCCTCCGCTCGAGTACGAGAACACCGTCGCGACGAGCTTCGCCGCGAAGAGGACGAGCATTACGCGCACGGTGAGCTGGCCGCCGAGCGCGCGTTTCAAAACCGCGTAGCCGCCGCCGTTCACGCCGTCGATCTTCAGCCACGCGAGCACCGCGACGATGAGGCAACCGGTGACCAACCCGCCGATCGCCGGCTTGGCCCAGTCCGGGATCGCGGTGATCTTTCGAAAACGCGCACGAAGGTGCAAGAGCCCATCGGTGAACGCGATCGACACGAAGGCGGCGGCGACGCCGAGCGCGGCGTAGAGCACGAGTGAGCGCGCGTCGCTCACGCCGGCGGTGGTGTGAGGCATCTCGAGCACCGCTTGCCCGCCGAGGACGCTGCGCTCGATCACGGCCGCGAGCGCGGCGGCGATGATGACGCCCGAGAGCACGGTCTGATCGAGCTTGCCGACGACCTCTTCGATCGTGAACGTGACCGCGGCGATCGGCGCGTTGAACGCCGCGGCGATCCCCGCGGCGGCGCCGACCGGAATGAGGCGCCGGCGGCTTTGCGGCGACACCTGGACGAAGCGCCCGAGCGTGCTCGCGATGCCACTGCATATCTGGACGGTGGGTCCCTCGCGGCCGAGCGACGCGCCCGACGCGATCTGGAGAGAGCCGGTGATGAACTTTCCGATCGCGTCGCGAAGGGATGCGACGCCGGCGCGCGATGCGTACGCGATCTTCACCTGCGGGATGCCGCTGCCGCGCGAGCCGGGAAACACGAACTGGAGCAGCACGCCGCACAGGAGCCCGCCGACGGTCGGTGACAACACGGACCACAAAATCCACGTGTGACCCGAGGCGGACATCGCGCGGTCGATGAGCAGTTGCTCGCCGAAGAAGATCGCGAAGTGAAAGCCGACGGCCGCGAAGCCGCACACGACGCCGATCAGCACCGTCAACACGAACAGGCGCTGAGCTTCGGTCGGCGCGAGGCGCAGCTCCGTCCGAAGGGCGTACGCGCGCCAGCGCTTGAACGCCGAGTCCCACTTCGGCCAATCAGGCCATGTCACGAGCCAAGCAGGACGTCGACGCGGCGATCGTGCTGCCACGTCGTCTCGTCGGTGCCGCTCGCGTCCATCGCTCCGCGTGAGGTCGTCGAGACCTGCGACGCGGGGAGGCCGGCGCGTTCGACGTAGCTCGCGACGCTGTCGGCGCGTCGATGACCGAGCAACATGTTGTAGCCAAGCTCGCCGCGCGGATCCGCGCGACCGACGAGCTTCATGGCGCGCCCGCGCAACGCTCCGCTGGTGAAGCATCGCGCGACCTGATCGAGCACGGGCAAGTCGTGCGTCTGGAGATCCGCGGAGTCGAGAGGGAAGGTCGCTTGGTCGTACGAGATCCCGCACGCGGCGAGGATCTCGTCCGAGACGTGGACCATTCCGCTGTTCGGGTCGCGCTTCGCATTCGCGTTCGCGTTCGACCCCGTGTCGCCCGAGCGCGAAGCGGGTTGGGATGAACCAGGCGAATTGGCCGTTTGCGGCGCCGGCTTGGCGGCGCAACCGGCCGCGCAGAGGGCGGCGGCGGAGAGGGCGAGCGCGACCCCGAGCATGGGCGCGATGGATCTGGACGTGGGCATGATTTCCTTCCGTTTCTCGAGTGCTCGCCGACTTGAGCAAGGCCCGCACCAGCCGGCCGTCTTGCCCAGCACCACGCGCCCGCTGGTCTTGCCCATCGACTCGACCGTGTCGTTTCGCCCCTGTGGGTCGATCCAACCCGAGCTTGCGCAAGCGTCGCCGGCGTGGTCTCTCCCAAGTGCGCGATGAAGCTCGTACAGAAGCTGGCGCTGGCCCTCATCGGCGGAAGCACGGTCCTGCTCTCGGTGAACGGCGTGCTCCGCGTCGAGCGCGAGGTCGCGACCCTCCAAGCCGATCGGGTGCGTGATCAGGATCTCGTCGGGCGCTCGCTCGGCTCCGCGTTCGCCGCCGTGTGGCGCTCCGATGGGCGCGCGCGCGCCCTCGCCGTGCTCGAAGAGTCGAACGCGCGGACCAACAACTTTCGCGTGCGTTGGATGAGCGAGCAGAACGATCCCAACTTGCGGGTGGGCGCGACGGAGCTCGACGCGATCGAGGCGGGCGCGACGATCACGCGGATCGCCCGCGATGACGGCGGAGAGGAGCAGCGGTTTACGTACGTGCCGATCTTCGTCGACGGCGCGCGGCTTGGAGAGCTCGAGCTCACCGAGTCGCTCGTCGCGGAGAAGCTCAGGACTCGGTCGATCGTCTTCGACACACTGACCACGACCACCGCGCTCGCGGGCCTCTTCATGGTCCTCTCGATCGTCCTCGGGGTGTGGCTGGTCGGGCGACCCGTGAAGGCGCTCTCGGCGAAGGCGAGGCGCATCGGCCGCGGCGACTTCACGACGCCGCTCGTCCTCTCCTCGCGCGACGAGCTCGCCGAGCTCGCGAACGAGATGAACCTCACGTGCGATCGCCTCGTCGAAGCCAACGCGCGCCTCGAGAAAGAAATGGCGGCGCGCGTCGCGATGATCGAGCAGCTCCGTCACGCCGATCGCTTGATGACCGTCGGCAAGCTCGCCTCCGGGATCGCGCACGAGCTCGGGACGCCCCTCAACGTCGTCTCGGCCCGCGCGTCGATGATCGCCGCGGGTGACGCGACGGCCGCCGAAGCGGTCGACTACGCGCGGATCATCGGCGAGGCGTCGACGCGCATGACGAAGATCATCCGCCAGCTCCTCGAGTTCGCGCGCCGCAAACGCGCCGAGCGCGCGCCGGCCGACCTCGTGCGCCTCGTCAAAGACACGCTCGCGCTGCTCCGGTCGCTCGCCGACAAGCGCAGCGTCTCGCTCGAGCTGGTCGCCGGCGAAGCCGAGGTGAGCGTCGACGTCGATGCGGGCCAAATTCAGCAAGTGACGACGAACCTCGTGGTGAACGCGTTCCAGTCGATGGCGAGGCCCGGCGCCGTCCGCGTCACGATCGAACGGACCCGCGTGCAGCCGCCGATGGAGCACGGCGGCGCCGAAGGAGAGTATGTTTGCCTCCGCGTAGAGGACGATGGGCAAGGCATTCGCGCGGACGACCTTCCGCATATTTTCGAACCGTTCTTCACGACCAAAGACGTCGGCGAAGGCACCGGGCTCGGGCTCTCCGTGAGCTACGGCATCGTGCAAGAGCACGGCGGATGGATCACGGTCGAGAGCGAGCCGGCGAAGGGCAGCACGTTCAGCGTGTTCCTCTCGGCGAGCGGGGATTCGAAATGACCGCGCGCGTCCTCCTCGTCGACGACGATCGCGCGCTCTGCGAGGCGCTCGAGGGCGGGCTGCGCAAACGCGGCTTCGACGTCACCTGGCAAACGTCGCCCGATGACGCTCTGCAGACGCTCGTCACCGAGGAGCTCGACGTCGTCGTCACCGACTTGAACATGCGCGGCCTCGACGGCATCGAGCTGTGCAAGCGAATCGTCGGGAGCCGCCCGGAGATCCCGGTGATCGTCCTCACCGGGTTCGGGAGCCTCGAGACCGCGGTGTCGGCGATACGCGCCGGTGCCTACGACTTCCTCAGCAAACCGATCGAGCTCGACGCGCTCGCGATCGCGATCGAGCGGGCGGCGAGTCACAAGCAGCTCGGCGACGAAGTGAAGCGCCTGCGGCACGAGGTCGAGAAGCGGCCGTCGTTCGACGAGCTCGTGGGGCAGAGCCCTGCGATGCGCGTCGTCTACGATCTCATCGATCGCGTCGCGGACTCGGAGGCGTCGGTCCTCGTCGCGGGCGAGAGCGGCACCGGCAAAGAGGTCGTCGCGCGCGCGCTCCACAAGCGCAGCCGCCGGCACGCGCATCGATTCGTGGCGATCAACTGCGCGGCCGTCCCGGAGACTCTCCTCGAGAGCGAGCTTTTCGGGCACGCCAAGGGCGCATTCACCGACGCGAAGACCGCGCACTCCGGGCTGTTCGCGCAGGCGCACGGCGGCACGCTCTTCCTCGACGAGATCGGCGACATGCCGCTCGCGCTCCAGCCCAAGCTCCTGCGCGTGCTCCAAGAGCGCACGGTGCGTCCCGTCGGAGCGCAGTCGGAGATGCCGGTGGACGTGCGCATCATCGCCGCGACCAACCGCGATCTCGAGTCGGCGGTCGTCGATGGGCGGTTCCGCGCGGACTTGTACTTCCGGGTCAACGTCATCCGAATCCCGCTCCCCGCATTGCGCGCTCGCAAGGGCGACGTGCTGCCGCTCGCTCAACACTTCCTGTCCCACTTCGCGGAGCGCGCGCAGAAGAAGGTCGCCGGCCTCTCACCCACCGCGGCGGACAAGCTCCTCGCGTACTCCTGGCCGGGCAACGTGCGCGAGCTGCAAAACTGCATCGAGCACGCGGTGGCGCTCACACGTTACGAAGAGATCGCGATCGGCGATTTGCCCGAGCGGATCCGCGACTACAAAGCGTCGTACGTCATCGTCGCGAGCGACGATCCGACGGAGCTCGTCCCCATGGAGGAGATCGAGCGTCGTTATGTCGCGCGCGTGATGGAAGCGACGGCGGGGAACAAGACGGCGGCCGCGCGCATCCTGGGCTTCGACCGCAAGCGCCTTTACCGAATGCTCGAGCGCCTGGGCATCGACACCACGCCGTCGCGTTAGGCGTGCTGGCGAAACAGCGCGCAGGCAATCGCCGCGCGTAAGCTCTCCATCTCGAACGGCTTGTCGAGGAGGATCGCGCCCAGCGCACGCGCGCGTGCGCGAACCGTCGAGTCGCCGAACGCGGTCATGATGATAACCGGCGTCAGTCGGCGAACGGCTCGGAGCTGCTCGAGGATTTGGAGACCCGTGCACACGGGCATCCGAATGTCGGAGACGATGAGATCGACGAAACCCGTTCGGCCGACCTGCGCTGTTTCCCGCGCGAGGCTCACCAGCAGCCTCCCGCCGTCGGCGACCTCGGTGACCTCGAGCCCCTCGCTCCGCAATACCTGGACGACGAGCGCGCGCATTTCGCGGTCGTCCTCCGCGACGAGGGCCCGGGGTGGATCGTGCACCGGCGCTGCGCAGAACGCATGCGGCCACGATGCCCGCGACGGATCGTCATCGTCCATTTCCCTAACTCCGTTCATCACCCGATTTCGGGGCGGGTCGTTTCGACACGATTGGGTCGAAACGGGGCTGAGGTCTTCGAGCGTTACCGCCGCGCTACGCGCGTCACGGCGGCGCGCATGGCGTTCATCTCGAAGGGCTTGTCGAAGGTGGTGGCGCCGATGCGCTTCGCGCGCCGCCGGAAGTCGTCGTCGCCGAACGCCGTCATCAAGATGAGCGGCACGCGCCATCGCGCTTCCGCGAGGCGCTCGAAGAGATCGAGCCCGCCGAGCGACGGCATGCGCACGTCGGAGACCACGACGTCGATCGTCGCGAGCGACGCGTCGTCGGCGAAGGCCTGGGCGATCTTGGTCAGGAGCTCCGGGCCGTCGCTCGCCTCTTCGACGACGTGGTTGTCTTTGCGCAGCGCCTCGGCGACGAGCCGCCGCATTTCGAGATCGTCTTCGGCGAGGAGAACGCGGCTCACGCATCGCGACAAGCAGCGCCCGTACCAACTCGGATCCGGTCTTGCACCTCAGCTTGCGACGTGTGGTCGTATCTCGGAGCGGGCGTCGATCTCGTTCACGCCCTCGCGATGGCGCTGTGGGTCCTCGGGCTCCCCCTTCTCTTCTGGCATCGTTGGCCGCGCCTTACGCAGGTGTACGGCGTGTTTTCCATCTCGTTCATCGTCGTGAACCGCGCGTCGATGTGGATCCTCGGCGAGTGCGTGCTCACGGCGATCGCGCGGGCGTGCTGGCAACGCGGCACGGGTAGCGCGTCGGAAGAGTGGTTCACCGTGCGACTCGCGCGCGCCGTGTTCGATCTCACGCCGTCGCACGAGGCGGTCAAGCACACGTCCGAAGCCCTCATCGCGATCGCCGCGATAGGGGCCCTCGTCTCGCTGCGGCGTCTGCGAAGGAAGGACCGCGAGCGTACGGGCACGCTCCATGCTCGGTCTTCATAGACAGAGGTGACTCATGCACGCATCTTCTCCAAGCCGCCGTCACGCTCGGCACGATGGTCGCGCATTCCTGCGCGACTGGCGCGACGACCATCTGCGCGTGTCCGATGATCTCGAGGAAATGCTCGGCGAAGCGTTCGTCCTCGCCGTGACGACGGCGGAGCGTGAGGAGCACGAGACGCACGATGCGATCGAGGAGGCATTCAGCTACCAGAGCGACTACACGTAGCCGTGTGACTCGCGGGCGACGGGGTTTTTCACCGGGCGCCGAGGCGCTGGAGGAGCGAATCGCCGACCTCCTCGGCTGCGTGGAGGCGGGCCGAATGTTCGCCGCCGTGTTCGTGCCGCTTCGGCGCGCGCTCGAGGAGGTCTCGTGGCAAGTGCGCGTCCGCGCGCAAATCGAGGACGAGATCGCGGCCCTGCCGCTCGCGCACGACGCCGTCGACTCCTCAGTCAGCGTGGGACGCCATGCGGTTCATGTCCGTCTCCTCGTCGTAGGCGACGCCATCTCGGCGCGCGCGCTGGAGCGCGATCTGAGCGCGCGCATCTTCAGCGTCGCAGGGGTGCAGCCGAGCATCGACGTGATCGCCGTTCCGAATGCCGAGACGCTGAAGCGCGAGGTGCAGGCGGCGCACGCGGAGCCGGCTCCTCCCCCAACCACGGTGCGGGTCACGAACCTCAACGAGGCTCGTTCCCTCATTGATAGCGAGCTCGCTGCGCACTGGCCGACCGACGCGGCGGGGCCTCTCATCGATTGGCGCATCGACGCCCCCGCACATGAGCCAGCGGCCATCGAAGTGGTCCACCTCGGGCCCCCGCTCGGCGGCGCGGGCGAACATGTCCTCGCCGATCTGCTCGCGGAGCACGTGGGTGCACCAGTGACGATCCGCGATATCCCGTTGTCTGCGGAGGCGATTCCGGACGACCATGACGGATGGATGGGCGACGTGGCCAGCGCGCTGCAAACCGCGGATCGATTTCCTGGTATCTACGCGTGCGTGCTCGGGCCACCGTCGACGGAAGTGGACGCGGGGCGCACTCCAGACGGAGGCGCCGATCGTGGCCAGGCTATCGCTTCGCTCATCGCAGGAATGAAGACCGGCCGCGGGCGCATGATGATTGCGGGAAGTTACGCCGCTCCAGGGAAGGTCACCTCGACCACCCGTGTCGCAGTCGAGGCGTTTTGGGAGTACCTCGCCTTCGCGATGAACTCGCTCGTCTTCCTGCTCATTGGCATCGAGGTCCCAATCGGCCGCTTGCTCGATGCGTGGTGTCCAATCCTGCTTGCGTTCCTTGCGGTGACGATCGGCCGGGCAGGCGTCGTTTTCCTAGCGTCGGCGCGTCTGCGGCCAACGAGGGAGCGCATCCCGTGGCGCTGGAGCGTGGTGCTGGTGTGGGGTGGATTGCGCGGCGCGCTCTCGATGGTCCTCGCGCTCGCGTTGCCCGACGGCTTCCCGAACCGTGATCTCATCGTCACGATGACCTTCGGCGTCGTGCTGTTGTCGATTGTGGTTCAAGGCGTGACCGCGGGTCCTCTACTCCGAGCGCTCGAGATCGTCCCCGCGGCTCCGAACGCGCGCAACTAGTCCGACCGACGACCGCGTGAGCGCATGCTTGAGGCGCATGTTGGACCGGCCTCGAGAATGCAAGGGCAGTAGTCCGGAAGCAGACCGTGTCGCATCTCGAAGGACGCTCCGCCTTGCGTGGGCAGCGGATTCTCCATATGCAGCAGGCTTGTATGGGGATCCCGACGAAGGCTGGCCCCTCTCTCCGCGGGCCGGCGGCATCGCGACGCCCGGCGATGGTGCCCGTGAGGAGCTTCAAAAGTCACGAGCGTACCGTCGTAGTCGAGGAGCAACTCGATTCGCGCCGCGCGAGACGCGCCGAGCGCGTCGATCGCCGTCGCGAGCCCGTCGCTTCCGGCCGTCATGCAGCGAATCCGGGCATGCGGCAACGACGTGCCGGATCTGCGAGAGCACCCATGGGCGACAACATACCCCTCTCTTCGCTCGATCGGGCGAGGAGCGCGCGTCGAGGCATCCTTAGGTACGAACGTGTGGCGCCAGCACGATTCCAATGAAGTCCTGGAGGAAGTGCATCGCAATGGGGGCGACGATGCTTTTGCGCCAAAGGAAGATGAGACCGAACACTGCGCCCATTGTCCCGATCGTGACGACTCCGGCGCTGCCTTCGTAGGCGTGGCCGATCGCGAACACACCCGCCGAGAGTAGGAGCGCGAGGGCCGTGCTCCGCGTCGACTCGCACAGCCGAGTCAGGATGTAGCCGCGAAAGATGGTCTCCTCGGAGACCGCGACGACGAAGACGAGGGCGGCGGCGAGGACGGTCTGCCAGGGGCTTTGGCCCGGACTGAGGGCGCGCGGCGCGTGGGTGATCGAGGAGAGCCCGATCGAGCGCAGGGCCGCTTCGAGCGCTGCCGCGGCGACGGCGAAAGGGATGAACAAGGCGACCCCCAGCGCGACCTCACGCGCGACGCGGCGTCGAATCCACCCGATCCGCGCCACGCTCTCGGCGTTGCGCCAGAGGAAGAAGAGGATGAGCGCGACGAACGCGAGATCGCTGAAGATCGTCGCGGCCGCGGCGAACGTGAACGGCGTCTCGGAGACACACCGCACGGCGAAGATTGGAAGGACGAGCGAGGGCACGATGAGAAAGAGAAACACGCCGAGCTCGATCGCGTGCTCGCGCCGTCTGGGAGCTTCAGTGAGCACGCGCACGTCGCAGCACTGGCCATGCCACGAGCTGGAAGGCGCGTGCGCCTGGATTCGCGGGCGCGACGCGTGCAGACACGGTGAAGCTCGTGGATGACAAGTCAAAAGCTACGCGACTGGCGGCCGTTTTCGCGGTCATCTGCGGAGTCGGTTGCGCGAGGCATCGACCCGGCGAGGAGACGCGCGGCAGCGCCGAGCAACATCGCGACGATGGAGGCTCGGCGCACGCGGTCATCGGTCCGCTTCCGCCCCAAGCGAGCGCACCACCCTTGCTCCCGGCCGTCCCGCTTCCAATCCGAGAGACCAGCCGTTACGCCGAGCTCACGTACGACGCCGTTCGGGCGTTCGAGTGGAAAGACGCTTTCCGCATTTTCGGCGAGCTGAAGACCTCCGCCGGCGCCGTCGCGACCGAAACGTTCGGCGATAGCACGACGGTCGACGCGCTCGGTGAGACCACCCACGCGCTCGAGCACTCGATTCTCGATCGGGTCCGTCCGACCGCGCTCTGGGAGAGCAACCTCGTAACCTTACTGGCAGCCAACCTCGCCGAGGCCTACCACCCATTGGTTCCGGTCGACGTGGACCGGCTTGGCTATCACGCCCGTGCCGTGCAGATTGGCGCCATGGAGGGCGACGACGCGCTGATCGCGCGCGAGGGCGAGGCCCTCGATCGGAACCTGAAGAGCGTGCGCGCGGTGGTCGCGGACTACGTTCGACCGGCTCGACTTCAGCAGCTCGACGCGCTCGTGACCGAGCTGCGCGCCGCCCGGGCCGATCCGGAGCGCATCCGGCTCGCCGACGATGTCCTTCGCGAGGTCGGCGCGCTCCGCGACGAGGTAGCCGCGCGCCGATACCCCGCGCAGTGAGGCTGAAGCTTGGCGGCTCGCGTGGCCGGGTACGCGCGTTGCTCGAAGATTGCCTCCTCACGACCATCGCGTTCGCCGAGAACGATTGAGCTCAACCTCCGCGTTGCTCGAAGTAGCGTCCACCACGTTCGTCGCCCTCGGCGTCTCATGCGCGTTGCTCGTGCTCGGCGACATTCTGTCGGGCCGACGCCAGCGAATGTGGATCATGAACGTCGTCTGGCCGGTGACGGCGCTGTGGTCCGGCCTGCTCGGGATCTGGCTCTACAGGAGGTTCGGCCGCGCGGCGGACGACGGGCGCGCGTCGCGGGGAGGGCGCCAAGCCTTTCCCGTTCTCGTGGCCAAAGGCACCTTGCACTGCGGGAGCGGGTGCGCGCTCGGCGACATCGCCGCCGAGCTCGTGTTCCTCGCCGCCCCGATCGCGCTCTTCGGTCACCAACTCTTCGGTGCTTGGCTGTACGACTTCATCGCCGCGCTCGCCCTGGGGCTGGCTTTCCAATACTTCACGATCAAACCGATGCGCGGGCTATCCGTCGCCGAGGCCCTTCGACAGGCGATCAAGGCAGACGTGATGTCGCTGACGGCGTGGCAGGTCGGAATGTACGGCTGGATGGCACTCGTGACCTTCGCATTGTTCGGCCGCGAGCTTCGCCCGACAAGCACCCTGTTCTGGTTCATGATGCAGATTGGCATGCTGGCCGGGTTCCTCACCAGCTATCCCGTGAATTGGTGGCTCTTGAAGAGGGGTATCAAGGAAGCGATGTGACGCGTCCGAGGCTGTCAGGGCGACTGCGGCGGTGCGAGCCCTGCCTGAACGCGCTTGGCCTCGTCCAGGTGCTCGGCCACGATGGCGCGTAGCGCCTCCACGTTGGCGCGCAGTTGGGGATCGGTGAGGCTCGGCAGGATCTTGCCGTCAATCGTCGCGAGCGCGTCTTCATGGCCCTTAACTTGGGCATCCATGTACACGCGGTCGAAGTCCTTCGCGCTCGCGGACTGAAGCTTCTGCGCGCTGTCGCGCTGCTCGGCTTCCATCGCGTCGAGCGCTGGGCTCCGCGTGTGCGCGATGCGCAAGCGCGCCGCCACGTCGCGCTCGGTCTTGTCGGCGTCACGGTGCGCCTGAAGCATGTGCTGCGCGAAGTCCTTCACCGCCGGAGAGTGCGCCTTCGTCAGCGCGGCCTGCGCCTCCTTCACCTCCCCTGCGTTGAGCGCCTCGGCCAGAGTCCATGCCTCCGGCTGCGAGAGCGGCGGGCTTGGGGCAGCGGTCGGCGCCGGAGGCGCGTTGTTGGCTGGATGGTTCTGCGCCGGCGGCTCCGCTCGCGCCTGGGATGCGACGAGCGCGAGTGCGCCGACTGCCGTTGCGATGAGGGCTCGATGGTTCGGGTGCATGGAAAGACTCCTCTGTTCGTTGGTTCGTCGAGCTCGCAACCGTGATGCCGCGCCGGTTCATCGATTGCACCCAGTGCTCCCCCGCGTGAAGGAGGCTGACCCACCCAAGGCCGGAGATCGCATGAGGCATCGCGGCGCGCTCCTGCTCCGACCGCTCGCGCGCGCTCTTCAGTGGTTCCCGGAGATCCTCTGGCTACGCCAGCATCGCCTGCGCGCGCAGCTCCGCATCCTCGGCGCCGCCGTGCTCGTCGGAGTCGTCGCAGGGCTCGCCGCGGTGCTCTTCTATTTGGCAACGCGCGCCGTCTCCGCGTACGCCCTCGGCGTCGTCGCCGGGTATGCGCCGCCCGAAGCCGCGGGCGATCCGCACGTACGCTGGCTCCCGTCGCCTTCACAGCCCCTGGTGCCGTGGCTGCTCGTCGCCATGCCGGCGCTCGGAGGGCTCTTGAGCGGCTGGCTCGTGTTCCGATTCGCGCCCGAAGCGGAGGGCCACGGGACCGACGCGGTCGTCGCCGCATACCACGATGACGACGGCTACATCCGTCCGCGAGTGCCGCTCGTCAAATTGCTCGCGAGCACGATCACACTCGGCAGCGGCGGCTCCGGCGGACGCGAAGGCCCGATCGCCCAGATTGGCGCGGGCTTCGGCTCCGCGCTCTCCGGCGTGCTGCGCCTGCGACCCGCCGATCGACGCGTCCTCACCGCCGCCGGCATGGGCGCCGGCATCGCGGCGATCTTCCGCGCGCCCCTCGCGGGCGCTCTCTTCGCCGCCGAGGTGCTGTACTCGTCGCCCGAGCTCGAGGCCGAGGTGATCGTGCCCGCCGCGTTCGCGAGCGTCATCTCGTATTGCACATTCGGCCTCTTCTTCGGCTGGCGACCGCTCTTCGCGATTCCCAACCTCGAGTTCTCGCGCCCTGCGCAGCTCTTGCCGTACACCGTGCTGGCGCTGTCGATGGCGTTCCTCGCGATGATCTACACGCGGACGTTTCGCGCGACGACCGCTCTGTTCCAACGAGCCCGCGCGCCGCGAATGATCAAGCCCGCGATCGGCGCGCTCGGCGCGGGCGCGCTCGCCGTTCTCCTGTACACGGCCACCGGCCGCGTCGATGTCCTCTCGACACTGTCGTTCGGCTACGGCTCGTTGCAGCGCGCGCTCGTCGACGAGCCCTCGCTCGGCGCGGGCATCCTCTTTGCGATCGCGCTCGGAAAGATCGCGACGACCAGCCTGACGATCGGCAGTGGCGGATCGGGCGGCGTCTTCGGCCCGTCGATGGTGATCGGCGGGAGCGCGGGCGGCGCGATCGGCGTCCTCGCGCACCACGCGTGGCCCACGGCCGTGCCGGATCCCGCGGCGTTCGTCGTCGTCGGCATGGCGGGGTTTTTTGCGGCGGCGGCGAAGACGCCGTTCTCGACGCTGGTCATCGTGACCGAGATGACCGGCGGATATCAGCTCCTCTTGCCGGCGCTCTGGGTGTGCGTGATCGCGTTCGTCGTCTCCGATCGCGAGTCGATCTATCGCTCTCAAGTCCAGAGCCACTCCCGCTCGCCCGCGCACAAGGGCAGCTACGTGCGCGAGGCGGTCGCCGGGCTTCGCGTCGGCGCGTTGCTCAAGCCGGGGGTCGTGCTCCTGTCGCTAAGCCCTGACGACACCCTGCCCACGATCGCAGAGCGCATCGCGGCGGACGGTTACTCGGTGCTCCCAGTCGTCGATCGCGCGAACCGCGTCGTCGGCGTCGTCAACGTCGAGGACGCGCACGCGGCGCTGCACCACACGGCGGGCACGCACGTTCCGGTCGTCGCGGCGGACCTGATGCGGACGGATGTCGTTCCGCTCGTCGCGAGCGATGCCATCGACCGTGCGCAGGAGCTGTTCGTCGAAAACGATTTGCTCGCGCTACCCGTGGTCGAGAGCCTCGATCGCCCGGAGCTCGTCGGGATGGTGCGGCGCTTCGAGGTCGCGAGCATTTACCTCGAGCGCGTGCACGGGCGTCGGCGGAGCAGGGCGCGGGATCGCTCCTCTCCCTGAGTCTCTCTCTGACGGTGTGTTCACCACAGGACTCCCCGGGGGCTGCTGGCGCCGTCCGCGCACGTCCCGAGAAATGTGCCTTCATCGCGAGTGCCCGAGCAAGGCGATTCGAGAGGTTGAGCGCGCGACGTACGGCGAAGGACTCAATGCACAACGCGGCAAGAAGTGAGTCATGGGCAGCGCTGGTTACGATCGCGCGGCATCTGGAATGCATTGATTGCTCGGGAGGCGTGAACAATGGCAACTCAATTCTTCCATAGGCGTACGGACGACGTTAGCTCCGAGAAGAAGAAGGTCGAGGCGGCAGGTGCTGGGGCAACGACCGAGGCGATCGGCGCAGTCGCCGCCGTTGCTCTATCCATCATCGGACTGGCGGGCGCCATCCCGGCCGCGATGATGTCCATCGCGACCATTGTTCTTGGCGGCGCCATCCTGATGGATGCCGCGAGCATCGGCGCCCGTCGCGAGCGGCTCGCGGAGCAAGCATGGGGCGACGAGTGGCGGACGGTGCGCGCCGAGCTCGGCGCCGGCTTGTCGGCGGAATCGTTCGCCGGACTCGCCGGGATCGCATTGGGCATTCTCGCTTTGCTCGGGCTCGCGACCACGGTCCTCTGCTCCGTGGCGCTCATCGTCTTCGGCGCGGGGCTGATAGTCGGGAGTGGCGTGAAGAACCGCTTCGCCTCGTTGAGCACTGCTCGATATGGGATTTCCGACACCACGCGCCATGCGATCTCCGAGGCCATGGGGTTCACCGCGGGAAGCGACGTGCTCGTCGGCCTCGGCGCCGTGACGCTCGGAATCATCGCGCTCACGGGGACCGCCTCGGTGACGCTGGTGCTCGTCGGATACCTCGGAGTCGGCGCGGCGGTGCTGCTCGGCGGCTCCGCGTTCGCCGCGCGGATGTTCTCCATTCTCCGTCACTCGCGATGATTGATCGGCGGACCGTTCGCCCTGCTCGGTAGCGACGGGACGCTCGCCCACGCCTGCGACGGGGTCTGTCTGATGCAGAACCAGGTGCCGGCCCATCCCCCCGATGCATGGCGAGCGGCGCATCGGGTTCTTCGCATCCTCGGCGAACCACTCGAGCGGTTTTTTCACGTCGAGGCCGCGAGCGGGGCGCTCCTCGCCGTCGCAGCCGCAGTCGCGCTCGTGTGGGCAAACTCTCCAGCCCATGGCTCGTACGATGCGCTCTGGCACGTAATGCTCGGAGCTCGCGTCGGCCGGCTCGAGCTCGTCCAGCCGCTGCGCTTCTGGATCAACGAGGGCCTGATGACCGCGTTCTTCTACGTGGTGGGCCTCGAGATCGCGTGGGAGGTACACGAAGGCGCTCTCTCCACGCTGCGCCGAGCCGCGCTGCCCGTCGTCGCCGCGCTCGGGGGAATGCTGGCCCCGGCGTCGATTTTTCTCGCGCTGAATACCGGCTCGGCCGCCGCTCGCGGTTGGGGCATTCCAATCGCGACCGACATTGCCTTCGCCGTGGCGGTCTTGACCATGCTCGCGCGCAGAGTGCCCTCCTCGCTGCGCGTGTTTCTCTTGGCGATCGCCGTCATCGACGACGTGGGGGCGATCCTCGTCATTGCGGTCTTTTACTCGTCCCACTTCTCGATCGCGGGGCTTGGCCTTTCTCTCATAGGAGCAGTGCTCGTTTACGCGCTCCGGAAGCTCGGAGGCCGCCGTGCTTGGATGTACGCGCCTCCCGCGTTGCTCATGTGGAGCGGGCTTCTCATGGCGGGCATTCATCCGACGCTGGCCGGTGTCGCGCTCGGCCTCATGACGCCGGTCCAAGCTTGGTACGGAAGGAAAGGCTTCGCGGCGGCATCGCATGCGATCGCCGACGAGGTCGGCGGCGGCGGGGCGGGGGACGAGCGCGAGCTCTTCGTGTTGCTCAATCGCGCGCGGACGGCCGGGCGCGAGGCCGTTCCCCCCGCGATGGCGCTGAAGGCGCGCCTCCACCCAGCGGTCGCGTTTGGAGTGCTTCCGCTGTTCGCGCTCGCGAACGCCGGCGCGCGGGTCGGGGAGGCGTCCCTGTCCGATCGGACATCCCGATTCGCCGCGCTGGGCATCGTCGTTGGGCTCGTGATCGGCAAACCCCTCGGTGTCTTCCTCGCCAGCTTCGCGGCGGTCAAGGCGCGAATCGCCGCTCTCCCGGACGGGTTGTCGTGGCTCGGCGTGGTGCTCGTGGGCACGACTGCCGGGATTGGATTCACCATGGCGATCTTCATCGCCGAGCTCGCGTTCGACGAGGACTCGCTCCTCGCTACGGCTAGGCTCTCGGTGCTTGTCGCGTCTGCAACCGCGGCGACGCTTGGCATCGCAATCGGCGTGCTCGGGTGGCCGCGGAAACCCGGCCGAAGCTGAGGCCGAGACGAGCCCAGTCCCTCTCGAGCAAGGGCCTGCTCCGCCGGCATCGGTCCCTAAGGCGCTGGTGGACGCTGGGGCGCGGGCGGCGGAGCCACCCGCCTGCATCCCCGTTGCCGTCGAACGCTTACGCGACGCCGTGGGCGAGCTCGAGGCGACTCCGGGCGAGCCGAGCCACCCCGTGCTCGTCATGTCGCTTCGCGAGCTCGCCGACGCGCTCGAGAGCGTGGACCGCGCCGCGAACGGCGCGCTGTCTACGCGCGTGTGGCGGGTGCGTGAGGCAGCCGATCGCCTCGAGGCCTCTCCGCGACCGCGGCGGCGGCGGCGATCGCGAACGGCGCGACCACGGGCTTCGCTGCTCTGGGCGCCGCGTGCGCGAACGTCGAGCGCGCGAGCGCGCTGGTCGGCAAGCTCGCGGCGGGGCGCTGGCACGAACGGCACCTGCTGGCGGCCGACGCGCTCGACGCGCTCGGGTACGTGCTCACCGCCATGTCGAGCAACTCCTCGTCGAGCGCAGACCTCGTCCGGGAAGCACGTTTCCAAGCGGAGCGGCTCCGTCGCACGGAGATGGGCGCGTTCGATGATGCGAAGTGGGTGAAGGAGGGGCTCGGAGCATTCGCGCGCGCGTTCGGGCGCTGGCGGTCGACCTATCGCTGGCTCGGGCGCGTGCGCGCGGCGGTCGACGCGATCCACAAGGGTTCTCCGATGTGGGTCCAGCGCGCCGCGATTCAAGATGCGTTTCGCACCACCGTCGACGCACTCGAGGCCACCTGCTGACACGCACGCGCTGGCGCTGCTCGATGGCCGCCACGATGTCTGGCCGTGCCAGTATCGCGGGCATCCATCGGATGGGGGCGCGGCCGGACGAGCAGCACCGAGCACGCGGCCGCGTGAAGCACTCGCTCCGCCACACTACCGAGCATCAGCCGAGCGAGCCCGATGCGGCCATGGCCACCCACCACGATGAGCTCCGCTCCCAGAGCCTCCGCCTCGCAGACGATCGTGGAGGCCGCGGGCTTATCGACGACCTTGCAACTGGCATCCACACCCAAGCGGTGCACGGTGCGCGTGAGCTCGAGCGTTGGTTCCTCGTAGTCGGTGTCCGTGGCTGGCATTCCGAGCGTCGCAAGCTCCGCCACGTACATCGCGCTGACGTCGAGGAGCCCCACGGCGTGAACGATCTCGAGCCGCGCCGCGCGTCGTTTCGCCTGATCGCAGCCCGCAGTTATCGCGGGATAGGACGGCTCCGAGAGAGGTCGGTCGCCGCGAGAACCCACCCGTGGCGCGCGGCGCTGCGCGAAACCAGCACGTCACAGTGGGCATAACGAACGACGCGTTCGGCGACGTGCCCTACGGCTCGCGAGAGCTTGGATTGGCCGTGACTCCCGGCGATGACGAGGTCTGCGCGCCACGCTTCGGCACGGCGGACGATGGCTGCGTAGTCCACTCCCCGATCGATGATGACCTCGATGTCGCCGACTCGGCTGCACGCCGTAGGTCCCAAACCCGCGAGAGTTGGTCGTCTACGCCTGCACGTGCCTTCTCGCCAAGCATCTGAGTGGACACGGCGCTTTTCGGTTCGATTGGGAGCACATGCGTAACGGCGATCACGTCCTCGGGCGAACGCATCGCAAACGCCTCCCCAACGGCGACGTCGGCACCCTCGCTCAAGTCGGTCGCTACAAGGACTCCCCCGAAGAGACCCCGCTGCAATCGACGGCCCCATGCGACCAAATGTCAGGCGCGAACGCGGCTGCGACCCTCGAGCCAACGAGCGACCAGCAAATCGGTAGACGAGTGCGCGAGAATCGAGGCGGCCACCACGAGCGCGACGAGGTGAAACAACCGCTCCGCCGATCGCTCGGCCGCGGTCCCATGGGCGCGATGGAGCACGACGAGCGCGAAGACGACCGAGGCGAAAGCTTTCGGTCCAAACCACGCCGCTGTAACGCGCTCACGCCATCCGAGTCGGCTCCGCACGAGCGCGATCGCGAGCGCGACCGGTCGCGCCACCGCGAGCGTTAGCACCATGAACACGCATTCGGAGATCGACACCCCTCGCGACAGGGTGGACGAGATGAGCGCACCGAATACGAACAGGGCCGTAAGCTTCAGAATCTCGGTCAAGAGCTCGCCGCGCATCGCATCCGAGAAGAGCACCGCGACGAGCGCTATCTCGGCCAGCCCGCGGACGACATCGCTCTCGGTGTCGATGTTCGTGAGGTGAAAGACCCCACGGCCGGCGAGGAAGCCGACGATGAGGAACATCGATGCGGCGGACAATACGCTACGCGCGGTGAGCCGCGACAGCATCGCCGCCGCGAGCAGCGTGACCGCGTACGCGAGCGCAGCGAGCATGCCCGGAGCCGACGCATGCTCTGGGCTCGTCGTCGACAGCGTCATCCCCTCGTTGCGAGCCCGCCGGCGTCATGCAACTCGAGCACCGCGCCCGACGAACACCCGGTCACTCGCTCGATCGTTCGATCGTCCAGAAGCTCCCGTCGATCCGATCGCGCTCGAAGTGGATCATCCCCGCTTGCTCGAGCGAATCGCAGAGCTCCTCCGCTTCGAGCTGCGAGATGCCGCACCGCTCGCAAAGCACGTCGCGGAACGCGGTCTTGCCCGGCAGGTACGCGAGCCCGCCGAAGCTGGTCCCGAATCGCTTCGCAAGCTCGGCCGCGGCCTCTCTCAGGTCCATGGCAACACCATCGTGCCGAAGCCAGAAGACGCAAGGGCGGAACAGCAAGACGCGACACCACAGCTCATGGGTAACAGTCGTTAGGCCACCATCTCGCGTGCGCGCTCGTTGCTCTTCGCTTCGAAGCTCTTTCGCAGCTCGGGCAAGTTTGCTGCGAGCACGCTGAAGTCGCGCTTCGGGAGCGCGAGGACGTCCATCGGCTCGATGCAGCGGACGGTCGCGTTGCGCTGGGTCTGATGGAGGAGCGCCATCTCGCCGAAGTACTCGCCGCGCGCGAGGACCGCGATGGGCTGGTCGTCGCGGAGCACTTCGGCTTTGCCGTTCAAGACGATGTAAATGCGATCGCCGATGTCCCCTTGGTGAAACACCTCTTGCCCCGGCTCGAAGTGCTCTTGGGTGACACCCACCGACGAGCCGAGCTTGAGCTGCACGAGCTCCGGCGGGAGGAACAGGTCGAGCGTCCACGACGCGGCGACTTTGATCCGCCGCGCCCACCCCGGCATTTTCATCAGGTAAATCGTCCGCCACAAGAACCACGCGATGACGCCCGAGATGCGCATTCCGAACACCTCGGCGACGGCGGAGCGGCGGCCGAGCGATCCCATCTTCCCGAGACCCTTGAACGCGAACGTCTGCGTCGCTCCGCCGCGCAGCTTCGCGACGACGTTCTCGGCGACGGTGCGCGCTTGGCGCGTGGCGTGTTGCGCGGTCGGCGGCGCGAAGCCCCCTTCGGGAGCGGGGACCATCGCGCAGTCGCCGAGCGCCCAAACGTTGGGCATGCCCTCGACCTCGAGCGTCGGGGCGACTTTGATGCGCCCGTTCTTCGTCTTGGGAAGGGCGATCGCTTCGATGAGCGGGTGGGGCGAAGCGGGGACCGTCGAGACCAGCGTCTTGGTGTCGATCACCGCGCCGTCGCCGAGGATCGCCGCTTCGCCCGTCGCCGCTTGGAGGCGCGCGTTCAGGAGGATTTCGACGCCGCGCTCGCGAAGAATGCGCTCGGCGAAGAGGGCGAGCCTGCTGTCCATCTCCGGCAAAATGCGGTCTTGCGAGTGAATGAGCACCACCCGAATCAGGCTTGGGTCGATGCCGCGATAATGCTCGGCGACCTCGCGCACGAAGTCGTTGAGCTCCGCGACGACCTCGACGCCGGAGAATCCACCGCCCGCGACGACGAACGTGAGGAGGCGTTTTCGAAGCGCCTCGTCGTGCTGCTCGATCGCGGCCTCTTCGAGCGCGCGAATCACGTGGTTGCGGAGGCCGAGGGCGTCGCTCAGCGTCTTGAAGGGGAACGCGTGCTCGGGTAACCCGCGCAGGCCGCGGAAGTCGGTCACCGTGCCCATCGCCAGGATCAAGTGGTCGAAGCGAAGGACGTGCGGGTGCGGGTGAAACCCGGTGCTGGTCGTGACGGTGCGCGCCTCCAAGTCGATCGACTCGACCTCGCGCACGTGAAGCTCGGTGTTGGGGAGGAGGCGCCGGATCGGGCTCACGACATCGACGAGGCCGATGGTGCCGGAGATGACCTCGGGCAAGAGCGGTTGGAAGACGAAGTGGTTCTCTTTGTTGACGAGGACGATGTCGTAGTCGCCCTTGGAGAGCTGCTCGAGGTACGACGCGGCGTAGACGCCGCCGAACCCGCCGCCGAGGATCACGATGCGCGGCCGCCCGGTCTCGAGCGGAACGTCGATCATCGAGTCGGGCTCGAGACCGCGCCGCGGGATGATCACTGCCAACAAGCTGAGCGCGCCGACGACGGCCAGCGCGACGACGATCGTGACCATCGCTTACCTCCCCTTGCACTACGCCGCTCGCGCCGAAAGGTTACGCTCGAAACCAACGTCGCGGTCGTGCGTAGATGAGGCACACGCTAACACGGAGGAGGAACGCGAAATGATGGAGCTCGTGACGAAGCTGTCCCAAAAAATGCTGGTTCTTGCGAAGAAGCTCGATTGGGTGGCGCTCCTCGTCGCGCGGCTCACCGTGGGGATTTTGTTCGTGTCGACCGGCTGGGGGAAGGTGCATAGCCTCGACAAGGTCACGGATTTCTTCGCCGAGCTGCACATCCCGGCGCCGGGCTTCAACGCCGTGCTCGCGAGCTACACCGAGCTTGTCTGCGGCGCGCTCCTCGTCATCGGGCTCGCGAGTCGGCTCGCGTCGATTCCGCTGGTCGTCACGATGGTCGTCGCGCTCGTCACGGCGAAGGCGACGGAGATTCATGGTCTGCCGGATCTGTTCGGCGAGGTCGAGTGGACGTACTTGGCGATCCTGCTCGTCATCACGGCGCTCGGACCCGGCGCGTTGTCGGTCGACACGCTCTTCGCGAAGAAGGCCCGCGTCCTCCCGCGAGTCGCGCCCGCGCGCACGCACGCTTCGGCGTGAGGAAGCGGCGAGCTGCTCGTCGGAGATGTCGCCCTCCAGCGTGTCGGCGCGGAGGCCTCGGCCGCGTCGTCGAGCACCCCCGCCTGCCGGGCGGAGGCCTCG
>JADMIO011565029.1_pt1 | contig 22957 bp, 8 predicted proteins | sample 8958161 | NCBI WGS metagenome assembly JADMIO01 (sample SAMN16585339, study PRJNA669376) | soil metagenome | isolation source: Crop rotation soil | place: USA: Cullars Rotation, Alabama | collected 2011 | reverse complement strand
CGCGACAACTTGTCCACGTGGAATTCTAAGCTTAGGATCCCAATGTGCTGGAAAGCTGCCGGCTGATCACTGGCGGTGTGTCGTGCTTCGCCAGTACCCTGACCAACTCATCGCGAGCTTCCGCACGGCCCAACGGCATCAGCAAAGCACGTTCCTGAAGTTCACGCCCTTCGGCAACCCGACCGGCCTGCCGCAAAGCCCAGCCGCGCAAGTAGAGCGCGAGTGGCCCCCAGATTCCTCCGCGGTCGTTGGCGTCAACCCCCAGTCGGGGCGCCACTTTTTCCCAGGCCTGGCCGTAGCGATCAGCCGCCTCATTCCAGAACTTTTGCCGAGCCAGGAAGTCCCCCAAATCCACGAGCAGGTCGGCATCGCCATAAGCCATGACCCTTTGCTCATACCACGGACGGGCCAGGTCGTTCTGTCCGGATCGTTCGCAGAACTCGGCCAGGGGATTGAACAGATCATTCCGTTCGCCTTCGAGCGCGGTCTTCATGAAGTCGCGGATTAAGGCGCTGAATTCCGGACCCTTCCAACCGTCACGGCATAGCTGCGTCAGCTTGGCCAAAGTGTCTACTGGCGCTTCCTCCGGACGCATGCGGCGCAGAGTGGCCCAAATCGCGCTGGCTGCTGGTTTTCGGTCAGGAAAAACCACGTCGAGCAGCCACCCGCTTGACCGCACGTCTTCGCGGTTCGTCAGGGTCCAAGCGCAATCCGCCAGCGCCTCTTCGGTAAAACCCGCTTGGTACTCCGACTCGACTAGGAAGTAATAAGGGAAGCCGTCCTGAGCCTCCTTCATAGCCCGGGAATAGCCCGCGAAGATTAGCCGTGCCCGGTCCCGCTCCCCCAAGGCGACGAGCGTTCGAGCCACCGCAAGATCTAGGACAATGCGCTTAGATCCGCGCACAGCCCTGTCCACCAACTCGAAAGCCTCACGGTAATTGACCTGTTGGACGAGCAGCCGAAAGGCCAGGCTGTGATACTGTTCAGGACTTTTGCGGAGTATCGCGACGGCGTCGGCCGGTCGTTCGTTGACAAGCAGAGCCTCCATGGTCTGGTTCGGTGTCGATAGGTTGATCCGGCGTGGAGGGTCGTCGGTGGGCAACCGGCACAGGTCCTCGATGGCTCGTTGCGCTTCACCAGCGTTGCCTGCCAGGCGGTGGAATGCCGCCCGGAAGCCGAGTCGCTCGACTTCCGAGTCGCTGATTAACTCGGCCTTGGCCAATTCCGCCCATGTCCCCGTCTGGAAGTAGACCCAATTGCGCAGGGGCGCTCCGGCAGGTCGGGCGACGGCCTCCAGAGCCTTTTGTTTGTCCCCGGCAATCAGATGAAGCATGATGACCGCTTGAGGCCAGGCACCGTCCGCCCGCTGTTGGTGTTCGCGGGCCTTGTCGGCGGCTCGGCCGTGCATGGCTTGCCACACGGCGTAATCCCAGGCCGCCGTCGTTAGCCCACTGTCTATTTCCAACTCCAGGATTCGCTCAATCTCACGGGCCTTGCCCTGGGCCAATAGCATCGGCACCAGTTCAACGACCTGATCGGCCATGACTTTCGACAGCCGACCGCGCACAGCCGCATCGTCGCTGGCTTGGAGTAGGCGCGTCAGGGCCGAATAACCATCCACGCCGTGCCAGCATATCTGCCGAATGACGGCGTCCTTTTCACCCTGCTTGGCAGCCCAATAACGACGGCCCAACTCGACAACAGGCTTCGGCGTACCAGGGAAGTCAGCCCGCGCGAATCGGGCCAAGACGGCCTCGGCACGCCGAGCGACCTCGGGGTCCGCATTTTTGGTGGCATCACGCAAGGCCGCCCCCGCCGCCGCACCGGCCCGCCACAGGAAGTCCGACGCCTTTTCCCGAACAATATACTCGTCATCGCCGAGTTGGCGGACGGCCCGGGCGATCTCGTCCGGCGTTGGGGCGGGCGGTGCCGGCTGGGCACCGAGCACGAGGACGGCAAGAAGGGGGATAATCACGGGGCGCATGATCCCTTTGTCTCTTCGGTCGGTCCGGTGAATGACGAGGAGTCCGTCTGGGAATTCCCATTTCCGGCCGCGGTCGCTGTCATTCAAGTGGCGGTTAGCGGTCGTTGTTGAGGATGACGAACTCGCTGGCGAGCCGGTTTCACGATCGCATTCTACTGCGTCCGTCCCTCCGCGCACAACGGCTGGCGAACTCACGCTGCGGACATCGCACCCTGTCGGCGGACGGCCTACACTGGAAAACGTTTGCCGCCGGCTAAAGCGCGCGAACAATGCTACGAAGTACCTCGGGGGGTGCGCGCCCGAACCCGTGTCGTTGCGCGCGGCTCCCTGATTCATGATGCACGCGGACGATGAAGGAGAACGCCCAATGAACCCGTGGAACTTCCTTGCCGGCGGCGCCGCGATCGGACTGGTCGCCGGCTTCTGGGACAAGATCAAGGCGTTCGTCTGGCGGATCATCGGCCTGTTCATCCAGCAGGTCGAAATCCCGACCGAGACGGCCCACGAGGCGCTGGTTTCGTACCTGATCGCCCACTACCCGCGCTCGCGCGCCTACGACCGCATGTACGGCGCCAGCTACGAGTACCAGCGCGACGGCCGCTACGGGCTGGTGCCCTACGAACTGTTCGGCCACCGCACCATCGTCTTCTACAACGGCTGGTTCCCGTTCCTGTTCGCCAACGAGCAGGAGAAGAAGACCAAACGCTCCGGAGGGCAGAGCCAGTCGGGCGAGTCGTCCTCGTCGTCGGAGGCGGCCAAGGTCTACTCGACGCTCACCTTCGTCCGCGGCACCCTTGACGTGGAAGAACTGCTACGCAGGGCCTGCTCCGCCCTCAACGACCTCGCCTGGCGCGTCGAGGATGCTGAGGAGAAGGCCAAGAGCCGCTTCTGCATCCACTACGTCCCCAGCCGCGACAACGACGACGGCGAATGGGGCTACGGCAGCAGCGGCCTCGCGTGGTACCAGCAGGGCCACTACCGCCTGCTGGCCCACACGCCCGACCAGCTCGGTAAGGCGCCGACGCACGACGGCAAGGCGATGGACTCGCTCATCTTCCCGAAGCGCGTCACCGGCCTGGTCCGCGAGATCGAGCTGTGGCGCAAGAGCCGGGACTGGTACCGCGAGAAAGGCATCCCGTGGAAGCGTGGCTGGCTGCTCTACGGCCCGCCGGGCACCGGCAAGACGGCCCTGGCCCGCGCCTTCGCCGAAGACCTGAACATGCCGATCTACGTCTACAACCTCGCCGAGATGGGCAACCACGAACTCATCAAGGCCTGGACCGAGATGCAGGTCAACGTGCCCTGCCTGGCGCTGATCGAGGACGTCGATAACGTCTTCCACGGCCGCGAGAACGTGTCGCGCAAGAACGGCATGATGCCGATGGTGTTCGCGCCGAAGAAGAACGACGATAACGGCAAGGATCCCGGCCGCGGCATGTTGACGCCGTTGACCTTCGACTGCCTGCTCAACTGCCTGGACGGCGTCGAGCGTGTGGACGGTATTTTCACGATCATCACGACCAACGATATCAGCAAAGTGGACCCGGCGCTCGGCCAGCCGCGGAAGCTGCCGGACGGGTCGGTCGAGTTCATCTCGACGCGGCCGGGGCGGATCGACAAGGCAGTCGAACTGGGCTACATGGAACCGGCGGACAAGAAGCGGCTGGCCGGGCGCATCCTGGGGGAGTACCCGGCGGAGCACGCCGAGATGCTGAAGTTCATCGACCGCTACCCGGACTTGCAGGAGACGCCGGCCCAGTTCCAGGAGCGTTGCGGGCAGATTGCACTGGCGTGCTTCTGGCGTGACCGGCATGCGGAGGAGGTGCCGGCGGCCGCGCCCGTGGACGGCTGGTTCTGGAACGGCGACTACTGCCCGGCGGACCGGGACGAAAATGGGCATTTGACCGGAGTCGGGTCATAAGCCTGGATCGGATCACCGGAGGTGATTCAGGATGACGAGTTGATCGGCGACAGTGACGCGGCTGGCGCTCAACTTGCCGAGTGCGCGGACGATGCCGGGCGGTTTGAGGTCGCGGGCGTCGTTGTCCTTGCGGACGATGAGGATACCGGGGTAGTGTCCTGCGACTGTGACGATGAGGTCGTGAAGCTGTTTGAAGTCCTTATGATTGTGCGACAGCAAGACCCGATCCGCGCTGACCGCGTAGGCCAAGTGGACCGGGTCGGCAGCGCCATTGCGTCCGACGTCGGACGGGATTTGGACATCGTGGCAGGCCTGCCGGAGTAGTTTGACCAGTAAGCCGTCCACGGTGTCGTCATCGATGTAAAGGCGCATCACTCAGCGCTCACATCCATGCCGAGTTCCTTGAGCCTGGCCGCGATCCGCTTGGGTCCCCAAAAGTTGGGGTCGCACCTGGCCTCCGCCTCCTCAATCATGCGCTCCTCCTCCTCGAAGTCCTCGCGGATTTCCGGCGGGTCGCTCTCCACGTACTCAATCGCCTCGCGCACCGCCTCGAGCGGTACGCCGAAGTCCTCCGCCAGTTGCTCCGGCGTGCGCGCGTCTTCACCAACTGCTTGACCGTAGATCGTGCGCGCGTGGATGCGCGTGCCCTTGACCGAAAGCTGCTTGTAGTTGGACTTCGGGTACTGGTACAAAGACTTCCACTGCTTGCGATTGGGTGTGCTCATGCCGGTAGCTTACCTGAGCGGCTGGCCGGTTCGCAAGCCGGGCGCGGCCACCGCCCGGCGGTAAAGCGCTTGTGCCGCCAGTTCGCCGCTACGCACCGCGCCCTCCATCGTCGCCGGCCATCCCGTAGCCGTCCAGTCGCCAGCGACGAACAGATTGGCGAGCGGCGACTCCTGGGCCGGTCGCCAGCGGTCCACGCCGGGCACGGCGCTGAAGGTCGCCGCGTGCTCCGTCACCACGCGGCCGCGCAGCAGTGTTGCGTCGGCGGCGCCGGGGAAGAGTTGGCGCATCTCCTCGACAATCCGCCGCTGAATCTCGTCGCCTCCCAGGCCCCGCAACCCGCGCGCGGCGCTGATGACGACTTGGAGGTAATACTCGCCCGGCCGGACCTCGCCGCGGTTGAACACCCACTGGCCGACGCAGTCCACGAGGACCGCGTGCGGCAGATCCGTCACCGGGCGGTCAAACCACAGGTGAACGCTCGCGATCGGCGTGACATTCAGGTTCCGCAATTCGGCGAAGTACGCTTCACGGCGGGTGACTTCATCGGGTAGCAAGTCAAATAGGCGGTCAAACGGCAGTGCGCTGACGTAGTAGTCCGCCGTGGCCACCGCGCCGCTCCGGAGCCGCACACCCGTTACCCGGCCATCTGCGACTTCGAACGCCGTCGCCGCTTCGTTCAAGCGCACGTCAACACCGTGGCGGGCGAGCCAGCCGCTCAGTTCCGCGCCGTACAGCCGACCGAGCGGCACGGTCGGAACCTGGACCTCAAAGCCGCGGCGGTCGGCGACGAAACCGTCGCGGAACACCTTGCGGGCGTAGCGCAGCCCCACGCGATCGACCGACTCGTTCAGGGCGCTCACCAGCACCAGTCCCCAAAAACGGTCGATCGTGCGCCGCGTCTGGCCGTGCGCGAGTAGCCAGTCGCAGAACGGTGGGTCCGCACACGGCGGCATGCGCATCAGGCACGTCAGTCCCCAGACGATCCGAACCTTGTCGCCGCGGGACAGGAAGTGGGCGCCAGCGAAGCTGCGGGCGAGGTGAAGCGGCGCCGGCAGCGTGTCGGCGCCGAAGCGACTCACCTGGCGGTCGGGGGTCATGAAATACAGGGCCGGCTGCGGCGCGAGGAAGTGGTCGATACCGACGGTCCGGCTGAAGCGGGCGAACCGGGTGCAGCAGCCCATGCTGACGTGCTGGCAGGCGTCGATCACCTGCCCGGTCGCGGCGTCCGTGAACGACCCGGCCCGCCCGCCGAGCCGGTTGCGCGACTCCAGCAGCGCGACCCGATAGCCGCGCGGGGCGAGCGCGGCTGCCGCCGACAGGCCGGCGAGGCCGCCGCCGACGATCAGGACGGTGGTAGGCGGTAGGCGGTAGGCGGTAGCCAGTGAAGAAGGAAACTCTTGTCCTTCACCTTGTCCGGGGTACTGCGTACTGCCTACTGCTCGGTAGCCCCAACGCGCCGGCAGGGCGCGCAGGACCAGGCCGAGTTTGCGTCTTCGACTGAGGCTGACCCGAGCAGAAAACACGTCGTAGTCGCGGCGCTCGAGCTCGTCGAGCAGGCCGCGATACGTGCGCAGAATGATCTCGAACACGGCCCGCCCGGCAGGTGCCAGGAACTGGGTCAGGCCTTCCGCGGATTCGTAATATCGGCGGGCGCGCTGCGCTTCGAAGCGCATCAGGTCGCGGAAGGCGGGGTTGACCGGGCCGCGGCGCAAGCACTCCCGCTCACAGCCGAAGCGCTTCCGGTCCTCGGCCGGCAGGTAGAACCGGCCGCGCTCGGCGTCTTCGGGCAGGTCGCGAAGGATGTTGGTCAACTGCAGCGCGACGCCGGCGTGTTCGGCCAACGTCCTGGCGCGCACGTCCCGGTATCCCCAGATATGGATGCACGCCAACCCGACCGCGGAAGCGACGTGGTAGCAGTAGCGGTAGAGCGCGGCAAAGTTCGCGTAGTCCACCGGACCCAGGTCCATCTCCACGCCGTCGATCACGGCTTCGAGATAGCCTGCCGGGATACCGAACCGTGCGACCGTGTGGTGCAGGGCCGCGTGACACGGGTGGCGGTATCGGCCGACCAGTGCGCCCCGAAGGTCGTCGCGCCACTGCTTGAGCGCGACCCGCTTGGCCTCGACCTCGCCGGGGCTGTCGGCGAGGTCGTCGGTGACGCGCAGAAAGGCGTACAGTGCGCACATCGCCCGCCGCTGGGCGCGTGGCAGGACCCGGAAGGCGTGGTAGAAGTTACCCGCTTCACGCCGGGCCAGGCGTTCGCAGTAGGCGTAGGACCGTTCGCGCTTAATGGCCGATGACCCGCGACGAGGGACCGAGCGGATTCCGCCAGTGCCGCCAGACCGCCCCGGCCAGCAGCGCGGCCTTTTCCCACTTGGCGAGCGTCGGCCGGCGGTGCCACACATTGTAGCCCTGCCGCTCGATCTTGCCCAACACGGCCAGACCGCCGCGGGCGAACAGCTCCACGTCCACGCGCACCGGGCGCGGCACCAGATCGACCAGCGGCAGCCCGCTGTAGAACAGGTCCCGTGCCCGCTCGACCTCAAAGCGCATCAGTTGCACGAACGCTCGGTTGAACCGCCGTGCGTTCAGGTCCGCCTCGTAGTAGCCGAAGCGACGGCAGTCGTCCTCGGGCAGGTACACCCGGCCGAGCGCGTAGTCGCGGGCCACGTCCTGCCAGAAGTTCGTCAGTTGCAGGGCGGTGCAGATGTGGTCGGCCAGGGCACCGCGGGTCGCGTCATGACACTCAAACAGGTACAGCAACAGTCGGCCGACGGGGTTGGCCGAGTGCCGGCAGTAGTCGAGCAGTTGCTCATAGGTGGTGTAGCGCTTGACGAGCTGGTCCTGCTCGAAGGCGAAAATCAGGTCGAGGAACGGCTGCGGCGGGATGGCGAACCGCCGGACCGTCTCGGCCAGTGCGACCATAACCGGGTGACGCGGCCGGCCGGCGTAACAGGCCTGAAGCTGCTCGCGCCACCAGCGCAACAATTCCAGCGCCCTGGACCCGCCGCCGGTTTCGTCGCCGAGGTTGTCGGCCCAGCGGCAGAAGGCGTAGACAGCGTAGAAGTGGCGGAGCAGCCGACGCGGCAGGAAGGCGGTGGCGACGCTAAAGTTTTCGGAATGCGAGCGCGTGAAGTGCCGACAGTAGGCGGCGGCCGCGGCCGGGTCGGCGTCGCGGGGCGGGGCGTCCGGCCCCCAGCGCGCTAGTTCCTTGGCAAACGCCATAGCAGTAGGCAGTAGGCCGGGGGCCGTGGGCAGTCAAGTGGAGTTCTCTTCCCTGCCCACGGCCCTCGACCGACCGCGGCTACCAGCACGTCTCCAGCCGGAAGAGGACGCCGTGGGCGTAGAACTCGTCGCGCTGGCCGGTCAGCCGCGGCGAGCTGCCGCCGGAGGTCGAGGCCGGGTTGAACTGGCCGCTCAGCGGCACCAGCCGCGGGTTGATGACCGAATCGATCTGCGACCCCGGCCGGACAGTGTCGTTGATGTACAAAAGGTGGTAGCCGAGCGACACGCGCACGTGGCAGGACAATTGCACGCCCAGGTCCGCACCAAGCTCGGGCATGACGACGAAGCGGTTGGTCACGTCGCGGCCGATGTTGCCGCCGGGCATGGGTATGCCGGGCACCGGCGTGCCCGCCACGGCGAGAAGCCCGCCGGGAACCGTCACCCCGCCGCCGGTGGTGCTGCCGGCGATCGAGACCACCTCGTGGTTGGGGCCGAGCGCCACCTTCGAGACCACGTTGAGGAACGCCGCCCCGAAACGGTACTCCGCGCGGGTCATAAACTGCCCGCCGTAGAACTGGTTGCGGGTATGGAAGCGGTCCTCGACGAAGACGCTCGTCGCCCCCACGCCGTTGGCACCACCGACGCGGAACACGCCGGCCCCGAACGCCGTCGAGGCCTGGTCGACGGTCAGACTCTCTTCGAGGTCCAGGTAGCGGAAGCCGAACCCGACGTCGACGGTGTAGTCCTGCGTGTAATAGACGTTGCGGACGATGCCCGCCTCGGCCCCCCACAGGCGCGACGACGTGGCGAAGGCGACGCTGCCGGCCATCCCGCTGCCGGCGACCCCCACCGTCCCGGCCGGAGCGGCCACCGGGAAGGCGGCCGGCGTGGCCGTCAGGGCGTCGGTGAACGGCCGGACGATGGCCGGGTTGCCGGTGGCGTCGGAGGCCAGCGAGCCGAAGGCCGAGCGCTGCTCCAGCAGGAAGCCACCGAACGACACCCCCCAGACGTGACGGCAATCGAGCCAGAAGCCGCTGTCGAGCGCGAGGCCCTTGTACGTGCCGTAATCGACCGAATCGCCGCCGAGCACCTGGCCGTTACCGGCCACCGCCAGCGTCGGCAGCGGCCCGTGCTTGATCCAAGCCGCCAGGGGGCTGATCCCTGCCCACATCCACTCCGGCGGCCCGGTGTGGCAGTCGCGGAAGGTGTTGGCGGCCTGGGCGCTCTGCCCGGCTTGGGCCGAGTTACCGGCCGGGGGCTGCGCGCTGGTACTCCCCTGGGCCGGCGGTGTCTGGCCGGGCGTCGGCGCCTGACCAGCGCCGGTGGGCGGCTGGGTAGTGTTGGGCGGGAGGGGCTGCACGGCGGAGACCGGCGGCAGCGCCAGGGCCGAGTCGGCCGGCAGGGTCAGCGGCGCGGGCGGCGCGGCCTGGGGCAATTGCGGCGGCTCGGCGGCGCTCAAGTGCGAGGCCGTCAGCAGCGCCGCCGTCCCGAGTAATCGCTTACGCATGGCGGACTCCCTCCCGCGGACCCGTCGCCCTGGGCGGGCCGTCTAACCGGCCGGACTGGGCGCCTCCCGTGTGTATGGAATCTATCGAACCGGCGGCATTGCCAGCTTGAGCGGTAGGTCCGGTAGGGAAGGAAAAAAAGCCCCGGGGCGCTGGTCGCGCCCCGAGGCTTAGTCATCAGTACCTGGCTACCCGCCGTGCCTACTGGACCCATTACGAGGCGATGATGCCCGGAATCAGTCCATCAAAGAATTGCGGGTCGTCCACGGGCGTTTCGGCCGGGGTGTAAGTTGGGCTGTGGAAGACGCGCGCCAGCGCCGAACGGCCGCGGCCAGTCGTCACCACGACGTCGTCCGGGATGGGATCGTCGGCGGCGATGAACGACACTCCGCCGACGCCGGTAAAGAAGCTGAAGTCGCCGAGGACCGGCTGGCCGTTGATTCTCGGCACGTCGAAGGCTATGAAGCTGGCCGCCAGGGTGAACGACTGGGTAATGTCACTCCCCTTGAAGATCTTCACGTGGGGACCGCCGCCGGCCCCGGCGCCGGTAAGGATGTTGATCACACTCGTGGCGGGGGTCACCCCCTCAATACGGGTGGCGACATAGACGCCGCCCGTGAACGTTGGGTCGTAGGCGAAGAAGCCGCCGATGGCCCCCGCCAGCGGAACCCCGGTCTTGCCGTCAAACGTGCGCACGTGTGGCCCGCCGCCGGGACCAGCCCCGGTTACGATCACCGACCGGCCGGCGCCCGTCGCCGCCGCCACACGGACACCGCCAGCGAACCTCGGGTCGTAGGCGAAGAAGCCGCCGGAGCCGTACGCGCTCAGCGCGTAGAGATCGGCCCGGAGGCCGCTCGGCCGGCTCGGATCGTCAACGACCTTGAACACCTTCACGTGCGGGCCGCCGCCGGCACCGGCACCGGTGACGACCTCGGCCCTGCCGTTACCGTCCAGGTCCGCCGCCGCGACGAATACGCCGCCGAGGAAGTTCGGGTCGTAGGCGAAGAACTGCGCGATGATCGCCTGCGGCGGCAGATTGATGGTCGCGTTGTTCGCGTTGGCCCGGAGCAGGAAATTCCCGTCCACGATCGTGACTAATGGGCTGCTGCCCGAGCCGGCGGCAAAGATCAGATCGGCCTGGCCGTCGCCGTTGACGTCGGCGACGGCCAACTCCGGTGCACTCACCGGGGCCAGCGGGTTGACCTGGGCCGGGACGACAATGAACGGGTTCGACGCGGGCGGGTTAAACGGTATGGGCTGACTGTTGGTGGAGTTGCCCGTTGAGCCGACGAACTGCCGGACCAGTAGGCGGAAATCATTCGGCCGCGGGCCGGTTTGCTCGACAAACGCCGTGAAGGATACCAACGCCCCCCCGCCGTTGACCTGCGTCAGTTGCTCAATGCCGGTAAAGAAGAGCGGCTTCCGGGTACTACTGGTGAACGAACCGGCGCCAGTGGCAGTCGGCGACCTCGCGACGCTGATGTCCGTAATGGTGGGGTCCAAGAACACCCCCAGGGAGTCACCGGGTAGTACCGTCGGCGCGTTGCCATTCACGTAGATCGCGTCGCCGATCAGGGAACTGGGCCGAACGAAGAAGGTCTCGCGGAAGGGGTTGGGCGGGAGGGTCGGGGCCGCATTGCCGGGCGTGCGCTGCGGGGGCAGTTGCTCCGGGGGCACATCTCCGGGCGCCGGGAACCCCAGGAAGGCCCGGAATGCGTGGATCTCGGCGTTGAAACGCACGGTCCGGACCACCGCGCCGTTTTCTTGGCCCGGCGGTACCGGAGTCTGGCCGGGGTTGAGCGAGAATGTCCCGGCGGTGCCCAATTCGATGAGCGGCACGGCGTTGGCGATCGCCGGGTTGGCGACGATGGCCGGGTCTTCGGCGGTGAAGTCCGTGCCCGTACGGATGTTCGAGTCGCCGTTGATCGTGGTTATGCCACGGGTCAGCGGGAAGGTCCCGCCGGCCGCGGTCCCAATGCTCAAAGCGTCCCGGGTGAACAAGTTAACCTGCCCGCCCAAGGCAGTATTAAGAGCGGTGAACCGGCCGATGACGTTATCGGCGCCACCAACCACGAAATCGGTCTGGTTCAAGATAATGTTGCCAGCGGTGCCGGTGTTTCGCACACCCAGCAGCGTCGCCTGGATCGCGCCGGCTGCGGACTGGCCGATGGCCGCCGCCTGGCCGTTCAGGTTTTGCGTCTGAAGCAGCACGACGTCGGTGGCCCCGGTGGCATTCGCGCCCGCGATGCTAACGCCATCGACCGGGGCGAACAGCGTGTTGAACGGCGCCACGTCCGCCGCGACGGAGCCGACCGTCAGGCCGCGCTGGGTCGCGAAACTGATCGAGGCGTTGGCGGCGGAGCTTTGGGCCGCGAACACCGGGACCGTGTTGGCCTGGTCGAGTTGGATGAAGGCCGCGTCACCTGCCGCAGACGCGGCGGTGCTGCTGAGCCGGGCGCCAACGGCCCCGGCCGTGATGACCCCGGCCGGTTGCTGCGACAGCCGGCGCGCGGTTTGGAGCCGGACCGTGGCGGTGGTTCCGCTCGTCGAGATCGGTTGGGCGAGGCTTATCGCGTTGCCGCGGTTCACCACCAGCACGTCGGCGTTGGTGGTGGTGATGCCGTTGACTGTGTCCGCACAGACGGTCACCGAGTCTACAGTCAGCGTCGGCACGTTGTCCACGAACCGGAACGGACCCACACTCACTCCCGCCAACCTGGCGACGACGTTATTCTCACTCGTCAGCGTAACGGCCGCACCGCTACGGACCGCCAGCGGGCTGACGGCCAGGCTTCCAGTCGTCTCGCGCACGTTACCCAGCGTCCGCAACTCGAGTGCAGTGTAGCCGCCGCCGGCCTGAGTGATCGCCCCGCTCACGACAATGTCGCCGTTATACCCGCTGTCGTTTCGGCCGATGGTCAGGCCACTTCCGGCGGTGACGAAGTCCAACTCCGCGTCCGTCAGGCCGAGCGTGCCGGCCGCGTCCGCACCGCCGAGATCGACGGCCACGGAAGGCGTCCGCTGTTGCAGGGTCACGCAGCCGCTGCCGGCGTTGACGGGAGCCGTGACCGCCAACTGGTCGGCCGTGATCGTAATGTCGCCGTTGTTGGTCATGATGCCGTTGAACGAGTCCGTGCAGACCGTGACCGCGGCGATCGTCAATAGCGTGTTTGGCGCCTCGGTGAAGCGGAAGAATGCCCCCGCGCCCGTGACGTTGCCCGCCAGGTTCCCGACCCGGTTGTCGCCGTCCAGGCTCACGTTGCCGCCAGCCAGCACGAGCAGGTTATCGACCTGGATCGTGCTAACCGGTGTCCCGGGCAGAGCGCCCACTGGCGGCTCGGCGATCGTGCCGCCGGACCGCAGGGCCAGCCGGGTGTAGCCGCTGCCGGCCTGGGTGAGCGCGGCGTCGATGGTGATGGCGCCCGTCGCGTCCGTACGGCCAATGCGCAGCCCGTTGACCGAGGCGGTGCCGCTGCCCGCGGTGACGAAATCCAATTCCGCGTCCTTCAGGCTTAGGGCGCCGGTCGCCTCGGTCCCCAGGTTGATCGGCCGCGGCAGCGACCGCTGCTGGAGGGTCGCACAGCCGGTGCCGGCGTTGACGGGCGTGATGATCTCCAGCGTGTCGGTGGTCAGAGTAATGTCACCGTTGTTGGTGAGGATCCCCGCCGCGGTCGCGCCGCACACGTCCACCGAGCCGATCGTCAGCGACGGGTTGGCCGGGTCGCCGGTCGGGCCGTTGGGGGCCTCGGTGAAGCGGAACGCGGCACCGGTGCCTGCGACCTGGCCGGCCAGCGTGAACACGTTGTTGTCGCCGTCGAGTGTGACGGGGCCGGCGGCCAACACCGCCAGGTTGCGGACCGACAGCGTTCCGCCGGTCGCCTCGGTCACCGCGCCCCCAGACCGCAGCACCAGCGTGTTCGTGCCGGTTGCCGGCGCGGCCGTGGCGATGCTCAGGGTGATCGGGGCGCTCACGGTCAGCGCGCCGGTGTAGGGCGCGCCGGCGGGGGTGGTGTCGTTGCGGCCGACGCGCAGGACGCGGGAGGTCACGAGGTCGAGTTCCGCGTCCGTCAGGCCGAGCGTGCCGGCCGCGTCCGCCCCACCGACGTTCACGATCTGGGCCGTGGACTGCTGCTGGAGCGTCACGCAGCCGGTGCCGGCCTGCACCCGCTTCAGCACGCTCAGGTTATCGGCGGTGATGGTGATGTCGCCGTTATTGGAGACGATGGCGCAGTCGGCGGACGTTGGGTACGGGACGCCGCAGACGATCAACCGGTCGAGGGTCAGGGCCACGTTAGCGGCGTCGCGGAAGGTGAACGCCCCGTTGCTGGTGCCCGCCAGGTTCGAGACCCGGTTAGCGGCGGTGGGATTGGCAGCACTAGCCGGATCGAGGAGGACCGCCCCGCCGGCCTGCACCGCCAGGTCACGCACGGTCAGCGTCCCGGGGACCGCACCCGTCGCCTCGGTGATGGCACCGTTGCTGATCAGGGCCAGGGAGGTCGTCACCGCGGTGAGGTCGATCGGCGCCGTGACCTGGATCGGGCCGGCGTTGGCCCGGCCGATGACGAGCGCCTGGGTGGCCGTCACGAACTGGAGTTCCGCGTTGGTCAGGCCGAGCGTGCCGGCCGGCTCGGAGCCGAGGGTGACGGCCTGGCCGGCGGTCTCCGGCTGGAAGGTGACACAGACGCCGCACACGCCGGTGATGATGTCGATGTCGTCGGCGGTGTAGGTGACGTTGCCGTTGCAGACGCCGGGGGTGACGACCGCGCCGCACACCTCGACCGGCCCGATCGTCAGCTTGGCGCCCGGACGGTTGCGGACGGTCACGTCCTGGTTGGCGCCGGCGTTGACGAAGACGGTCTGGAAGGAGTTGACGTTCCCCAGGCGGACCGCCCCGCCGGCGACCACGCCCAGGTTGCGCACGCTTAGGGTGCCGCCGGGCTGCTCGGTGATGTCGCCGCCGGCCGCCAGCGTCAGGGTGTCGGTGCCGGCGGCCGGCGGCCCCGTCACTGCGGCCAGGGTAATGGGAGCGGTCACGGTGAGGGCGCCGGTGAAGCCGGCGTCGTTGCGGCCGACGCGCACGGCCCGCGCCGTCACCCGGTTCAACTCGGCGTTCGAGAGCGTCAGCGGGCCGCCGACCGGGTCGGTCGCGCCGCCCACATCGACTCCGATGTTGCTGCGCTGTTGCAGGATCACGCAACCGCCAGCGGGCACCGGCGTGCCGACGCGGGTGTTAATCGGCTGGGTCACGTCCAGGCGGTCGGCGGTGATGGTGACGTCGCCGTTATTGGTGGTGATGCCGGCCGCGGTCGCCCCGCACACGTCCACCGAGCCGATCGTCAGTAACGTGTTCGGCGCCTCGGTGAAGCTGAACAAGGCATTGGCGTTCGCGACCTGGGCGGCCAGGGTGGTGACGACGTTGTCGCCGTTCAGCGCCACCGGTCCGGCGGTCTGGACCGCGAGGTTGCGGACGGTCAGAGTGCCGCCGGTCGCCTCGGTCATAGGACCGGCGGAGCGCAGGACCAGCGTGTTGGGCGGCGTCTGCTCGAACGGCGGCGCGCCCGGGGTGGCGGCGGTGTTCAGCGCGATCGGGGCGGTCACGGTCAGGGTGGCCGCGAAGCCGAGGTCGTTGCGGCCGACGCGCAGGATGCGGGCGGTCACGAAGTTCAACTCGGCGTTGGAGAGCGCCAATTCGGCGGACGTCGCGCCGGTGCCGCCCACGTTCACGTTCTGCCGGTCCGTGAACTGTTGCAGAGTCACGCAGCCGTTGGCGGTGGCGGTGCTAGCGCGGACCGTGTTCTGAATTTCCTGGAGGTCCGCCGTGATCGTGACGTTCCCCTCCGTGGCGATGACCGGCAGGGCCACCGTGATGCCGGTATCGGCCCCGAGTCCGAGTAAGGGCTTGTCCGTGAGATTGATGTCCCCGGTGCCGGTCGATTGGACGCCGGTGGCCGTGGTCGTAAAGCACTTGAAGGGGGTGACGGTGCCGACGGTGAAGCCGTTCAGGTCGCGGAAGTTGACGTTGGCGTTCGCCCGGGCGGCGAAGGTGCCGGTGACGTTGTTGTCGAAGGTGTCCAGCACGACGGAGTGGCCGGTCCCGCCGGCGACGGCGCCGAGGTTGCCGGCCACGATCGGCACCGTCTGCGTGACGTTGCCGTTCACGGCCAGCAAGCGCACGGTACCGGTCGTCGGCGTGGACGTCTTGTAGACGAGGTCGCCGGTGGCACGGCAGAATGTCAGGTTGCCGCTGCCGATCACGGGAGGCCCGCCGGGGATACCGCTGCCTGGCGGGGTGGGCACTGGCGGCCCGACGGAGATGCCGCTGACGTCCGCGGTGAAGCAGCCGAGGGCCGTGACGGTGCCGACGACGTAATCGATGCCGTAGCTGTAACTGAAGTCGCCGGCACTGGCGACGTCCAGGATTCCGATGTTGTTCGTCCCGACCGATAGGTCGATCTCGCCGGCAGTGGTCCGGGCGCCCAAAGCCCCAGCGTTGATGGAGCCGCCGGTCTGCAAGATGCGGGCCACGGACTGCATCCGCAAAGTACCTGTGCCGATGGCGACGTTGGCAGCCAGCGTCAGCCCGCCTGCCGCGGTGCCCGGATTCACGTCCGCGCAGATGGTGGCGTCGGCGTTGTTCGTGGTGACGCCGATGATAGAGACCGCCGGGCCGGCCGTCGTGGCCACAGTGCCGAGCGTTAGGCCGTCGGCGTCAGCGTAGCGGACCGACCCGGTCCCCACGTTCACGGCCAACGTGGCGACGGTGTTGGCCTGGGCGCCGGTCAGCGAGTCCAGGACGAATGGCCCGGCGCCGCTCAGCCCCAAACCGGCGGCGACGATCTTCTGAGTCTGGCTCACCGTCCCGCCGGTGTTATTCTGCAACAACACGGTGTTCGCGGCGGACGCCCCGGTCGCGCCCGGGAAGCACGGGCCGCTGCCGACAGCGCCGACCATGAAGCCGTCGGCGTCGCGGTAGCGGACGTCCGCCCCGGCCTGGGCAGCGAAGCTACCCGTGGCCGCGACCTGGTTGACCGCCGTGTCCAGGATTACCGACCCGCCGGCGACCGCCCCCAGGTTGCCGGCAGTGATCGTGCCCGCGGCGGTCTGCGTGACGTTGCCGGCCGTCGCCGTCAGCCGCACGGTGCCCGTCGTGCTGATCGGCGTGGCGATGTTCAGGTCGCCGGTGGCCTGGCAGAGCGTCAGGTCGCCGTTGGGGCCGATGGTCAGTCCGTTGACGGGTTGCGTGAAGCAGTCGGCCGTGCCCACGGAGCCGAAGGTGAAGGGGATGGCCGAGTTGTACACGAACCCGCCGGCGCTGGCGATGGCCAGCACCGGCACCCGGTTCGGGCCGGCCGCGAGGCTGATGTCGCCGGCCGTGGTGCGCGCGCCCAGGGCCGCCGCGGTGATCGTCCCGGCCGTCTGGTTGACGCCGTTGCCCGACACGAGCCGGACCGTCTCATTGCCTGCGGAAATACTAGCCGCGAGCGTGAGCGGACCGCTGTCGCTGCACAGCGTCACGCGATTGTTCGCGGTCGTGATGCCGATCGTCGCATTGACGGTGCCGACCGCCAGCGCGCCGCCGTTGCGGAACGCGACGAAGCCGGACCCAGTGGCGGCGATGGTGGTGACGGCGTTGGCCAGGCTATCCAGTTGATAGGAACCGGCGCCGCCGAGCAACTCCAGGCCGGCGGCGGAGACGGACTGCGTCTGGGTCACCGTGCCCGCGTCCGCGCGGAGCGTCACGTTGCCAGGAGTGGTCATGCCGGTGAGGCCGTCCACGGTGCCGATCTCGAAGCCGCCCGCACTGCGATAGCTGACGGCCCCGGTGCCGGTGCTGATCGCCAGCCGGCTCACGGCGTTGGCCACGCCGCCGAGGTTGACCGCGCCGTTGGCCCGCACGGCCAGTTCGGTGACGGTGATCGGGCCGGCGGTCTCGGTGACAGTCGATCCCGTGCGGATCGACAGCGTCGGGACGTTCGTCGGGGCCACCGCCGCCGACACCGTGACGGCGCCCGCCGCGGAGGCGTCATTGCGGCCGACGGTCAGGACCGCGGCCGTAACCCGCTTCAGTTCGCCGTCGGTCAGCGCCAGCGCGCCGGCCACGTCCGTGCCGAGGTTGATCGTCCGGCCGGCCGTCGTCGGCTGGACAGTAACACGGCCGTTGGCCGTGGCGTTGATCGTGCCCGTGGCGGTGTCGATGACGATGTCGTCGGTGGTGAAGGTGATCGCCCCGCCGGCGGAGACTATGGAAGCGTTCGCGTTGATGAACGTGGTGCGCGTGACGTTGGCGTTGATCGCGCCGGTCCCCGCCACGGACACGTCGTTGGCCACGCCGCCGTCGTTGACGATCAGGTCGGTGCCGGCGTTGAGAGCGATGGAGCCGTTGCCGCCGGAGGCGCGGACCTCGGCGTTGATGGTCAGATGGTCGTCGTTACCGCCGTCGTTGGCCGCGGTGAGTACGATGTCGCCGCCGACCGCGTCGATGACGGGGGCGTTGACCGTCAGCGGGCTGGCGGCGCTGAGGAGGATGTTGCCGCCGGCGCCGCCGACGCGCTGGGCGCCGGTGGCGGTGGTGCCGAAGGCGGTGACGACGCCCACGGTCAAGGCGCCGGTGTTGGCCACCTCGATGTTGCCGGCGGCAGTGTCAAGCGCAGCCAGAGTCGTCACGGCGGTCTCGAGCGCGTTGCCGCTGCCGATGCCGTTGGCGGCAATGGCGAGCAGGCTCGCGGCGGTGACGTTGACGGCCGGCCCGTTGGCGTCGGTAATGGCGCCGGCGGGGGCGTTGAGCAGGACGATGTTGCCGGTCGCGGAGACGCTGCCGAGGGCCAGGTTACCGTTGAGCGCCTGCAGGCGAACGTTGCGGCCGGTGCCGTTGGCCGTGACGCTGGTGGCGGTCAGGTTGGCGCCGGCGTCGATGACGACGAAGCCGTCGGCAGTGGTGACGCTGGTCAGCGTCAAGTCGTCCGCGTCGGCGACCCAGATGCCGGGCGTCACGCCGACGGCGCCGGTGCCGGTGGTCGAGGCAGTGAGCGTCGTGACGGCGGTGTCCATGCCGGCCGTGGCGCCGGGTTGGCCGATGGCGTCACGGGCGGTCATTGCCAGCGTGTTGGCGCTGATGCGGGTGGAGTTGTCGTTGTCGTCGAAGATGGCGCCATTGGGGGCGGCGAGGGTAACGGCGTTTCCGGGAGCGTTGATGGTGGCGACCGTCAGGTTGGCGTTGGCGCCGGTGGCCTCCACGTTGATCGGGCCGTTGGCGGTCTGGGCGGAGGTCACGGTCAGGCCGCCGGCGGTGTCGCGGACGTTCAGGGCGCCGGTACCAGTGACGTTGGCCGTCAAGTTCGTGGCGTTGATTTCCAGCGGGCTGGCGGCGCTGGTGCCGAAGGTGCCGCCGGCGCCCGTGGTGCTCAGGTTCACCGTGCCGGCGATCACGTCGGCGGTGCCGTCCACGGCCGCGCTGATCAGGGTGCCGCCGTTGAGGCGGAGGAAGGCGGTCTCCGTACCGGCGTTGACCGTGCCGACGGCAGCGCCGCCGAGGACGGCGATCCACAGCCGGGAGTTGTTGGTCGTGGCGTTGAGCGTGTTCGCCTGGACCTCAAAGAACTGGGCGCCGCCCGAAACGAAGCCGATCTGACCGGTGGCGCCGTTGGCCGCGGCGGTGACGTTGAGCGTCACCACGTTGCCGATTACCTCGGCGACGTTGTTGTTCGGGGCCACGCCCGTAATGGGGCCGCCGGCGGAGGTCAGCGTGACGTTGCCAGTGCCGGCGTCGATCTGGCCGACCGCTAGGCCGTTGGCGGTGTCGGTGACAAACACGTTGATGCCGGCGGCAGTGCCGCGGCTGGCGTTCAGGATTGCGGCGTCCACGTCAAGGCCGCCCGTGCCGGCGGCGCCGATGGCAACGCCAGCGTTCAGGTTGAGCGTGCCCACGGTGATGTCCGCAGCCTCCGCCAGGGTGCCATCGACGATGCTGCCGCCGGTCGTCAGCGTGAGGACGGTGGTCCCCGTGGGGGTGACGGCGGCCGCAGTCGTGATGTTGCCGGCGGACGGGTTGCCGATAACGAGCTGCGCCGCGGTGATGACGTTCAACTCAGCGGCACTGAGGCCGAGGGTGCCGGTCGCGTCGGGGCCGCCGAGGCTGATGGCGGTGCCGGCGGTCAGGGGCGCGAGCGTGACCGTGCTGTTGCCGGCGGCGACGGTGCCGCCGGCCAGGTCCATGCTGTCGGCGAGCAGCGTCACGGGGCCGGTGCCGGTGGCGGTGATGCCGCTGCCGCCCAGGAGCGTGATGCCGGAGCTAGCGCTGCCGGCGGTGCCGCGGACGGTCACGGCGCCATCGACCGTGAGGATGCGCGAGTTGGCCGACAGGGCGAAGAGGACGCCGTCGTTCTGGCCGGTGCCGGCGGCGCCGGTGCCGGTGACGGTGACGCTTGCGGCCGACACGCCGGTGCCGGTGGAGGCGATCTGGCCGCCGTTCAGCAGGGCGACGCCAATCGCCCCGGTCCCGGTCCCCGTGCCCGCAACGCCGGTGATCGTGATCGCGCCGCGGGCCGAGGAGACGGTCGCGCCGCTGCCATCGATGGACACGCCGATGTTCTGCTGCGTACCGGTGCCGCCCTGGCCGGCGATGGTGACCGCGCCGGTGCCGGAGGAAACAACCCGGGCGGCGGCGGTGCCGACCGTCTGGAGTTGGACGCCGAAGTGGGAGCCGGTCGTTGCGTCGTCGCCGCCGCGGCCGCGCAGGGTGATGTTCCCCGCACCGGTGGACGTGACGGCCCCGCCCAGGATCTGAATGCCGGCGAAGGCGCCGGTGCCCGCGGCAGTGCCCTGGTTGGCCAGCAGGGTGATATCGCCGGTGCTGGTCGTGACCGAGCCGGTGGCGTTGACCACGATGTTGCGGTCGGCCGTGAGCGCGACGGTGCCGGCGGTGCCCGCGGTGGTGTTGACGGCGCCGTTGACGTTGATCGTGTCCGCCGTCACGGCCAGGGTGCCGGGCCGCAGGCCTGCGTCGCCCAGGGTGGTGTCGGTTAGCGTGACCGTGTCGACGCCGGCCTGGCCGTCGATGACCACGCGGCCGACGCCGTTGAGCGGGGCGGCCAGGCCGAAGCTGAGCGTGTCGTTCTGGTCGCCGAGGTTGATGGTGAACAGGTTGGCCGGGGCGGTCGCCGTCAGGATGGTCAGGGTGTCGTTCGGGTTGGTTGTGGTGGTGAGCACGAACGACACATTGCCGACCGCGTCGCCGGCCAGGGTGATGGCGTCGCTGTTACCGACCTGGATGCGGAGGGTCGTCGGGGCCGGCGCCGTGACGGTGACGGCGTCGGCGTCGCCGGGGTCGGCGGTGAACGTGAGCTGCCCACTGACGGCGACGTAGTTGACGACCGCCGGGACCGTCCGCTCCTCCAGGGCCAGGAAGTGCAGCCGGGAGGTGCGGCGCCGCAACGAACGGGCCGCCGCGGCGCGGAAGGCCTTGCGGACGCTACGTAGCCGCAGGGCGACGAACAGCTTCTTCCACCAGGTGGGCATCATGGCGCGGGTTCCAGCGGGGGCCGGTGTCGGTGTCAGGGTCACGAGCCAGGTCCGGGCGTCGGGGGGCAGGGAATCTTTCGGACTCCCGCCTCCCGCAACCGGAGCGAGTCTTTTCAACGTGCGGCCAAGTGATTGCGCACGGATAGAGTATGCGGACTTGACAGGCGCGAAACAAGCCTTTTCCGACCGCAAAGTTTGCGATAAGTCGGCAAACTACCCATACCGTCCAACTTGTCGCATCGTCAACGGCGGCAGACTGTTCCGGTTGTAGGGGTCGTAACGGTTGTAACGAACAGGCAGGCCGGTGGCGCCCGCGAACCAAGTGGGGCACCACCGGCCTGCTGAGGAGTACGTTGCGGCTCTGGCAGTGTACTTCCTTTGGTCGCAAGGTCGCAGGTTTCGGGGGGTGGGTCGATAGGTCGCCTGCGACCTGATGGACCCACGCGACCCACGCGACCTTTCGCCCGACCGACCGCAACGGTTAGTAGGTCAACTGGCTGGCGAAGTAAAAGTTCGTGCCCGGCCGCCAGAGCGGATCGGCACCGACAATGATGCCCGAGACCGGGTCGAGGTGTTCGCGGTAGAACTTGTCGCCGAAGTTCTCAACGCCGGCAGTCAGCATCCACCCAAAGCTTCCCTCGGTGTACTCGCGCACCTGCCAGTACGAGCGCACATCGAAGACGGTGAAGCCCGGGGTGGGCAGTTCATTGAGGCTGGCCGCGATATTGTTCTGGCCCGTGACGGCCCGGGCCGAGAACTCGACCTGCCACCGCGCGTTCGGTTTCTCCTTGGTCACCACCTGGTGGAAGCGTAGGCCGGAGCGCAGCTCCAGCGGCGGGATCTGCGGCAGCGGTTCGGTGTCGGTGGCGCGTTCGTTGGTGACCGGGTTGTCGCGGCGGCTGCTGGCGATGCCGACCGGGCGGCGGGTGTCGCGGTGGGTGCGGTCGGTGCCCTGGACGTAGCTGAGGTTGCCGAACGGCGTCAGCCAGGCGGTCAGGTCGAACTGGCCGAACATCTCGCCGCCGGCCAGGGTCGCCTCGTCGGTGTTGGTGAACACCACCTGGGTGATGCCCTGGCCGCCCTTGTTCTGGTCGAAGGTGATGTAGTCGTGGACATAGGCGTAGAAACCGGTGACGCCGCCCTTGGCCCAGCCGTAGTCGGCCTTCACGCCCAGGTCGAACTGGGCCAGACGCTCCTTGCGGAGGCTCGGGTCGCCGATGAGCCGGCTGGTGCCCTGCTGCAAGACGCCGACGAAGGGACCGGCGGCGTACAACTCGGTCAGGGTCGGGGCGCGCTCGGCGTAGCCCAGGGCGCTGAGGGTGGACCAGTGCTCGTCCAGCTTGTATTCGCTGGTGGCGAAGCCGGCGAAGAGCGGGAAGTCGCGGTCCAGGTCGGTCCGCGTCGGGTCGGTCGAGTAGACGATCGGGTTGAGTTGGAAGTCGGCGGGGGTGAGGACGACGCCGGGACGCTCGGGGGGGCCGTACAGGTCGATGTTACCCCGGATGGTCCGGTCGCCGGTACTGGTGTGGACCCAGTCGATGCGGCCGCCGGCCTTGACGTTGAGGCGGTCGTTGAACGGCAGCTTGGCCTCCACGAACAGGCCGGGATCGACCAAGGTGGAGCGCGGCAGGCCCTGGTTCTGGACGAACGGCGGCGGGGCGGGAATGCCGGGCGGCAACGGTAACGGCCCTGGCGGGTTGAGGGCCGGGCCGCTGGTCTGGTTGAGGCGGATGTTCTCGACCAGGGTCTGGCCGAGGACGTTGAAGTCGCTGCCGACGGTCAGGATCGGCTCGTTCTTCTTGGCCTCGCCCCAGGACAGCGCGAGCCGATAGCCGAGCGACTTGTCGCTGAAGCGCGTGGTGGAGTCGTCTGTGAATTGGAACGGGTTGGGGTTGCCCTGCGCATCGACGGGGAAGGGCTGGCCAAGCGGGTTGAAGGAGGCAAACAGGAGGCGCTGCACGAACGCCTGCTTGGCCCCCTGGCGGGTGTCGCCGTCGGCGACGGTGGTGTTGTACCAGCCCTCCCTTTCCAGCACAGTGGGATCCGAAGCTTGGAATTCACGTGACTTGAAGTCGCGGC
>JADMIO011200165.1_pt1 | contig 22957 bp, 23 predicted proteins | sample 8958161 | NCBI WGS metagenome assembly JADMIO01 (sample SAMN16585339, study PRJNA669376) | soil metagenome | isolation source: Crop rotation soil | place: USA: Cullars Rotation, Alabama | collected 2011 | reverse complement strand
CCGCCGCTCGTGCTCGCATAGCCGATCCAGGAAAGATCAGATCTGCCATAGGTGCCGCAGCCATCGGTGCGGGCGGGCGAGACATATCCCGATTGCTCGCCAAGCGGACGGTCGAGGACGACGAAGCCGACGTCGTAGTCGGGATCGCTCCGCTCGGTCCAATCCGTGAAGGCGATGAGCAGCGTACCGAAGGCCTGGCCGAACGGCGCGCTGGCGCCGTCCGATCCCGGTTGGACCCAGTAGTCGAGGGCGAAGTCGCCGCCCGCTCCCTGGTGGACGCAGCGGCCGGCGGTGATCGCAACGCGCGGCATCACCATTACGCCACTGCAAAGGCGTGTGGTGGAGCCGAACTGGGCAAGAATACGCACCACATCGTTCCGCGCGCCCGCCGCGGGTGCAGTCTGGAAATCGGCCGCGACCGCCGGAGCCGGGCCGCTCGGCGTCCGGGTGCGGGTGACGACGTCCGGAGCCGCCGTGGCCGGCGAAAAGGCGGTTCCGAGAAGCGCTAAGGCGAGGAAGAGGGCGCGCAAGGGTGGATGCTCTCATGCTGCGTCCCCCCGTTCCGGAACCTAGGAGGCGCCGCCGTCGCGGTTCAAGCGGATGTCTCGCCGCGACCCGAGAGTCCTCGTAAAGTGCGGTCCCTTTCAGGACGTTATCCGTGGCGCGAGATCTGGCGACCCGTCTCTTCGTCGACATGCCCCTGGCGTCTGGTGCCGCGCTGACGCTCGGCGAGTCGCATGCGCATCAGCTGCGAAGCGTGCTCCGCCTCGCCGATGGCGACGTCATCGCCCTGTTCAACGGCCGCGACGGTGAGTGGCGCGGGCGTCTGGCCGAGCTCGGCAAACGAGCGGCGACGGTGGTCCTCGGCGAGCAGCTGCGGCCGCAGATAAGAGAGTCCGACATCTGGCTTCTGTTCGCGCCGATCAAGGGACCGCGGCTCGACTGGATCGTCGAGAAGGCAACCGAGCTCGGCGCTTCCGAAATCCATCCCGTGGCGACGCGACGGACCGTGGTCTCGCGCCTCAACCTGGAGCGACTGCAAGCGCATGCGGTCGAGGCAGCCGAGCAGTGCGAGCGCCTGACTGTTCCGCCGGTGCACGGCCTCAAGCCTCTCGAAGACGTGATAGCCGCCTGGCCGGCGGGCCGGCATCTCTACGTTGCGGCCGAACGGCGAGGGATGACCCCCCTGGCGGAGGCGATTCGTCCCGAAGGCGGGCCGGTGGCGATCCTGATCGGGCCCGAGGGCGGCTTCGAACCGGCGGAACTTGACCGCCTGAGCCAACTCGGGTTCGCTACCTTGGTCGGCCTTGGCCCGCGCATCTTGCGTGCGGACACGGCGGCGGTGGCGGCGATGGCGCTTTGGCAGGCGTTGGCGCAACCTCCCCTTGCCGGTCGGTCGGGCCGCGCCCATATCGCCTGAAACTTTCCAACCGCTGGAATCCCCACAGCATGTCACGTCCGCCTGAGGCTCAGGGCGCTCCGATCACGTCGAAGCGCCAGCTGGTCGAGTACATCGAAAAGGGCAACAAGCCGAAGGACGCCTGGCGGATCGGGACGGAACATGAAAAATTCGCCTTCCGGCGATCGGATCTGAAGCCGCTGCCTTATGAAGGGCCGGACGGCATCGGTGCCATCCTCGAAGGCATGACCCGCTTCGGCTGGGAGCGTGTCCAGGAGAACGGCAAGACCATTGCGCTGTCGAAGGATCAAGGCGCGATCACGCTGGAGCCCGGTGGCCAGTTCGAGCTGTCGGGAGCGCCTGTCCGGACGATCCACCAGACCTGCGAGGAGGTGAACGAGCATCTCGACCAGGTGCGGGAGATCGACAACGAACTCGGCACCGCGATGATGGGTCTCGGCTTCAATCCGAAGTGGAAGCGCGACGAGATCCCGTGGATGCCGAAGGGCCGCTACAAGATCATGCGCGCCTACATGCCGAAGAAGGGCAGCCTCGGCCTCGACATGATGACGCGCACCTGCACGGTGCAGGTGAACCTGGATTTCTCCAGCGAAGCCGACATGGTGCAGAAGTTCCGCGTCAGCCTGGCGCTGCAGCCGATCGCCACCGCGCTCTTCGCCAATTCGCCCTTCACCGAGGGCAAGCCGAACGGTTTCCAGAGCTATCGCAGCCATATCTGGACCGACACGGATCCCGACCGCTGCGGCGTCCTGCCCTTCGTGTTCGAGGACGGCATGGGCTTCGAGCGCTATGTCGACTACCTGCTCGACGTGCCGATGTACTTCGCCTATCGCAACGACGAATACCTCGACTTCTCCGGCCGCTCATTCCGCGACTTCATGGCCGGGCGCTATCACAACGAGGTCAAGGACGAGCCGCGGATCACCGATTTCGTCGACCACATGACGACGGTGTTCCCCGAGGTGCGCCTCAAGAAATTTTTGGAGATGCGCGGCGCCGACGGCGGCTCGTGGAAACGCCTTTGCGCCCTTCCGGCGCTCTGGGTCGGCCTTCTCTACGACCAGGGGGCGCTCGACCAGGCGAGCCAGCTGATCAAGGACTGGACGCTCGCCGACCATGAGCAGCTTCGCCGTGATGTGCCGCGCAGCGGGCTTCGGACGCCATTCAGGGGCCGCACGGTGCGCGAGGTCGCGCTCGACGTGCTCAGGATCGCGCGCGGCGGCCTCAAGGCGCGTCGCGCCCTTGACCGCATGGGCGTCGACGACGAGACGCATTTCCTCGATTCATTGGATACGATCGCCGAGTCCGGCCGCACGGCGGCGGATCTGCTGCTCGAAGCCTATGAGACGCGCTGGAATCGCTCCGTCGATCCGGTCTTCAGCGAGCAGGCGTACTAGAAGGAGAGACCGCCGATGATCGAGCTCTACACATGGCCGACGCCGAACGGGTTCAAGGTCTCGATCATGCTGGAAGAGCTCGGCATGCCGTACAACGTGCATGCGATCAACATCGGCGCCGGTGACCAGTTCAAGCCGGACTTCCTCAAGATCAGCCCCAACAACAAGATGCCGGCGATCGTTGACACCGACGGCCCCGGCGGCAAGCCGATCTCGCTTTTCGAGTCCGGCGCCATCCTGCTCTATCTTGCCGAGAAGACCGGCAGGTTCATTCCCAAGGACAAGCCCGGCTACTGGACGGCGGTGCAGTGGGTCATGTGGCAGATGGCCGGCTTCGGCCCGATGCTGGGCCAGCTCGGCCATTTCAAGAACTACGCGCCGGAGCCGCTGCCCTATGCCATCGAGCGCTATTCGAACGAGGCGAGCCGGCTCTATCGCGTGCTCGACAAGCGCCTGGGCGAGGCCGAATACCTCGCCGGCGACTATGGCGTCGCCGACATGGCGGTGTTCCCGTGGTCGCGCGGCTGGGAACGTCACGGGCAGAAGCTGGACGACATCCCCAACTTCAAGCGCTGGTTCGCGGCGATCAGCGAGCGGCCGGCGGTGAAGAAGGGCGTGGCGGTCCTCGCCGAGCGCCAGCGCCAGGGGCCGATCGACGAGAAGTCGCGCGAGAACCTGTTCGGCAAGGCGCAATACGCAAAGAGGTGAGGCGATGAGGTCGCACCACGACATGGGTGGCGAGCCGGCGGGGAAGGTCGAGAAGACCGAACACGACTACGCGCCTTGGGAGAAGCGTGTCGATGCGCTGATGGTGTTGCTCTCCGACCGCGAGCGTAGCCTCATGAAGGTCGACGAGCTTCGCAAGAACATCGAGGCGATCGGACCCGACGCCTATGACAAGATGACCTACTACGAACGCTGGATCACCTCGATCACCTCGACCCTGCTCCAGCGCGGCGCCATCACGTCGGACGAGCTCGCGAGGAAGCTCGCCGACGTCGAGCGGCGCGAGAAGGCCGGGTTGCTGTGACTCAGGCCCGCTTCCAGCCGGGAGACCGGGTGAAAGTGCGGAAGGCGGACGTGCCGGGCCATCTGCGCACCCCCTGGTACATCCGCGGCCAGGAGGGCGAGGTCGAGCGCATCTGCGGCTACTTCGCCAATCCGGAAGAACTGGCTTTCAACCGGCACGGCCTGCCCAAGCGCGCGCTCTATCGCGTGCGCTTCGCCCAGAAGCAGGTGTGGCCTGACTATCAGGGGCCGGCGGGCGACACCATCGACATCGAGATCTACGAGCACTGGCTCGACAAGGCGTGAGAGGATCATGAGCACGCATCATCATCACGATCATGACCATGATCATCATGACCATGCGCACCCGGTCCAGCCGGACATCGACGGGCCGCTGACCTATCACATGCGGCTCGAGATCGCCGTCCGCGAGCTGATGATCGAGAAGGGAATTCTTTCCGCCGACGAGGTGCGTCGCACCGTCGAGGCGATGGACGCGCGTTCTCCAGCCGGCGGCGCCAAGGTCGTCGCCCGCGCCTGGGTCGATCCGAGCTACAAGCAGACGCTGATGACCGACCCGAGCAAGGCGCTCAACCAGGTCGGCGTCGAGGTGGGTCTCTACAAGCTGGTGGTGGTCGAGAACACCGAGAGCGTCCACAACCTCGTCGTCTGCACGCTCTGCTCCTGCTATCCGCGGGCGATCCTGGGATTGCCGCCGGACTGGTACAAGAGCCGCGCCTATCGCAGCCGCGCCGTGCGCGAGCCGCGCCAGGTGATGTCCGAGTTCGGCCTCGAGGTGCCGAACGACGTCACCGTCCGCGTCCACGACTCGACCGCCGACATGCGTTACCTGGTGCTGCCGAAGCGGCCGCGGGGCACAGAGGGCTGGAGCGAGGAGAAGCTGGCCTCCATCGTCACCCGCGACACCATGATCGGAGTCGCCGAGGCACGGATTTCTTAAGCTTTCCCAGAGGGTGGACAGGCCCGGCGTTCTCTTCTATAAGCCTCGCCCGTCAGGCGCCCAGGTAGCTCAGTTGGTAGAGCACGTGACTGAAAATCACGGTGTCGGCGGTTCAATTCCGTCCCTGGGCACCACTTCCCCGGAATAAGTGCCGTTCGCGTTGCGACCTTGCAAGCCAAGGTGGGCCGCGCCACTCTTGGCTCGAAAGCCGCCCTCGAGAGCGGCGCCCGAGCCTGGAGGCGATCATGAATTTCACCCGACGCACCATCCTGACGGCCGGCGGCGCGCTGGCGTTCCTGCCTTCTTCGCTGCGCGCGCAGCCGCAGGCGAACATTCTCCGCTGCGGATTGTCGGCATGGCCGCCGAACCTGCAGCCCTGGGTTTCGACCGGCGCCTCGGCCGGCACCGTCAAGATGCTGACCTATGGGCGGCTCGTCGGCTACGACAAGAAAGGCGAGGCTGTCGGCGAGCTCGCGGAGTCCTTCGCGCGTGATGCGGCCGACGGCGCCTGGGTGTTCAAGCTCAAGCGCAACGCCGTCTTCCACAACGGCGATCCGGTGACGTCCGAAGACATCAAGTGGATGATCGAGCAGATCGCCGGCGAGAAATCGACGGCGTATATGCGCGCGCAGTTCCAGCTCGTCAGCAAGATCGAGACGCCGGATGCGCACACCATCCGGCTGCACACCAAGGAGCCGGTGGCGACGCTGCCGCACTGGTTCGGCAACTACAACATGGGCGTCATCTCGCGGAAGTCGGACGCCAACAACCCGATCGGCGCGGGGCCCTTCAAGCTCGCCGGGCAGGAGCGCGGCACCTCGCTCGATCTCGTCGCCTTCGACAAGTATCACAAGCCCGGCTTCCCGAAGCTCAAGGGCGTCAAGTTCGTCGTCTATGCCGACGAGAATCTTCGCTTCGCCGCGCTGCAGTCCGGCGACATGGACATGATCGAATACGTTCCCTGGCAGTCGATGGAGACCACCGAGAAGGATCCGCGCCTCAAGCTCGATGCCGAGGACGGTCCGTTCATGGACGTGCTGTTCAACGCGACGCAGGGTCCCTTCGCCGATCCGCGCGTGCGCCGTGCCGTCGCCCATGCCGTTCGTCGCGAGGACATCGTCAAGGCGGCGTTCTTCGGCCGCGGCCGCGGGCTCGAGGGCGTGCCCATCGTCGAGGGCACCCCCTGGTACGACAAGGATCTCGCGAGAGGCTGGAACTACGATCCCGAGCGCGCCAAGGCGCTGCTTTCCCAGGCCAACTACGCCAAGGGCTTTTCCTGCAAGATGCTGGCGACCGCCCAGTTCGGTATGCATAAGGACACGGCCGAGGTGGTGCAGCAGCATCTGGCGGCGATCGGCATCCAGTGCGAGCTGCAGCTGCCCGACTGGTCGACCCGCGTCGCCATGGGGTCCAAGGGTCAGTACGAGATCTCGATCCACGGCGTCTCCGCCGACTACAACGATCCGGACGGCCTCAGCGTCGTCATGGATACCTCGCTTTCGCCCACCTACAGCCGCTCCTTCGGTCTCCAGGCGCCGCGTACGGTTGCGGCCTTCGCCAAGGGCCGCGCCGAGTTCGATCACGCCAAGCGCGTCGAGATCTACAAGGAGATGCAGCGAGCCGCGCTCGAGGAGGTGCCGATCATCGGGCTCGCCTGGCGCAGCCAGGGCTACGGCATGGACAAGAGGGTGCAGGGCTTCAAGACGCTGCCCGGCGCCTTGACCACGGCCTCCGGCGCGCTGCTCGACGAGGTGTCGTTCGGCTGATGCGGTGGTTCCTGCGCAGGGTCGCCACCTGCCTGGTGCTGGCCTGGGCCGTTTCGCTGATCGTCTTCATGACGCTGCACGTCGTGCCGGGCGATCCGGCCGAGCTGCTGCTGGCGACCGGTGGCGCCGCCGCGGATCCGGTCGCGGTCCAGGAGCTACGGGAGAAGCTCGGCCTCGAACGGCCGTTGCTCGACCAGTACGGAACCTTTCTCGGCGGCGTCCTGCGCGGCGATCTCGGCCTGTCGCTGGTCGATGAGTTTCCGGTCACCAAGGAGATCGCGCTCCGCCTGCCGCGCACGCTCGAGCTGATCATCGCCGGCATGGTGATCGCGGTGATCTTCGGTCTGCCAGCCGGGACCTACGCCGCCATCCATCGCGGCGGCCTGTTCGACCGCATCGCTTCGGGCGCGGCGGCGCTGCTGCTCGCCGTGCCCGTCTTCGTCGTCGGCACGCTGCTTGTCCTGGTCCTGGCGCAGATGCTGAAGTGGATGCCGGCCGGCGGCTACGTGGCGCTGGCGCAGGATCCCGCCAAGCACCTCACCCTTCTGGCCCTGCCGGCCGTCGCCATCGCCAAGAGCCTCGCGGCGGTGGTGTTCCGGATGACCCGAGCCTCCGTGCTCGATGTCCTGTCACGCGACTTCGTGCGCACCGCGCGTGCCAAGGGGCTCGCACCGGCGCGCGTCCTCCTTCATCACGTTGTCCGCAACTCCCTGACGCCGGTTTTCACCGTGCTCGGCCTGCACATGGGCACGCTGCTCGGCGGCACCGTGCTGGTGGAGTACGTGTTCAACTGGCCGGGACTCTCGACCCCGCTGCTCCGTGCGGTCGAGGCGCGCGACTATCCGATGGTGGTCGGCATCGTGCTCACCATCTCGGGCCTCTTCCTCCTGATCAATCTGGTCATGGACCTGCTCTACGCCGCGCTCGATCCGCGGGTGCGCGCGGCTTGAAGCGGCTCTGGCTCCCGGGCGCCTTCGTCGCCGCGATCCTGCTGGTCGCGCTTTTGGCGCCGCTTCTCGACTTGCCCAATCCGATCCGCCAGGACGTGGCGCGCCGGCTGTCCGGCCCGATCCCGGGCTCGCCGCTTGGACGCGACGAGTTTGGCCGCGACGTTCTCTCGCGCCTCATCTGGGGTGCCCGCACCAGCCTCGGCGTCGCCTTCGCCTCGGCGGTGATTGCCGGCGCCATCGGTACGCTCATCGGCCTGATCGGCGGCTGGTTCCGCGGCCTCGGCGAGCTGCTGACGGTGCGGCTGGTGGACGTCATTCTCTGCTTCCCGCCGATCCTGCTGGCGCTGCTGGTGGTGACCCTGCTTGGACCCGGAGCCGCGACGCTGATCCTTGTGCTCTCGGTGCTCTACGTGCCGGGCTTCGCCCGCGTCGCCTATGCCGAGGTCCTGTCGGCCCGAAGCAATGACTATGTCGAGGCCGTGCGTGCATTGGGCGCGCCCACCGGTCGCATCCTGCTCCGCACCGTATTGCCGAACATCGCCGGTCCGGTCCTGGTGCAGTTCTCGCTGGCGGTCGCTGCCGCGGTGGTGGTGGAGAGCGGGCTCTCCTTCCTCGGCCTCGGCGTCGTACCGCCGGCGCCGTCCTGGGGCCTGATGATCCGCGGCGCCCGCGCCACCATGGAGCAGGCGCCGCTGATGCTGCTCTGGCCTTGCGCCGCGCTAACTCTCACCATCCTGGCGATGAACCTGCTTTGCGACGCGCTGCGCGACGCGGTCGATCCGCGCACGACGACGCAGCGTCCGCGTCTCAGGCTCGTCGATCGACTGGTGCCCGGCCTGCTTCCATCCGCGACGATCCTGCCGGATACCGTCCTCGACGTCAGCGGTCTCACCGTCGAGATCGAGACGCCGCTGGGTGCCATCCGCCCGGTCGACGATGTCTCGCTGCGGGTGCGGGCCGGCGAAACCCTGGCGCTGGTCGGCGAGAGCGGGTCCGGCAAGTCGCTGACCGCGACCTCGGTCATCGGGCTCTTGCCGCCGGCTGCGCGGCCAGTTGCAGGCGCCGCATGGTTCGGCGAACGCGACCTGCTTCGCCTGCCGGAACCGGAGTTGCGGCGGCTGCGCGGCGGCGCCATCGCCATGGTCTTCCAGGACCCGATGAGCAGCCTGAACCCGGTGCATCGTGTCGGCGACCAGGTCATCGAAGCGATCCAGGCGCATCAGCAGGTGAGCGCAGCCGATGCGCGCGGCCGGGCGCTCGATCTCTTCCGGCGCGTCGGCATCGCCGATCCGGAGCGCCGTCTCCGTGCCTTCCCGCACGAGCTTTCCGGCGGCATGCGCCAGCGGGTGATGATCGCGATGGCGATCGCCAACCGTCCCTCATTGCTCATCGCCGACGAGCCGACCACGGCGCTCGACGTCACGGTGCAGGCGCAGATCCTCGACCTGCTGGCCGAACTCAAACGCGAGACCGGCACGGCGCTGATCTTCATCACCCACAGCCTGGCGGTGGTCGCGGAGATCGCCGACCGGGTGACCGTCATGTACGCCGGTCAGGTGGTTGAGGAAGGAGCAGTCGCCGCGGTTTTCGATACTCCGCTCCATCCCTACACGAAAGCGCTGCTGGCGGCGGTGCATGAGGCGGACTCGGCACCGGTCGGCATTCCGGGCGTCGTGCCCCAGCCCCACGCGTTCCCGGCTGGCTGCCGCTTCGCGCCGCGGTGTCCGCACGTGCTGTCCGCCTGCACGGCCGCACCGCCGCCGCTCGACGAGGCGGGGGAGGAGCGCCGTGTCCGTTGCATCCGCTGGACGGAGCTCGCCACTCGAGGAGTCGCGGCATGACCGGCCTGCTGATCGAGGCCGAAGGCCTCTCGAAGACCTTCCGCGCGCAAGGCGTGTTCCGCCGGGGCCGTCCCGTGCAGGCGGTGCGCAGCGTCGACATCCGCCTGGCGAAAGGTGAAGCCGTCGGCGTCGTCGGCGAATCCGGTTCCGGCAAGTCGACGCTCGGCCGGCTCATGCTCGGCCTGCTGCCGGCAACCGAAGGCCATGTCCGTTTCGATGGCCGGGCGCTCGACCGAATGTCGCGCGCCGAGTGGCGCGGACTTCGGCAGCGCATGCAGATCGTCTTCCAGGATCCCTATGGCAGTCTCGATCCTCGGCGTCGCGTCGGCGCCCAGATTGCCGACGGCCTCGCGATCCATCAGATCGTCGAGGCGGCCGACCGCGAGCGGAAGGTCGGCGAGCTGCTGACGATGGTCGGCCTCGACCCGTTGCAGGCAAAGCGCTTCCCGCACGAGTTCTCCGGCGGCCAGCGTCAGCGCATCGGCATCGCCCGCGCCCTGGCGACGAAGCCGGATTTCCTGGTCGCCGACGAGCCGGTGAGTTCGCTCGACGTGTCGATCCAGGCTCAGATCCTGCAGCTCCTCGGTGAGCTCCGGCGCGATCTCGGCTTGGCGCTGCTCTTCATCAGCCATGACCTTCCGGTCGTGCGCCATCTCTGCGACCGCGTCGTGGTGATGTATCTTGGCCGCGTCATGGAAGAAGGGCCGGCCGAGCGGATCTTCGCTGCACCGGCACATCCCTACACGCGCGCGCTGATCTCGGCGACGCCCCGCCTCGATCCGGCGCGACGCACCAAGCGCATCCTGCTGCCCGGTGATCCGCCGAGCCCCTCCGATCCGCCATCGGGCTGCGTCTTCCGCACCCGTTGCGCCCATGCCGTCGAGGCCTGTGCCGGTGCCGTGCCTGCGCTCAGGCCTTTCGGCGAGCGGCGGCGCGTCGCCTGCATCCGTGCCGAGGAAATCGCCTGAACTCGGAACAAACCTCCTGGAAGGACGAACCATGGTCTGGAACACGACGCCCAAGGTGCATATGGGGCAGATCACCGGCGGCGAGGCGCGCGAGCTCTACGCCAAGAATCCGATCATCCTGCTGCCGATGGGAAGCCATGAGGACCAGGGGCCGCATGCGCCGATGGGCGACTACCTCCTGGCCGAGAAGATCGCCGAGCTGATCGCGCTGCGCGCGACCGAGCGCGGCACGCGGACTGTGGTGGCGCCGGTACTGCCCTATGGCGGCGGCGACTGGTTCGGATCGATGGTCGGCGGTATCACCATCGAGCAGTCGACGTTGACCACCGTCATCTGGGACATGGTGAAGTCGCTGCACCGCAACGGTCTCACGCGCCTCATCGTCATCAATGGCCATGGCGGCAATGTCGGGCCGATCGCGGAGGTGGCGCGCGTCCTCTGGCGCGAAAAGAAGCTGCTGTTCCCCAGCCTGTATCTCTGGCGTATCGGCTACGGCCTGCTGCCGGGGATCGTCGGCGCCGAGAAGTCGAAGGCGGTTTCAGGTCATGGCGCCGATCCCCTGACCAGCATCGGCCTGCATCTCTTCGCCGAGTCGATGCGGCCGGATCTGATGCCGAAGGGAGCGCCGATCAAGAAGGACCCGTTGCTGGGCCTTCCGTTCACCGCGCTCGGCGCCGCGAGCTTCGAGGGCGCCGAGGTGGCGATGCCGAACGAATATGACGAGGTTTACAATCAGGGCGTGGGCAAGGGCGATCCCAACCTCAGCTCGGCCGCAACCGGCGAGGCCCTGACCGAGCAATTGACCGAGGTCTGTTCGCGCTTCGTGAAACACTATGCGGAGCGGGTTCCTGCATAGGTTACGTACGCACCGTACGCATCCGCGATTTGCCAGTCTGAGTTCGCCTGTAATAGGGTTCCTTCTCCAGTTATGCCCTGGCCAAGCCGAAGAAGCCCGGGGAATTCCTGTAGATCTACGGACGCGAGGGGGCCTTGTCGTGAGCCGCCAGGGAATAAGCGACGAGCGCAAAGGTGTTCAGGCGCGCGCGCTGCTCGATGGCGGCCGCGAAATCGTCGAGAGCCGCAGCGACGCGGCGGCTGCGACTGCGCTCTTCCTTCGCCCATTCCCTGACATTGCGGCCGACACCCATGAGGCGCCGGCCCTTGTGGGCCGTCCTAGTCTGCATGCGTCTCCTCCCCAACCTCGCGATCCTTGGAGCCCTTCCAATCCAGCGTTCTGGAAAGATCGTCCGGTATTTCGGAAGGCGGTTTGCCGTTCCGCGAGGCCCGCTACATGACCTCTCCCGTGCGCACCGCTGAGGACATTCGCCGCGAGGTCGCCGAGCATCTTGTCGCCATCGCTGGCGCCGTGCCGGCAGGGACCTCGACCAAAGAAATCTTCCGGCGTCTGGAGACGCGCCTCGCACATCCGGAGATCAACGGGCGGATGGTAAAGGCGCTCTGGTATCGGGAGGTGAAGAACATCACGGCCCACATCGCCGACCATATCCGAAGCCGGGTGGAAGCGAGGCCCGAAGCCGCCTTCGTCATCGATGCGGAAGGCCGGATCCGTAGCACCACGCACAACACCTTGGCGCCGATCCGGGGCCGGGTCGAGGCATCGCGCATCAGCCTCGAGGTCAGTCCCAGCCGCGCTCCCTATCAGGGCGTTGCTACGCTGCGGCACTGGCTTCTTTCGCTCCTGACCGAACCGCGTCCGATGCGGCTGACCGACCTCGACCGCGGTCATGTCGTCGACGTGTCGAGCCCGCTCGCGGCGCTCGATCGCCTGGAGGACATGCTGCGCGAAGCCCCCGGCCGCCCGGCGGCTTTGATCGAAGGGCCGGCGATGTTTGCCGACGAGCATGGCGTGCGGCCGTTGAACTCCGAGGCGCTCGAGCGCTTCGGCATCCACCCCGAGGCCGACTATGACATCACGGCCTTCCTCGCTCGAAACATGGGCGTCGTCACCATCGTCCGTCAGGGCGACGGTCTCCAGGTGCTCGCCCGCGCTTCGGCCCAGTTGACGCGAGCGATCGAGAATGCCGCCACCTACCTTGCGCTCCGTATGGAACCGACGAGGCTCGGGATCTGGTGGTGCAACAGCTGGCTGAGGGAAAGGAATGCAGACGGTGCGATCGCCGCGCTTCGCCTGCGACAGTTGTCGCAACTGAGCCAGCCTTCGACACCGCCTCCCGTGTATGAAGGCGAGCGGGTCAGGGCCGACGAGGTTTCGGCGATGGAGCTCGCCCCGTTCCAGCCCTTGCTAAGCCTGTATGGTCGGCGTTTCGACAACGGCGCGATCGGCCAGCTGTTCTCGCTCGGCATCGGAGACCGGATGACGATCGCGGAAGCCAGCTCGGACGGTCCGCGTTTCGTCTTTTTTCCATACGGCCCGGATTATTACGGGCGTGACTGGGCCCTCCAGGCGGTGGGGCGCGTGATCCGCGATCAGCCGGACAAGCAATACGGCGTCGAGGTCGAGCGCCGTTATGCCGATGCGCTCAGCGACAACGTCATCCAGTTCGAACGCGTGCGCGCCACCATCAAGGAGTCCGGAGAGCGGCCAGGCAGCGAGAGTCGTCGGTCGTCCTATTCGCGACTGATCGTGCCCTTCACCGAAGGCCGTCGTCGCGTGGTCGCCTCGTATACCGTCCTTACTCGGCAGCCTGGGACGGCAGGCTGAGCCGAGGCAGATAGTTGGCGAGATCAGTCAGAAGCTCCTCGCGCGGCATGTGGACCAAGCCGATCGGATCGTCCGTCGACGATGGCGCTCCGGGAGAGAGCTGCGACTTCCATTTCCACTCGTAGGCGAGCCGCGTATAGCCATAGGCGCCCAGCAGGCCGCCTGCGATGTGCGACTTCCTCACCGTCGAGACTGTCCAGTCCGTGCCGAAGCGGGCGAGTGCAAAGGCGCGTGAAAGTCGGGCAAGCAGCGAAGCGAAGCCGCGGCCGCGTGCCTTTCCTGGTTTGCACCAGGTTCCGCCGGAAAAGACGACGCGACCGCGGATGCCATCGCCCGCGCGCGCCGCGTCCGCAGTGAGCGTGCACACCTCTCCCGAGCCCGCCTTGCCCGGATCGTCGTACATGAGGCGCAGCGAGCGGCAATGCTCGGTGAAGCCGCCGACCATGTCGTAAACGCGGCCGACCTGCGTGGCGACGACCTCGTTGCCGTCATAGGCGATGAAGAAATAAGCGTTGTGCGCCCCGGCGCCGCCGCGCTGGTCGAAGGCGGGAATCAGCGGATACCAGCTGTCTCGATTGGCCTCGTTGATGGCGCGGAGGATCGCGAAGTCACCGCAATAGGCGAGCCGCAGCCCGCGGTCCCGCATAGTGCGGTCGGCAAGCGTGAAGAAACGGCCGAGGAGGTCCGGCGGACCATGGTCAACAGTCACGGCGTCGAGCAACGGGACGGCGTAGGACTCGGATGACAGGCGCTCCAGGGTGGAGTGCAGCGCATCATGCGGATACGTGGTCTGAACGGACGTTGAAGATGTCTTGCGTGCGGTCATGCGATCCTCTCCCAGGGCGGCTTAAGTGTAACAACTCAACATATTGTTGTCGAAAGTATATCAACATCAAGATGTTGTGGAGACCTCGGTAGCCGGGCTTCGCTACTCGGTTGCATTTCTTCAGAGAAATCGGGATCGTTGCGTTGTGGGGAAGTTCTGCTACTTGCCGGGCGGCGCGTGACGCTGCTCCTGGGGAAGGTAGGGAGGCTCGGCCGATCCTGGCCGCTGCGGCTCATGATCGTCCTCACCAGCTGCGGCTTCGTCGCGATCGTTCGCGGCGCCGCCGAGAGCTATGGCGTCTTCATCCGTCCCCTGGAGGAGGGGCTCGGCCTTGGCCACGCCGACACCACCACGATCTATGCGCTGTCGATGATCGCGATCGGCATCAGCGGCCCCTTTGCCGGTGCGCTGGTTGATCGCTTCGGTCCCCGCGCCGTGTATGCGATCGGGACGTTGATGCTCATCGCTGCCTTCGTCGCCGCGTCGACCGCGACCATGCTGTGGCAGCTGCAGCTGGCGCTCGGGATCGGCGTCGGCGTGGCGACCGCCTGCGTCGGCACCTCCGCACAGGGACCGCTGATCGGGCCCTGGTTCAAGAACCGCGAAGCCACGATCTTCGGTATCATCAGCGGCACCGCCGGATTGGGAGCGCTGGTTTTCGCGCCGCTCTCGCAGCTTCTGATCGACGAGTGGGGATGGCGCGTCGCCTACCAGGCCCTGGCACTCGTCGTCTCATCGCTGCTTCTGCCTCTGGCGTTCCTGCCATGGCGCAGGATCAGCGCTGGCCCGGCTGCGGAGAACCCGCTCTTGTCCCTCGACGCCAGCCGGGAGAAGGCGCTGCCCGGCGCCATCGCGTGGAGCAAGATCCTCAAGGAGCCGCTGCTGTGGCGGGTCCAGCCACTTCCTGACCTGCTTTGCCGTCTATGGCATCCAGGTGCTGATGGTCGTCTATCTGGTGGATCGCGGATACGCGCCGCTGGCGGCCGCATCCGCCGTCGGCCTCGCCGGCCTCGCCACCGCGCTCGGCGTCATGCTGTTTGCCTGGCTCTCCGAACATGTCGGCTGGCGCCGGACGCTGACAGCCAGCTTCACCTGCACCGGCCTCGGCATCGCTGTTCTCTGCGCCATGAGCTGGGACGCGAGCCCGTGGCTCCTCGGTCTCTACATCGTGACCTTTGGTCTCACGCTCGGCTCACGCGGGCCGCTGCTGGCCGGACTGGTCATGCGGCGTTTCGCCGGACCGGCAACGGGGCGCGTTCTCGGCGCCTTGCTTCTGGCGTTCGGTGCTGGCGGCGCCTCCGGAGCCTGGCTCGCCGGTCTGCTGCATGAGGTGACCGAGGGTTTCGGCGCCGGCTTCGCGGTCTCCGGCATCGCGCTCTTGCTCGCGCTTCTGACATGGTGGGCCTGGCCGGATCCGTCACGGCCCGGCAGTCCGCTGCTTCCGCGATAACCTTTCGCGAGGATCGACAAGAAGTTGAGGCGCGCGCCCACGCGATGCACTGTCGGCCGGCGACGGTGCGATAGGGGAGACCCGTATCATGCGTGTGTTCACGGCCTCTCTTGCGACCGAGACCGATACCTTCTCGCCGATGGTGACGGGCGAGGACGCGTTCCGGGCCTCCTTCTATGCCGGCCCCGGCGCCTTCGGCGACGAGCCTCGCCTCTTTGCCGGACCTCTGCTGGCCGCGCGCAAGCGGGGAGCCGCCAACAACTGGGAGGTGATCGAAGGCACCTGCACCTTCGCGCAGCCGGCCGGCAGGGTTACGCGCCAGGCGTATGAGCTGTTTCGCGATGAGATACTGGGGCAGCTGAAGGCTGCAATGCCCGTCGACATGGTGGTACTCGGCCTGCACGGCGCGATGGTCGCGGACGGCTACGACGACTGCGAAGGCGATCTGCTGACACGGGTACGGGCGATCGTAGGGCCGGACGTGCCTGTCGGCGCCGAGCTCGATCCGCATTGCCACCTGACCGAGACGATGACCGCGAGCGCTGACGCTCTCATCTGCTTCAAGGAGTCGCCGCATACCGACTATCTCGAGCGCGGTGCGGAGCTCGTCGACCTGATTGCCGACTGTGCGCGTAAGAAGATAAGGCCGGTCATCTCGGTCTACGACTGCCGGATGATTCAGTTCATGCCGACGGTCGACGAGCCGATGCGGAGCTTCGTCGACAAGGTGAAGCGGCTCGAGGGCCGCGATGGCGTGCTGTCGATCTCGATCGTCCATGGCTACACGCTCGGCGACGTCGCCGATCTCGGGACCAAGATCATGGTCGTCACCGACAACGACCGCGAGAAGGGGGACAAGCTGGCAGAGACGCTGGGGCGCGAGCTCTATGCGTTGCGCGAAGACCTGTTTCCGCCGAGCGCGAGCATGGACCGGGCGCTCGACGAGGCCCTGGCGTCGCTGGAAGGCCCGGGGAAGGGCCCGGTCGTCATCGCTGATCGTGCCGACAATGCCGGCGGCGGTGCGCCATCGGATTCGACCTACTTCCTCGATCGGGTGATGGCGCGCGGCATCGACGGCGCCGCGGTCGGTCCGGTCTGGGACCCGATCGCCGTCAAGCAATGCTTCGCGGCGGGGGAGGGCGGTGTCTTCGCGCTTCGCTTCGCCGGCAAGATGGGGCCGCTGTCGGGCCGGCCGATCGACGCGCGCGTCCGCGTGATCCGTTGCGTGCGCGGCGCCACGCAGACGTTCGCAGATGCCCGGGACGAGCTAGGCGACGCCGCATCGATCGAGCTTTTGGATCATGCGGGGCTCGCCGTTGTCCTGATCACGACCCGGACGCAGGCGCTGGGACGGGATCTCTTCTCCGGGCTCGGAATCGACCCCGAGCGTCGGCGAATCCTGATCGTTAAGTCGTTCACGCACTTCAATGCGGCGTTCCGCCCGATTGCTCGTACGGTGCTGTATACCGGCGGACCGGGTCCGCTGACCCTCGACGTCAGGCAGGTGCCCTATACCAAGGTCGCCCGTCCGCTCTGGCCCTTGGTCGGCGATCCGTTCGCGGCCTAGGGCGCGCCCTGCCGCTGCTTGAAGATGCTGTCGACCATTGCGACGGCGGACGCGCCGGGCACCGTGCCGGGAAGCCCGCCATCGGCGCCGGCGAGGCGGGCTGCCGCCTCGTCGGTGACACCGTCGCCGAAGAGAAGGACGCACACGGTCGCCGGTTTCAGCGCCTTGATCGCCGCCACCAGCTCCGCTCCGCGGATCTCAGCGGTCGCCGGGTGCGCGATGACCGCGTCGAAGGGAGTGGTGCTCGCGCGGAAGCGCCGGAGTGCGTCGGCGCCGGAACGATGTGTCTCGACCTGCCAGCCCGCTTGGGCGAAGGCCGCCGCCCTGGGATCCTCGGCGCCATCGGCCACCCCGGCGACGAGGAGGCGTCGCGCCGAACCGGGAGAAGCGGGGACTGATTTCGGTGCAGCAGCGGGCGGCGGCGCCGCTCCGGCGGGCAACGCGGGGAGTGCCCGTACGATTGCGGCAAGCTGCTTGGCGATCACCTCGCCCCGCATGCCGGCCGCCAGGAGCTCCTGAGCGTACTCGACGAGGCCGGCCTCGACCTTTCCGGCGGTATTGGCGTCCGCCAAGTCGCGCACGAGCAACGAACCGAAGCCCAGGATCTGGCCGAGCACGTTGTTGAGGTCGTGCGTGCACTGCTTCAGCCGATCGCGCACATCGTCGCTCTGGTGCTCGGTCAACGACTACCCCTTCCTGGCGGTCCGCGGTCAGGTGACCCTGCGGAAAACGACAAGTCAACTCGCAAGACCTATCCCACGGTATCGGCGCATTAGTCCAATTTCGCCAACATGTTCGAGCATGCCGGCGCACTCCCTGCTAGGATGTGCGCTTTCGTGCGAAGCGGACGATTGATGCGCCGGGCCAGGATCCTCCTTGTCGATGACAGTCGAGTGAACCGCAAATTGATGGCGGCGGTCCTGGAGGCCGATGGGTATCGGGTGGACGAGGCCGGGAGCGGTCGGGAAGCCCTCGAAGGGGTACGCCTGCTGTCCTACGACCTGGTCTTGATGGACCTCCAGATGGCGGACATGGACGGGGTCGCCGCGACCGTGGCCATACGCGCCCTGGGGGGACGACGGGGCGAAGTACCGATCGTGGCGATCAGTGGCGACGTAGAGAGCGACATCGCTGACCGGTGCCTGGCCGCGGGGATGAATGAGCATCTGGCGAAGCCGATCACGCCCGGCCGTCTTCAGCAGACGGTTGAACGCTGGACGAAATCGAAAATCGACGCCGACGTGGCCGCGGGCGCCGCAGCCGGCGGCACCGCGACCGGGCTCGGCGGTCTCGCCGCTCACCTGTCCGGAGCCGCGCTGGTACCGGTCATCGACGACTTCGTCGCCGGCGCCGCGCGCCGCATGACCGAGATCGAGCAGGAGCTCGGGGCCGGCAATCTGAGGCGTGTTCGCGCGATCGCCCACGATCTCAGCGGGACCGCCGCCAACCTCGGGCTGGAAAATCTCGGTCAGGTCGCTCGCTCAGTCGAGATCGCCTGCACCGATGGCGGCGCGGATGCCGTCCGAAACCTGCTCCCGGGAACGCGGGCGGCGATGGAAAAAGCGTTCGCGCTATTGGCGACACATCGACACGAGGTCGAGCGCTCCACCGTGCCGGACCTTCGCGGAGCGGCAGCGGGGTCGCGGCGCTAGACATGGCAACCGGCCTCATCCTGGTCGTCGAGGACGAAGCAACGCAGCGACGCGCCTATGTCGATGCGCTAAAGGCGCGCGGATTCATGGTGGTCGGGGCGGCGACCGGCGAGGAAGCCTCGCGGCTGTTCCTGCAGTACATGCCTCGTCTCGTCATTCTCGACGTCAATCTGCCGGGGATCGGTGGAACCGAGGTCTGCCGGCGCATCCGCCGCCAGCACGGGCGGTCGGCAACAATCATCTTCATCACCAGCAATGACCGGCTGGAGGTTCTGCACGAATGCATCGAAGCCGGGGGTGACGACTTCCTGATCAAGGGAGTGACCATCAACGGCGTCCTAGAACGCGTGAGCTACTGGATGCATGCTCCGGTCCGCAGCCTGCAGCAGGGGCAGCGCGACAGCATCCTCAAGAACGTGCGCAGCGCGATCGGCGAGGACTCCGTCCGTGTGGCGATGGGCGACGATTTGCCACCGAAGGCCGTGGCTCCCGCGCCGGCCAAGACTTGGCGGACATTGACACCGGCGAGCGATGAGGTGGTGGAGGCCCTGACCCACTTCATCAAGGCAGCGAGGGGGCAGGCTCCGAACGGCTTCGGCCGCACAGTCGACCAGAAGCTGTATATCCTGGGCTACATCGCCGGGGTCGTTAACTTCGTCGCCAACTCCAGCATGGTGCTGAAGATCAAATTTCTCGATTACCTGAAGGCGACGCTCTACTGGTCGGGCGTGCTCGATTCCGACGACGTCGACGATCTGGTCGACTCCTGGCACACCTTCTACGGACAGCCTACCTTCGAAGACGCCGGCAAGCGCGGCGAGGCGGATTACCAAAGCTGGAAGACCGATCTGCAGTTGCCGCGAAGCTTAGCCGAGTTCGCCAAGCTCGACCCCGCAGCCTCCTGATGGACTTTCTGCAACTGAGAGCTGCATTCGGCGCAATTGCTGCCGAAACTAATCCTTTATTAACCATTTGCCGTCACTTTGGGGTGGCGAGGGTATGTCCGAGTACCTAGAGTGCCCGGAGAAAATCGCATTTTGTGTGTAGTTATCTCGAATCCCCTCAAGTGCGTGCTTTGCACCGTGCAGCTGGAACTGAGAGAAACGTCGCTTGATAAAGACTGCGGAGCAGCGCCTTTCCGAACCGGGCGAAGCCGTATCGGCATTTGCTATGAGCGCGATTAGCGGCGCCGCACGTCAGGCGCGGCACACCACGGTCATGCTGGCCGTGATGATCGCATTGGCGATCATGAGCCAGTTCTATCGTTCTTCAAACGGCGTCATCGCGCCCGAGCTGATGAACGATCTCGGCATCAACGCCAGCGAGATCGGCTGGTCGTCCGGCTCGTTCTTCGTGATCTTCGCCATTCTGCAGATCCCCATCGGTGTGCTCTTCGACCGCTACGGCGTGCGACGCGTTCTGGCGAGCATGCTGATCTTCGCCGTTATCGGCTCGCTGGCGTTCGCAAGCTCTCATTCGATCGGCGCGTTGGTGGCCGGCCGCTTCCTCATCGGCCTCGGCTTCGCCGGCGGCATGGTTGGATCCCTTGTGATCCTGTCGCGCTGGCACACGCCGTCGGGTTTCACCCAGGCAATGACGCTGCTCTTCGCCATGGCCAATGTCGGCAGCCTGCTCGCGACACTGCCTCTGGCGGCGGCGAACGAGTGGATCGGCTGGCGGACCACCTTCGTCGTGCTCGGCCTCGCCACCGGCGCGATCGCGTTGCTGTTCCTGGTCATCGTTCGTGACACGCCGAGCAATGGTGCCGACCAGCCTGCCCGGCCGCAGAGCCTGGGCGACTCGATCAGCGGCATGCGCGAGGTCTTCCGGGTTCCGGGCCTCCTTAACGTGATGCCGATGATCGGCATCGGCTATGCCTCGGTGGTCACCATCGTCGGGCTTTGGGGCGGTCCCTACCTTCACGACGTCTACGGCCTCGACGGCGTCTCCCGCGGCAACCTTCTTTCCATCATGGCGATCGCCCTGGTCGTCGGCACCCTCGCCTATGGCCCGATGCAGCGGAAGGCCCGCAGCTTCCGGCCGGTGGTCGTCATCGGTGGCGTCGCCTCGGCGGCCCTCATGCTGCTCCTGGGAGTGGTCTCCACCGGCCCGATCTGGACCACCGCCACTCTGCTGATCGCCATCTGCTTCGTCGGCGCCTACAGCGTCGTTCTGATGGCGCATGGCGTCGCCTTGGTGCCCCCCCAGCTTGCCGGTCGCGGCTCGACCACTCTGAACGCCATCCTGATGGGTGGGACCGCCATTCTCCAAATCGTCTCCGGCGAGGTCATTGGCGTGGTCCAGGGCTGGACCGGTAGCGCGGCCCCTGGATATGCGTCATTCTTCCTGCTGCTTGGTGTTTTGACGTTGGCTGCGGCGGCTATCTATCATCGTGCTCCGGAGCCCCGTTCGGACCGGTCGGCCGGTCGGCAGGCGGTGGCCCAAGGGGACGAGTGATCGGAGACCGGGCGGCAATCGCCTGGTCGGCCGTGTGATCCGAGACGAACGGAGAGGACCTATGACAATTCTGCGTACCGCCATCGGCTCGCTCGTCGGAGCGGCCGCGCTCGTCGCCTTGGCTGTTCTTCCAGCCCTGGCCCAGCCCCTGGCGAAGCCGACCGAGCGGCCGCTGCTGGAAGTGACCGGCAAGATCAAGGTCACCAATGACGGCGACAAGGCTGCCTTCGACCTGAAGCTGCTGGAGTCCGTCGGCGTCACCAAGACGAAGACTTCGACGGCCTGGACCGAAGGCACGCCCGAGTTCGAAGGGGTCAAGCTGCAGGCGTTGCTCGATCGCCTCGGCGCTTCCGGCGATGCGGTCATCGCCGTTGCGCTCAACGACTACAAGGTCGAGATCCCGATCGCCGACTTCAAGAACTATCCGGTCATCCTGGCCTATCGGATGAACGGCGAAATCCTCAAGGTCCGCGAGAAGGGCCCGCTCTGGATCGTCTACCCGCAGGACGACTTCCCGGCGCTCAAGAACAAGGAGACGCAGTCGAAGTGGGTCTGGCAGGTCAAGGAACTGCGGGTGAAGTAGCAGCCCACGCTGCTGTCACGACACCTGCGGGAAATACCTGATGGCGAGGACCGCGTCGAGCGGAATGGACGAAGTACGGTGGCCCCTCATCCGTTACGGGGTGCTCGTCGTTGCGTTCTGCGCGTTCCTCATCGGTGTCTTCTTCATCTTTCAGGGTCTGATCCAGCAGCGGGCCCTGATCGAGAAGGAAAGCCGGATTAACCTCTGGTTCGTCGCTCAGGCGAACATCGAGTTCTCGCGCCTGATGGAATCGCTGAAGAGCTTCGCGCTTCAGCCCACCAAGTCGAACGCCGAGGAGACCCAAGAGCGCTTCGAGATCTTCTGGAGCCGATTGCCGCCGTTCCTCGACGGACCGCAGACCGCGGGCTTGCGCGAGATCGAGGGCGTCGTGCCCTCGGTGCGCGCGATGATCCGCACGCTGGAAGAGGTCGAGGCCGACATCGGCCGCCTACCGACGCTGACGCCGGATGCGCTGACAGCGATCGATGACAAGCTCGACAAGCTGCGCGCGCCGCTGCAGGACCTAGTACGCCACGCGCTGCTCTACGAATCGAACGAGGTGAGCGGTGCCCGAACGAGGCACAGCGAGCTCTATCTGCAGCTCCTCGGCCTGTTTGTGCTCACGCTGGCCGGCGGCCTCGCCGTCTTCGTCATGCTGTTCATCCAGACCGTGAAGACCCATCAGGCGGTGGTCGCGGCGGCGAAGTCGGCCGAAGCGGCGATCTCGGCCCGCAACGAGCTCGAGCTCGCGATCAACAGCATCTCGGAAGGCTTCATCATCTATGACGCGGACGACCGCGTTGCGCTCTTCAACAAGCGCTATGTCGAACTGCATCCCGCTCAGGCCGAGGTCTTCGAGATCGGCGTCCATTTCCGAGACCTGCTGCTGGCCTCGGTCCGCAACGGCCTTGCGATCCCGGCGGATCAGGTCGAGACCTGGATCGAGTCCTGCCTCCGTCAACGCCGCGACGCCGACTCGACCTTCGAGAGCGAACTCGCCGGCGGCAAATGGCTGAAGATCAGCGAGCGCCGCACCAGCGACGGACGCATCGTCGGCGTCCACACGGACATCACCGAGCTGAAAGAGCGCGAGCACCTCATCAATCAGAAGTCTGCTCTGCTGCAGACCACGCTCGATCACATGAAGCAGGGCATCGTCGTGTTCGATGCCTCGTTCTCGCTGCTCCTGTTCAACGACCGGTATATCGAGGTCAACAAGTACCCCGACGGCTTCGTCTATCCGCGTCGCAAGTACCAGGACCTCGCTCGTTTCAGCGCGCTGCGCGGCGACTTCGGCCCGGGCGAGCCCGATGCGCTGGTCGCCTCGCAGGCGGGTGCCATCTCGCAGCTCCTGCGCGACAAGAAGGGCAGCTCTTTCCAGCACAGTGGGATCCGAAGCTTGGAATTCACGTGACTTGAAGTCGCGGC
>JADMIO010835417.1_pt1 | contig 22959 bp, 17 predicted proteins | sample 8958161 | NCBI WGS metagenome assembly JADMIO01 (sample SAMN16585339, study PRJNA669376) | soil metagenome | isolation source: Crop rotation soil | place: USA: Cullars Rotation, Alabama | collected 2011 | reverse complement strand
ACAACTTGTCCACGTGGAATTCTAAGCTTAGGATCCCAATGTGCTGGAAAGGCCCTAACTTCAGGTGCGGATGAAACAGCTGATGGGACAAAAGATGAAAACAGCCTTTTTGCTGAAACTGTAATTGAGTATTTGAGGGAAGCAAAAGAAAATGTGAGAATAAGTTCACTTATTGAATTTGTAAAAGAAAGGTTTCAGCCAAATGTTTTCCAAAAGCCTCAGGGTTATCCTTTTGCTGATGAGCGGCATAAGGGTGGGGAGTTCGTTTTTAAAATTACTAATTATGAAGTGGAAGAAAACATACAGCTCAAAGGATATAAAGACATTCTTACTGTGTTGAAGATATATGACAAGAAAGGGAATTTTAGTTTACAGGATAAGCACGAAAATAAATCCAGTAGGATTGGGTATGAAATATATATAGAATTTAATGAAGAATGGAAGAGGGTCAGTTATTATGTTTATTTGTATGAAGGCATTAACCTATCAAGGACGTTTTCACATTTAATTACACAATACCCCAAATTATTTCATGAAGAAATAAAAAATATGATTATTTTGATGCCTAAAGAAAAAGGCCAGATAAACCCAGAGATTCGCAGGCAGAGAGTAAACGACCGACTTAAGCCCCTAAATACATTCTATATTGATGATTTTATAAGAGAAAGGTGCACTCCTAAACCGTTAAATGAAACTCATGTTGATAAATATCTGACTGAACCTAATTTTATTATCCCATCTTTTGAATTAAGGGATAATGATGACAACCCCGGAGGTTATTTTGATAGGTGGCTCTCAAAAGATAATGAACCGATAATAGTGATACGTGGAGAAGGTGGAATAGGAAAAACCACTTTTGCCCAATTTATAGCAGATAAATTCAAGGCGATAAGGGACAATAAAGACAAACATGTTTTGTTCATTGATTCACTTGAAATTAAAAATGAGCTAAATAATTTAGCAGTTAAATATGGATATGTAAATGTATTTGATTTTTACGACGCATATGAAGTAACTAAATCTGGGTTGAAGCTTAACCTTGATGAAGATTTATTTCGTATCAACTTAGATGCAGGTAATTTTTTGCTGATAATAGATGGACTCGACGAAATAATCTCAAAGATACCTGAGTTTAATGTGGATGATTTTCTCTCATCGATAATCAGCAATACATCAGAGTTTGGAAAAGGAAAAGTAATCATTACCTGCCGCACTTATTTCTGGGACTTAAACAAGTATCGGTATAATGATATAAGGACCGTAGAATTGCTGCCATTTAATGATAATCAGATAAAGGGTTTTTTTGATAATTGTTTTGAGCAGGATTTACGCAAGGAAACAAAGGTTACAAGGTGTATAGACTTGGCTAGGGATTTCATTTCATCTGATAATCGGGGAGGAAATTATTGCCACCCTTTTGTACTGGATATTATCCGTTCGATTATCGCAAGCGACCGCGAGTTTATTATACAGGATGTTTCCTTTAAATTCAACTCAAATACGTTGCAGCCAAATGTAAAAAATGACTATATAGTATTCAAGGTTTGTGATAGGGAATCTATAAGGATTGGGCAGATTAGTGTTGACGAACAAATAAAGATTTTTCTTTTCTTAGCTATTAAAGGCAAAGGCATAACAAGGGTAGAAAATATTAGGAGCTACGTTTTTGAAGCACTGGGTCACCGTATTGATGAAGCAAATATTGAAGCATTCAAATCTCACCCTTTCATTATAATTAACGGTGATTATATCAAATTCAAGTACGACTTCTTTTCAGATTATTTTAAAAATATTTACGTATCCAATCATCTAAAGTATGAAAGTGGAGATAATACAATTTCTGAAGACTTTGTAAATATTATTTCAGAAAATTGTTGGTATGGCTCAGGGTTAAATACGGACATACGGAATAGGATAACAAGTTGGGATGATGATGATATGTTAAAGTGTGCGGACATTATCAGCCAGATTTTAAAAGATCCTAACCTAAAAGACACAAAAAAAAGAAAAGCAGTTGCCGGGCTATTTAACCTTTGCCTGACAGTCAATGCGAATTTTCATTCCAATAACGTTGAACAAAATACTATTTTACTCAAAGCAATCTTTGGTAACATTCACAGGGAAATCATTGGCCTTCATATTATCAATATGTCATCTAGTGAAGAGAAGATCAGGTTTGATTTTTCTGATCTGACAATGAAGAATTGTTTTATAGATAATTACCAGTCTTTTTGGAATTGCAAGTTTAATAGCAATACTTTTTTTGAACATTGCCATTTATACAACATCGATTTTGAACATAAATCATTGTTGCCACTTCCTAGAGCCAATTTTATAAATTGCTACGATGATGTAAAGTTCAGGGAAGCTTTTAGTAAAGATATTGTAAATGCTCAAAGTAAAGATTTGCAATCGAAAAGCTTCTTGGAAAGTTTTATAAGGCTATTTTTCTCTAAAGGTGCATTGCAAAGCCAGACAATAGACAAGCAAGCTAAAGGGAGGACAATGTTTAATACCCTCAAGAAAACTTATAGCGGGCATAACGTTATGGACTTTAATTCTGCGCTTAGCTTCTTTAATGATGAAGGCTTTATCGAATATGTAAATGAGTATAACGAAAGTAAGGCGAGGATAAAGAAAGAATATGTTTCTGATGTAACTAAGTTTATTAAAGACGGTACAGTTTCAACTGTCATTCTTAAATTGATTGAGAATATAAGTAAAGGTTATTCTAATTAAAATGTGCATCTAAATAACATTCGTAAATACACTAACTCATTTTGTGTTTGCCGAGGCCATACGCATGATTAATGTTGTAGTTCTACCAGTATTCCTTCATCAAATCGCCCACCCATTCCGGTTGCCTTATCTCGCCCTTCGGCTCAAACTCCCTGAACACTGGCTTTATATCCAGCACAGGCGTGCCGTCTATGGCATCCAGGTATTTTACTTTTATTGTGCGCCCTTCATGCGCCAGCAGCGCCACGGTGCATAGCCCTATCCTGTTGGGCCTGTCCTTCTTCCGCTGGGCGAAAATGCCCGTTAGCGGGTACGCAGGGTTGCCCCTTGGATGCCCTGAAAGTACGATACTATCTTCGCCCACTTTGTCGAAGCAATAGATGACCTCCAGGTGGGAGAAATACCCGATATTCAGCAGCGCTTCTGTTGGTATGTCATCCGCCAATACTATCTCTGCCACCACTTCTTCCCAATGGTCATCGGTAGGCGTTTTGCGGGAATTCTTTACATAGGCCACCGGCTTCACTGTTATATCCATAAGCTGAGGTTATGCCCAAATTTATCTAAATTGTGGCATCAATAACTAAATTGTGTTTAAGCTTCTCGGTTTTATATTCGGGCTTGTTTCGCTCATCATTATGCTGGTGGCATTCATCCCCCTCGTTGGCTGGCTCAACTGGCTCAACATCCCTATCGCCACCATAGGCCTTATATTCAGCAGTATAGGCGGCTCTTCCAGTGGCAAAACCATGAATGGCATGGCTATAATCGTAGGCGTGCTCCGCCTCATGTGGGGTGGCGGCATAGTATAATTTGGCTGTAGCCAAATAAATTCAATAGCCCGGAGGGCTTTAATGTGAATAGTGGCGCAATTAAGTATAAAGCTAAATGCATTCAGGGGTCAAGCCCATCCTTCAATCCTTCCAATCAAGGTTCACTATTCCAATCAAGGTTCACTAATTCCCGCAGGAATAAACCATCGATGAACATTGCGCCAGGTTCGGTGTGCTCGGCGTACAGGCATTGTCAGTACTGTTCGCATACCTGAACTCCAGGGTATGCGAACCGGCTGCCACTGTGTAGTAATCACTCGTTTGCCCCTGTGTCAGCGAGGTTACCAATACGCCATCCAGGATGATGTTGTATGTTTTGTTGGCAGAGCGGTTGCTGTAGGAAATTTGTGCTGTATTATTGGCCGCACATTTCTGTGTTTCGCAATGCGTGCCCGTATATCCCGATGGGCAGGTGCAGGAGCCATCGCTGCATACACCGCCATTCTGGCAAGATACATCGGCACACTTATCTTTCGTCACACAGGATAAATAACCCACACTAAAGAATACCGTAATGGTCAAAAACGTTGTAACGAAAATTGTGCGTACCATAACATCCTATTTAAGTTCAAATAAATGTATAAGACAAGCAACAGCAGGAGGGGTACTATATTATCTAGTATAAAACTATTAATAATAAATTATAATTCCAATTTTTTCTTGCTCAATTGGCCCTTGCTAATTCACTTTTTCAAGACATAGGCCATCCCAAAGTATGATACTACACTAACTGTAGTATCATACTTCACTTAAGATAGTAGCATCAAAAGGCTTTTTTTTCACAGGCACATCCTGCCGTAATTTTATACCCGGGAAGGTTTACCTCATTTTAATGCAGGCTTAGGGCTTATACTAATTGAACATTATTATTCGGCATCAAGGTTAAGTAAAGAACCCCACTGCTGCGCTTCATGGAGAGGCTTGGGAGGGCCTGCTTTTTGCTTTTGCCCTTTAACTTTTGCCTTAAAACTCCAGCCCACCTCCTCCCCTTTGAAGAGGCTGGGAGGGGCTAATCGCCATGCCTGGCTTAGTGTTTACTGGCATAACTGTTAAAGAAGGCACGCATAAGTGCGCAAAGAATGCGCAAAGAATGCGCAAGAAATGTGCAGGGATTACAACATAAATAATTGATTATCAACAAAATGATTTACACACAAAAAACTGCGCAGCTAACCCCGTTTTTAACTTTTGCCTTAAACACTTTGCACCAGTGCGGTCACTATCGCTGCCATTTTCGGCGCAGCGGCATGGGCCGCCTCCAGCACCTCTTCGTGTGTGATGGTAATAGGCACATCGCTGATGCCGATATCGGTTATGACACTCAGCGCAAATACCCTCATGCCGCCATGCCGCGCCACTATTACCTCCGGCACGGTGCTCATGCCCACGGCATCGCCGCCTATCACATGCAGCCACTTATACTCGGCCGGCGTTTCAAAGGTTGGCCCCTGCAACCCCACGTAGGTACCCATATGCACGGGTATGCCTTGTTCCTTTGCTATATCCTGCGCCAGGGCTATCAGCGTGTGGTCATAGGGCTGGCTCATATCCGGAAAGCGGGTGCCCAGCCGCTCATCATTAGGCCCTCGCAACGGATGCTCGGGAAACAGGTTGATGTGGTCGTTTATCAGCATCAGGTCGCCCACCTTGAATGCCCGGTTCATGCCGCCCGCGGCATTAGATACTATAAGCGCCTCCGCCCCCAGCGCCTTCATCACCCGCACGGGGAAGGTAACCGCCTCCATATCATAACCCTCATAATAATGAAACCTCCCCGACATCAGCGCCACATCCGTATTCCCTATCTTCCCGAACACCAGTTCCCCGCCATGCCCCTGCACGGTAGAAACCGGGAAGTGGGGTATAGCGCTATAATGCAGCGTAGCTTCCCGCTGGATAGTATCCGCCAGCTCGCCCAGCCCGCTGCCCAGTATGATGCCCACTTTGGGCGTATTGGTTATATGCTGCCTGATGAAGGCGGCTGTTTCCTGTATCTTATCGTAGAGGTTCATGAATCATTAAAGTTTGGGGTAAAAATAGGGCAACGGTTTTACTTTAGCGTTATGGTGCCTTCCGGCACGGCATATTCCTTCAGTGCATCTATTTGCACACGCAAGTCCCTTACCCATTGCGCATTAAGCTTCAGCAGCGGTGCATTGGCCGATGTAAGTGCGGCCGTTTGCCGGTCAAACTCCAGCTGCATATCATTTATCTGCTGGTAATATTGCTCGTAGGCTGGCGTTATATCATCGCTAATATCGCCTATGGCGCCGTCCTCGTTAAAGTTCTTTTTGAGTGTTTCCACCAGGTACTTACGCATCTTGCGGGCATACAGCTCAAAGATGTCGAAGTGAATCTGCTCATGCTCCAGTATGTCTTTCGACTTCACTATCATCCACGAGTCATAACGGTTGAAAAGGGCGGTAATGTTGTAGTAATAAGTGCTTTCATTTACCGGGTATATAAGCGGCGAAACGGAGATGGCCGATGCCGCCGGCGAGTCTATACTGATGGTCAGGGCATATCCCGTATCAGAGAAGAAAACTGATGTATAACCGCCATCCATGCTGTCGGCTTTCTCCCTTAGCGCCCGCTCTATCCGCTCCTGCCAGAAATCGTCATCCAGGCTCCCATTTGCCGCCAGCCGCTCAGACAGCTTACGGTAAAACACCCGGTAGTCGGGATAGATGGCCCGCGCCAGGTCTGTATCCTTTGCCGGCAGGAATTTGTTGTACAAGTTTCTGTTGTTCAGGAAGTCCTCATACTGCAGGTGCCGCCTGGCGTTCCACTGCACGTAAAAGATAGCATCCATTTCCGCCCTCGCCCCTGACGGCTGCGCCGGGGCTACCTGGGTTATTATATCTTCTATTGGCTTCCTCTTTTTAGCGGCGTGCTTTTTCTTTTCCCGTTTCTTCTCATCTTTTGCCAGCCCCTTCACTCGCCCCACACGCACCTGTGCGGCTATATTGCCAGCCAGGCTGCTGAGCAAGCATAAAAGGAGGAGTTTGGAGAGCAGGCTTTTCATATCCCCGGCAGGTATCAGGTTTTAAAGATACAGGGATTATCGTGCGCTAGGTAGGCTACCACTTTATCATGCCCTTCGGCTGCTCATATTTTTTCAGCGTATCCAGTTGTATAGCCACATTCCTCGCCCAAAAGATCTGCATATTCGGAAACCTCCCTGAACTGGTTTCCTTGTCATATTTCGCCTGGTATAGCTCATGTTCGCTGGATAGCTCTTTCAGCCTGTCTTTGGCATGTTTGAGCTGTTTGGGGTTATCTTTCAGCAGCAGCAGGCAGCGCCTCATTTTGCGGGCATATACTTCGCTTATGTCGAAGTGGAGCTGCTCATGCTGCAATTGTGCCGTATCGTGCAGCCAGGATTGATACCTGAAGAAAACCGGATAGATATTGTAGGTACAACTATTTTTATCCCTGCTATATTCGCTTACATCCACATGTATATCCAGCAGCGAGCTTTTCCGGTAGCCATAGCCTATGTGTGTAGCTAGCGAATCGTAAACATGGTGCCTGAAGTCCTCCGCCGCCAGTTTCCTGTCTTTAGACCATACGAGCACACTGTCTGCCGGGTGTTGGGCATAGCACACGCCAGCCACAGCTATTAACAGCAGCAAAAAACAGGTACCCGGCAGCCGATGGCGAAAAAGGGAATACATAGGCAAAAAAGCAAGGGGTTAATTCAGGATGGAAAATTACGGCATAATGCAGCATTTAGCATACCGGCGTGGTTAAGCATTTGTTTTTATGCTTGTTATCACTATGTAATGCAGTTAAAATCGAGTTAAACTGTATTTGCATATTTTGTTGCGAATGGGTGAAGCCTATTTTTGTACCTTTGCACGCCTGCCGCCAATAGGCAGGTTTTTGCTAATATATCAATGAGTATTCCGGAATCAATAGACCGCAACAGGCTGCCCCGCCATATAGCTATCATAATGGATGGCAATGGCAGGTGGGCCAAGGAGCGTGGTGAAGACAGGGTATATGGCCATTACGAGGGCGTAGTGAGCGTGCGCGAGATAGTGGATGCCTGTGGGCAGCTGGGCATAGGCTACCTTACTCTGTATGCGTTCTCAGCCGAAAACTGGAACCGCCCGAAGGCGGAAGTGGATGCACTGATGGAACTGCTGGTAAATACCATCCGCAAGGAAGTGGAAAGCCTGAAAAAGAACAATGTGCGCATGCATGTAATAGGCGATTTCGCCAGCCTGCCAGAGGTGTGCCGGCAAGAACTGGATGAAGCGAAGGAGATGACTGCATCTAACACGGGCCTGAACCTGATACTGGCGCTTAGCTATAGCTCTCGCGATGAGATTGCTATGGCGGCCCGCATTATGGCGGAAAAAGTAGCTAAAGGCGAAATGCGGAGCGAGGATATAACTGATGAGGCCATGCAGCAGCACTTGTATACAGCTGCCTTCCCCGACCCCGAATTAATGATACGCACCAGCGGCGAATACAGGATCAGCAACTTTCTGCTCTACCAGCTAGCGTATGCCGAACTATATTTTACCAATGTGCATTGGCCTGATTTCCGTGAGCAGCACCTGTATGAGGCCTTGCTGAACTACCAGCAGCGCGAGCGCCGCTTTGGCAAAACAAGTGAACAAATTCAAATGGTTAAACCCCAGCATGTACAGGGAAATGAGGAATAATCCGAAGCAATCTAAGCCTGAAAGCCCCATACTGTACAGGCGCATAGCCAGTGCTTTCTTTACTGTCAGCCATGGTTCCCGCATGAGGCTTATATATACGTTTGTATGTTTGTTGGGTATAATATCTGCAAATGCACAAGGGTTGGGCAGCTTCAAGCAGGCACAGAATGCAGCAGGCATAGAGCGGCCCAGGGAATATGAACTGGCCGGTATCACTGTGACTGGCGCGAAATACCTGGACCAGGACCTGCTGATAGGTGTTACGGGCCTGATAGTGGGCCAAAAACTGCGCCTCCCCAACGATGAGGCCATAGCGCGTGCCATACGGGCGTTATGGAAACAAGAGCTTTTCTCAAATATTGACATTACTGTTTCGAAGATTATTGACGACAAGGTATTCATCAATATAGCAGTGGAAGAGCGCCCCCGCCTTAGCAAATACAACTTTAAGAATATAAAAACCGGCGAGGCGAAGGAACTGAAAAATAAAATGCCTCTGGTTACCAATAAAGTAGTGACCGAAGCGACAAAGAAGGATGCCGTGGAGCGTATCAAGAAGCACTATGCCGACAAGGGTTTTGGCAGGGCGACGGTAAGAATCATAGAGAGGAAGGACACCGTGGCGCAGAATAAGGTGATGCTTACTTTCTACATCGTAAAAGGCAGCAAAACACATATTAACCAGATCAATATTGCCGGTGTGGAGAATACCACTGAGGCAAGGCTCAAACGCACGCTCAAGTCTACAAAAGAAATGAGCCGCATCACCCTGCACCCGGATACTACGGTGAGTGTGTATGGCTTTTCATCCCGCTCTTTCAGCAAGTATATGAAGCAGTTCGGCTTCCTGTCGGTTTCCAAAACGCTGGACGCGCTCGACCCTTATTTCCGCTTCAAGCTGTTTGCCTCTTCCAAATACAACCCTGTAAAGTTTGAAGACGATAAACAATCGTTAGTGGCTTACTACAATTCGCTGGGCTTCAGGGATGCCGCTATCGAGGCAGATACTATTTACCCCGTCCAGAATGGCAATATCAATGTGGATATTAAGGTAAAAGAAGGGCGCAAGTATTACTTTGGCAATATCGAATGGAAAGGCAATACCAAGTATACTTCCGAGCAATTATCGGCTATCCTTGGCATCAAGCGTGGCGATACCTATAATATAGCATTGCTGGAAACCCGAATGGGCCGGCAATTAAACCCCGACGGCGGCGATGACGTGAGCAGCCTGTATATGGACAATGGCTACCTGTTTTTCAATATTGAGCCGGTAGAAACATCCATAACAGGAGATACCATCAATTTCGAGATGCGTATCACGGAGGGCGCCCAGGCAACCATCAGGGACATCTCGATATCAGGCAACGACCGTACCAATGAGCATGTGATACGCCGCGAACTGTATACCTTGCCCGGCGATAAATTCAGCCGCAGCGCCCTTATCCGCTCCCAGCGCGAGATAGCCGGCCTGGGCTTCTTCGACCAGGAGAAGATAGGTATCCAGCCTAAGCCACACCCAGAGGACGGCACGGTGGATATAGATTATACCGTGGTTGAAAAATCGAGCGACCAGTTGCAGCTTTCCGCCGGCTTTGGCGGTGGCGTCAACTTCTATGGCAACGTGGGCATTACGTTCAATAACTTCTCTGCGCGCAATATCTTCAAGCCGCAGTTCTGGGACCCGCTGCCGGTAGGCGATGGCCAGAAATTCTCCATCACTTATGCCTCAAACGGCAAATACTTTAATTCACTTAGTACTTCATTCACAGAGCCGTGGCTGGGCGGCCGGAAGCCTAATGCGCTTACAGCTAACATTGTATATACGAGGACATCCGGCTCTTATGGCATCAGTTCCAATGCCGGCGCTTCATTCCTTCGGGTAACAGGGGGCGGCGTATCTATGGGTAAACGCCTCACCTGGCCCGACAACTTCTTTATTTTCAACTACGGTATTTTCTATAATAATTACAGGCTGAAGGAGTATCCCTACCTGGTGCCTGATTTTGCCAACGGCTATAGCAATGACCTTAACTTTAAGTTTATCCTGTCGCGCAATTCCGTAGATGTGCCGCTGTACCCGCGCTCCGGCTCCAACTTTGCGTTTACCTACACGTTTACGCCCCCATTCAGCGCGTTCTCCGGCCGCGACTATACCAATGAGCCAAATAATACCAAGTATAAATGGATAGAATACCATAAGTACAAATTTGTGGCAGACTGGTACCAGAAGCTGCATGGCAATTTCGTGCTGAGGTTGGGTGTCAAGTATGGCTTTATGGGCTACTATAATAAAGACATAGGCTATTCGCCATTTGGCAGGTACCAGCTTGGCGGCGATGGCATGACCATGGGCAGCTTCTTCATAGGCAAGGAAATAGTAAGCCAGCGCGGCTATGATGTATATGCAAGCTCGGCTACCATCTTCAATAAGTATGTGGCGGAGGTGCGTTATCCATTCTCGCTGAGCCCGACGGCTACTATCTATGGCCTTGCATTTATGGACGCGGCTAACGCATGGGAAAAGTTCAGCGACTTTAACCCTACCAAGCTCAATAGGGATGCCGGCGTGGGCATCAGGCTCTATCTGCCTATGTTTGGCCTGCTGGGGCTCGACTATGGCCTTGGCTTTGATAAAGGCGGCACCGGCATTAAAGGCCTTGGTAAATTTACATTCATGTTAGGCTTTGAGCCTGATTAATAGGAATATTTAATTAATTTGCTTGTTACAAACATCATTTATAAAACCAAACTGTATGAAAAAAGTAATCGTTAGTATAATATTGATATTGGCAATTGCTCCTTTTGCCAGTGCACAGCAGCATTATTGCTTCATAGACTCTAAATACATACTCGATAAGATAAGCGATTATAAAGATGCCCAGGTGAAACTGGATAACCTCTCAAAAGCCTGGCAGGATGAAATAGATGCTAAAATGGCTGATGTAGAGAAGATGTACAAAGGCTACCAGGCTGAAAAGCCTATGCTGAGCGATGATATGCGCAACAGGCGGCAGGATGAGATAGTGGCTAAGGAAAAAGAAGCCAAAGACCTGCAAAAGCAACGTTTTGGGTATGAAGGCGACCTTTTTAAGAAAAGGCAGGAGTTTGTGAAGCCTATACAGGACAGGGTATTCAATGCCGTACAGAAAATGGCATCATCGAAGGCGTATGATATGGTATTCGATAAGGCAGGTGGCGTTACCGTGTTCTACGCCGACCCCAAACTGGACAAGAGCGATGAGGTGTTAAAAATTCTTGGAATAAACAAATAATGGCATTTACTTTGCACCTTCTGAAAAAAATACTAAAAAACAATATAAATAGAAAGATGAAAAAATTAATCATGTTCCTGGCCTGCGGTTTATTGTTAGGCAGCGCGGCGATGGCTCAGACCACAGGCCTCAAAATTGCATACATCAACTCTGCAGCGCTCCTGCAAAATATGCCAGAAAGAGTAAATGCCGACTCTGCATTGGCCAAGTATACCCGTTCTTTCCAGGAGCAGATAGAGATCATGACCAAGGAATTCCAGTCAAAGCTCCAGATTTTCCAGGCTGGCGAAAAGACAATGACAGAGGCTATGAAGGAGGTGAAAACCAAGGAACTGCAGGACCTGCAGAGCCGCATAGAATCTACCCAGCAGAGTGCGCAGGATAAGATACAGGCTAAAAAGCAAGACCTCTATACCCCCATCCTGGAGAAAGCTGACAAGGCAATAAAGGATGTGGCCAAAGAAAAGAATTATGACTACATTTTTGATGTGAACAGCCAGGCCGGTATCGTGTTCAGCAAGGAAGAATATGATATTACGCCGCTTGTAAAGGCAAAAATGGGTATCAAATAAGCCGTCCGGATAATTTCTAAATACCAGCCCCGCACTTGCGGGGCTTTTTTATGTAGCAATAGCAGCGATACGGGAGGGCAATATAAAAATGAAGCTACATGCCATACGAGGGGATTGCCTGAGCGGTTATGGAAGCGGCATGAAAACAGGCTAATGGCCAGCTTTTTCATATCGAGGGCCTACAGATAAAGCGCAGCCTATTTTCAGGCTGTAAATTCAGCAACTTTAATTACTTTTGAAACTTATAACTGTATTCATTTCAATACGGATATTGGGAATGTTATTCCGGAGATAAGTAATGTTTCCGGAATGTTTTTTTGATTGTTGTTTAATACGTTTTAAGTTCAATGAATCGCACTATAACCAATGCTATCAGGTATGTGATGGATGAATGGCTGCCGCCTGTACTCAGGGATGCCCGGTGGTTTATGTACCCTTTCTTTCATGTATGGTATAAAGGCAAGAACGTGAAGTTCTACATGGATTTCAAGGATCTGGCCTATTCAATGACAGAAGAAGAATTTTCAGAGGCCTACCGTAACCTCGATTGCATGGCCACAGACCGGCCCACGGATATGAATATGCCTACTATAGAGCAGTTGATAGCCTCTATAGACAAAAATGCCAGGACATTGCTGGATGTAGGTTGCGGGCGCGGATTCCTGCTCAACTATATTGGAGAGCATACCAGCCTGCAAACAACAGGTTGCGACCTCTATGACAATGTAGCTACGCTGAAGAAGGCCTCGTACAAAAGAGGTTCTATTTACAAGCTGCCATTTGCCGACAATGAATTTGACGTAGTAACGTGCGCGCATACCATAGAGCACCTGCGTGAGCTGCCGGATGCTATCAAAGAACTGAAAAGGGTGGCTAAAAAGCAGCTTATAATCGTAACACCGTGCCAGCGTTATTACTTCTACACGATGGACATGCATCTCAACTTTTACCCCATAGCATCGTACCTGCAGAAGGAAATCAATATCAGCGACAATACCTGTAAGAACATACAGGGCGACTGGCTGTATATCGGCAAACTGAATAAATAATTTTCTCCCAAAGATGAAGCGCAACGAGCCTACACAATCCTCAAAGCCTTTTACCCCCGGCGCAAGGAATTTCCTGCTTTCGCTGGTTATCCCATGTTATAATGAATCGGCAAGAGTGGATATAATGCTGCAGGGGCTGGCAGATTTTGAGGAAAAATGGAAGGGGGATTATGAGGTAATAGTGGTAGACGATGGCAGCAAGGATGATACGGTGCAGAAGGTGGCCAATGCCGTAGCTACGAAGTATACCTTCCTGAAAGATAAGCTCAAGATAGAGAAAATGCCTGCCAATGGCGGCAAGGGCAGTGCGCTGAAGCGTGGCGTGGGCCTGGCCAAGGGAGATTACATCCTTACACTGGATGCGGATATGTCTACCAAGCCCGCAGAGCTCATTAATTGGGAAAAGAAGGAAAAGAGCTTGTTCTCGGGCGAGCGGGTAATATATATAGGCTCGCGCAAGCATGAAGAAGGAAAGGTAGAGGCCCTGAAGAGCCGCAAGGTGATAGGCGGGGTATTTAATAGCGTGGTGCAGATATTTACCACATTGCAGCTCAGGGATACTCAATGCGGGTTTAAGCTATACCCGCGCGAGGCGGCCCTATTCCTCTTTGAGAATATGCAGAGCAAGGGTTGGGCACATGATGTGGAGCTGCTGTACCAGGCAGACCTGAATGGAATGCGTATAGTGGAGATGCCCATTTATTGGGTGAATATGCCGGAGAGCAAGGTAAACGTGGTGAAGGACTCAATGATGATGCTGATTGGCGTGCTCTCTATATCATTCAGGATATGGCTTTACAATACCCTCCTGCTGCCATTCAGGCTGCCGCCGGATGCCAGCGCGGGGCAGCGGGCGATGGCCCGGGGCAGGGCCATTTTCAACATACTGGCATTGCTGCTGGTTATAGTGATGCCTGTTATGAGCTTCCAGTTTGCGGTGACGGGCGATGAGCATTGGCACTTCGACTATGGCAACAGTATTTACAATTACTTTTTTCATAGCGCCACTGATGCACAGACGGGTATCCCTGTAGGCGCACCCGAAGGCACTGCCCCTACAGGCATACAGTTTTATGGCGGCATATTTGATTTTATAACCGCGTTTGTATTCAATGTGTTCCATACTTGGGACCATTACACCACTATGCATTTTATCAATGCCATTGTAGGCGCCATCGGTATCATATATGCGGGCAAGCTGGGCAAGCTGCTGGGCGGCTGGGGTACAGGCATCCTCACTATGGTATTCCTGATATTATCGCCAAGCTGGTTTGGCCACAACTTTGCCAACCCTAAGGATATTCCATTTTCAGCAGGGTATACCGCAGGCATTTACTTTATGCTGCTCTTTGTGCAGTCGTTGCCGCGCCCCAGCGCACGGCATATACTGGGCCTGATACTAAGTATAGGCTGGGCAATGGGCGTGCGTATAGGCGGCTTCCTGTTGATAGCGTACCTGTTGCTGTTCATATTATGCTATGCAGCGTATACCAGGCAATTGAAAACTGCCTTTTCGGCCAAGGTGATAAAGAATTTTATCATCATTTCTGCAGCAGGCTACCTGATAGCCATAGCGCCATGGCCCTATGCACACCTCGGCATCCTGACGAAGCCGCTGGAATCGCTGAAGATAATGTCGAACTTCTTTGTGAACATACCCATACTCTATGACGGCAACCGCCTCATGAGCAACCAGGTACCCTGGTACTATACCCCGCGGTACATGATGTATACCATGCCGTTGATAGTGATGGCGGGCAGCATACTAGGGTTACTGGGCATAGGCATGTTGTATAAGAAGGATAAGAAGGTTTTTGTCTTTTCTTTGTTCGTGCTGTTCGCGGTTGTTTTCCCATGGTTGTATGCGGTTTACAAGCACTCTTCTTTGTATGACGGCTGGCGGCACTTCCTCTTTATATATCCTCCGTTAGTTGCTGTGGCGGCCATGGGTTGGAATATGCTCATGCGCTCCTCGCAGAAGGCGATAAAATATGTAGCCGTTGCTGCCGTAATAGGTGGGCTGCTGCTCCCTGCTAAATTTGTGGTTGCCAACCACCCTTACGAATCGCTTTATTACAATGAGATAGCCGGCGGCCTGAAAGGCATGTATGGCAGGTTTGAAACGGACTACTATATGCTGGGCATAAGGGAGGCTACCGAGTGGCTATTGAAGAATGAGCACCTGGAAAATAAGAAAGTAGTAATAGGCACCAATACTGCCTACCCCATGATAGCAACGCTCTACCGCGAGAATAGGAAAAACCTGCCTGCCCGATACAAGGGCGCGTATGAGCGTACTGCTGCCTTTGAGCATGATGCGCCCTACCTGGAGTTTGCGAAAAGCCACCCGGATTTTGTAGATGCGTTCAGCCAGCAGCCCTTATATGTGCATATCAACAACAGGTACACTAAGGATTGGGATTACTACATATGCTTCTCCCGCTACCTGGATGCAGCCCAGCTCAAGGCAGGAGCCTGGCCACCCGAGGAAACTATCTACACCGTGAAAGTGGATGGGGTGCCAATAGCAGCTGTGCTGAAACGGAAGACTAAAAAAGACGTAGCAGGGTATGAGCTGATGAAGGCTAAGAAATATGGCGAGGCCAAGGATATGTACCTGGCTGCGCTAAGGGAACACCCAACGAATGAATTTGTATGGAGCGAAATGGAACGCATTTATGAAGCAGAAGGGAAAATGGATTCCGCCATCTATGCATGCCGCCAGGCATTGCGTACGAACCCGGCCGATATGGCCAATTGCCAGGCTATACTGTCCCTGTTCATGAAGCAGCAGAAGGTAGATAGTGCCGTGGCTTACTTCAAGGGCATCGAGCAATACAGCCCCAGCGCCAGCCACTTTTTCCTTGGGTATACCTATGCCATGGCCGGAAATGCTAACGCAGCTTTCGGCGAGATAGACGAAGCTATAGCTGCCGACCCACACAACGACCAGCCTTACAAGCTGGCGATAGAGCTGGCCAAGCAAATGAAGGATATGAACCGTGTGGAGGAATACACGGCCAGGGCGCAGAAGGTATTCCCACAGCAGGAGGAAGAATAACATATCACCACATGTTTCTGTAACTTCGTAAGTGAAGCATGGAAACTTTCCTTTCACGGTATTGGCTGCTGGTAGCAGCAATATGGTATGCAGGCAATGGCATCTTGCATGACGTTTTTGTGCTGCTCAACCATAAAGGCAAGTATGACAGGGAATTGCTACGGCTCTTAATGGATGGCCATATCCTTATATTCTCCGGCGCGATAATGGTAGTGGGTTTTCTTATGGCGCAAGGCAATACAACCTACAGCGCTATCCTCGGGCTTATAACAGCTATTTCTATGCTGGTATATTGCCTGATGATATTTCCTTTTCTTAAATCGTTTGCTACCATGGCCATTACTGCTATGGTGCTGGCGGTATGCCTGAAAATGCTTTTAGTGGGCAGCTAAGGGAATGGCAGGAATTGCATCCGAAAAGTATAACACGCTGTAAGCCAATATGTAAGGTAATTTCATTCTTCTTTTATAACATAGTAAAATATGAATAAAATATTTATTTCGAAATACAAAGATTTTTGCGGATATTTGTTCTACTAACGATGGGTTAGTGAGCACAGTCCTTTCCCGACATACCAAGGCATGTCGGGAATTCTTTTTTTCAGGGCTTCCCGCCATATACTACAATCACCATAAACTTTGTATTTTGCGTTACCAAATTTGTACACTGCTCATGAAGCGTTTCTCATTTTCTGTACTGCTGTGTGTGGCGGCGCTTACATCGCACGCGCAGGGTACGATAAAGGTGCCATCCTTAAGCCCGGCCGCAAAGATCTCGCAGGACTTTTCAGTATCTAATATAGAAATCAGCTATACCCGGCCATCTATGAAGGGCAGGCAGATATTTGGTGACATTGTGCCCTTCGGGCATGCATGGATAACTGGGGAGAACAGGCCTGTAACCATAAAAACAGGCGAAGACCTCGAGATAGAAGGCTTTCGGATAAAGGCGGGGGAGTATGTGGTGTATACGGTGCCGGGAAAAGAGAAATGGGAAGTAGTGTTCAGCACAGCTACAGGCGACTGGACGGCAGGCGGCTTTGCACGGCAGTATGATGTGGCCCGCTTCAAGATAAAGCCGATGCAGGTAGAGGCTGAGTACCAGAACTTTACGATAGAAATAACGGACATTACTTACAGCACTTGCAAAATAGAGTTGATGTGGGAGCATACTAAAGTAACCATACCCATCATAGCACGCAATGGCAACACGATAGCTGCCAGTATAGATAATGCCATCAATGTGAATGATGGCAAGCCGCTGCCTTACTTTGAGGCGGCGACTTACTACTACGAAACCAACCAGAAAATGGATGTTGCCGAGCGCTATGTAGATGCGGCGGTAGCACAGGCGCCAACCGATTATAAAGTATGGTACCTGAAGGCCCGTATAGAAAAGAAGCTCGACCACATGGAAGAGGCATTGATGTCGGCAAAGAAGTCGATAGAGCTATCGAGGGGGACTGCGCAGGAGTGGGAGTACCGCAACTATAATGAGAAGATCATCAAAGAGCTGCTGAAGGAAAAACGCCGGGTGCAGCCGGCGGATTAAGTAGCCAATTCGGCGATTTGGCAATCCGGCAATGTTCTATAAAAAAGAGGGCCCGCTCCAATGAGCGGCCCTCTTTTTTATTACTCAATTATAAACGTAAGCATTGGCTAATTGTCAAATTGCCTAATTAGCCTCAGGTGGTGGCGGTGCAGGGTTTTGTGGCTTGTCGCCCCGCTGCTGGGGTGGCCTGTTGCCACGTGGCGGCCTATTGCCTTGAGGCTGCCCTTGCGGCTTATCGCCTCGCGGCTGCTGGGGGGGCTTGTTGCCTTGTGGGTTGTTCCCTCCCTGTTGTTGCGGAGGCCTGTTGCCTTGTGGTTTGGGGGCGCCCTGCTGTTGCGGTGGCCTGCTCCCTTGCTGCTGTGGCTTGCCGCCCTGTGCGTTTTGCTGGGGCCTGTTGCCCTGCGGCCTATTCCCGCCTTGCCCTTGGGGCTTGGGCTCGCCTTGTGGGCCTGCCTGCTGCCTGCCTCCTTGCCCTTGTGGCTTAGGCTCGCCTTGCGGCCTGTTGCTGCCCGGCTGGCCCTGTGTCCTTTGTGGCTGGCTGCCTACGGCTGGTTTATTGCCGTGCTCGCCACTTTTGTTGGGGCTTTTCTTTTTCTTCTTTTTATTCTTCTCCAGCGCTTTCAGCGTTATCTGCCCCACATCGTTCACAAAGCCCATATCGGCCTTTATGCTGCCACGGGCATCGCGTGCTTCCAGTTCTACCGGGTGCAGCTCATCGGCCTTTTGGCCTTGCTTGTTCAGCGCCTGTATCTCGCGCACGCGGGTGATGGTGAGGGGATACTGCTTATTATTGCCATGGTAGGAATACCACATCAGGTTTTTGAAGATGTCCTTTTTCTGCAGGTGGGCAATGCCGGTAGTGGTTTCCAGCGACTCAGCATTATCGGGGAAAACCGATAGCGCATCCATGTAGGTATCCAGTTCATAATTGAGGCAGCACTTGAGCCTGCCGCACTGGCCGGACAGCTTTGCCTGGTTGATAGACAGGTTCTGGTAGCGGGCCGCAGTTGTATTCACAGACTTGAAATCAGTAAGCCATGTGCTGCAGCAGAGCTCTCGGCCACAGGAGCCGATGCCACCCACCTTGCCGCTTTCCTGCCGGGCGCCTATCTGGCGCATCTCCACCTTTATCTTGAAATCGGTGGCGAATACGCGGATGAGCTCGCGGAAGTCTACACGCTGGTCGGCGGTGTAGAAGAAGGTGCCTTTTTTACCGTCTGCCTGCAACTCTACTTCGCAGAGCTTCATTTCCAGGTTCAGGCTGCGGGCTATAGCGCGGGAGCGTATGAGCATTTCTGCCTCGCGTTCCTTTTGCTTGTTGAAGGTGGTTAGCTCCTCCTCGGTGGCCGGGTGGAGGACACGCTTGGTCACGTCGTTCTCCTTTACGCCATATTTCTTTAGCTGCAGCTTCACCAGCTCGCCGGTGAGGCTCACCTGGCCTACGTCGAAGCCACCGGTGCCTTCTACGGCTATCCAGTCGTTCTTCTCCAGTATGAAGTTGGTATTATTGCGGAAAAACTCCTTGCGGCTGCCTTTGTTGAAAGACATCTCTACCACCGCGTAAGGCTTTGCCCCATCGTGCAGGGGCAGGGCGTTGAGCCAATCGTAAACGTTCAGGCGGTTGCACCCACCGGTGCTGCACCCGCCATTACCTTTGCAACCTCCGGGCTTGCCATTGGCACCCGGGCTGCAATTGCCACATCCCATCTAAATAAGTTTATATCGAGCAGGCTGCGATGATCTTTTTCTGCGGGAAGTATATAAATAAGCGAAAGGCGTGCCGCCCGGGCAATCCTTTTACTGAAATTAACCTCCGGCAATAGTTATATATTACAAACACCAACTATCGTTGTCCCTATCTGCACAATCAAAGCACTACCTGCCAATTGTTATAAAATAATACTAATCACAAACCTACGAAAAATATCGGGATTATAAAAGGCGCGGTTGAAGGCAAAAGTTAAAAGGCAAAACCCAAAAGTTGAATTTGGCAATTTGGCAATGTGCCAATGGGGTAAAAGGTATAATTACATGCCCAGGCGGCATTGCTGCCGGATTTTTTTAATGCGGAATGAGCCATGGGCATGGTTTATGTTTTTTACCCTAATGTATAAAAGGTATAAGAGGGTATGAGACGGGTATAAGACAGGTATAAGACGGGTATAAAATGCACTATTAGGGTATAATTTCCGCGGTTTATACCTTTGAAAGGCGAGGGTTAAAAGGCAAAACCCAAAAGTGAATTGGCAATTTGGCATGTGCCAATGCTTTCGCTATGCAGGCAGGTTTTTCAAAGAGCTTATTACGGCATAAAGTTACAATGGCGCAGAGGCGGTTTCCAAATTTATATGGAAATTGTGGATAAAATCCTCACAAGATTGCTTCGGTGGGCTTCCCGCATGACGGTGAAGCCCCACCCCAGCCCTCCCCAAGGGGGAGGGTGAGGCCGATTCAACTTTTGAGGTGGCTATAACTTAACAACCTTTCCGTGATAGATGAGGGAACCGATAGTATCGTAGAGGTAGATAAAATACATGCCGGGCGGGCAACCGGAGATGGAAATGGTATTTGTGTGCCGGGCTTCTTTTATGAGCTGACCAGAAATGCTATATAGCCTTATGGCGGGTTTTTCTACCCCTTGTATGGATATGATATCAGCAACGGGATTGGGAGAGATGGAAATAGCGTGCATGTTACCCACATCCTCTACCGCCGTTTTAGCGCCGAGTTTTACTACCCAGATGTCTTGTCCACCATGATAACCGGAAACATCGCCGTCATTGCCATTTGTGTACCCAGCGAGTATATAGCCATCATCGGAAGTTGAGTAAATTGACCGGATGCTTTCCCCACCCGTACTACCTAAACATTTTTGCCACTGGATACTGCCCGATGAAGATAATTTTGCAATCCACATATCGCTATACCCATGTACACCACTGACATCACCGTCGTTTGAACTACTATAGCCACCCACCATATACCCTCCATCAGTAGTTTCCTGAACATAGGAGCCCCCATCACCACCACTACTTCCTAAAGGCCGCTGCCACTCTAATGAGCCACTAACCGACAGTTTAATTATCCAGCAGTCATTCAACCCATGATTGCCTATTATATTGCCGTTAATTGATTTGCTAGCACCGACTACAACATAACCGCCATCTGAAGTTTGATTCACAAAATATGCTTCGTCATCATCACCACCACCATAACATTTCTGCCATTCGATACTGCCAGATGCAGATAATTTTACAATCCAGTAGTCGAAAAGCCCTCCATGAAAACCAGAAACATCTCCATTATTTGAATTAGTTCCGCCAATTACTATATAGCCACCATCAACAGTTTGCCGGATGCTGTTAGCATTATCGTTATGGCTGCCTCCATAGCATTTCTGCCATACGATACTGCCCGTGACAGATAGTTTTACTACCCAGTAATCCTCATTGCCATGGTTGCCTGATACGTCGCCATTATTTGATTCAGTGGTGCCCGCAACAATATACCCTCCGTCTGATGTTTGCTGGATACTACTAACTGCATCTCCAAGGCTGCCCCCCAAGCATTTCTGCCATTGGATACTACCCGTTGCAGATAATTTTGCTATCCAATAGTCATTTTGCCCATGGTTGCCAGACACATCCCCATCATTAGAAAAATTATTGCCTGCTAAGATATAGCCGCTATCTGTTGTTTGGCAGATGAAGCCCCCATAATCGTCAGAACTGCCACCGAATGATTGCTGCCATTGGATGCTGCCAGAAGAAGATAATTTAACCACCCAATTGTCCTCGTAACCATGATTGGTAGTAAGGTCGCCATTAGCTGACGTGCTGTAACCCGAAAGGATATACCCGCCATCGAACGTCTGCTGAATAGAGTTTGCGTACTCGCCATTAGTGCCACCCAGGCATTTTTGCCATTGTACCTGCGCAAGGCAATGGGGCAGCAGGGATAAAAGGGCCAATGTGGCGTATAGCTTTTTCAATATAGCAGATATAAGTTTGGGGTGTTATTAATTAATTGCTTTCGGTTAACACAATATAATACAATAGCAAAAACTGTGCTTGTTTTTTGTAGGCTGTGAGATTGCTTGGGTGGGCTTCCCGCATGATGGTGAAGCCCCACCCCTGCCCTCCCCAAAGGGGAGGGTGGCCGAGGCGATTCAAATTTCGAGGTGGCTATAACTTAACAACCTTTCCGTGATAAATGGGTGGGCTTCCCGCATGGTGGTGAAGCCTCACCCGCCCTCCCCAAGGGGGGAGGTGAGGCCGAGACGATTCAAATTCTGAGGTGGCTATAACTTAACAACCTTTCCGTGATAAATGGGTGCACTTCCCGCATGATGGTGAAGGCCCATTCCGCCCTCCCCAAGGGGGAGGTGAGGCCGAGGCCGATTCAATTTTTGAGGTGGCTGTAACTTAACAACCTTTCCGTGATAAAATAGGGAAGGCCATACCTGTTTACTGCAAGTATGGCCTCCGGGTTATTATGTTCAATGTTGTTATGGCTCGTATACCAATTTGACTATGGCGCTGGCGCCATCGCTGCCGTTGAAGCGGCACATGTAGGTGCCTGCTGCAATGCCTGCGGGCAGTGTGAGGTTGGTTATCGTTTCCACAATGGGGAAGGTATGTACCAGCCGGCCATCTATCGTATACAAGGAGAATGTACCCGTTACCGGCGCCTCTATGGTGAAGGAACCGGTAGTGGGGTTTGGGTAGGCGGTGAATACCACGCTGCCATTACCCACCTGGGGTACGGCGGGCCGTGATGTGGTGATGGTGAATATACGGGTAGCTGAAGCAGTGCCGCAGCCATTGGTTTGTGTATATGTAATAGTTACAGTGCCTGCAGCTACCCCTGCCATGAGCCCGGTGCCGGCCACTATGGTGGCGCGGGCAGGGTTGCTGCTGGCCCATGTGCCGCCGGGCGAGCTGGAGGTAAGGGTTTGGGTAGCAGTTACCGACATACTGCCTGCGCCTACTATGGCTCCGGCCGTGGGGAGCGGGCTGACGGTGGTAACCGCTGTGCGTTTGCAGCCGTTCACCCATGTGTAGGTAATGGTAGCGGAGCCGCCGCTGATGCCGGTAACTATGCCCGTGGATGAGCCGGCGGCAGCTTTTGACGGGTTGCTGCTGGCCCAGGTGCCGCCCGTGGTGCCGATGCTGGCAAGGGCAGTAGTAGCGCCCTGGGAAAG